>Ga0209755_10006570_pt1 | contig 12826 bp, 11 predicted proteins | sample TergutCo191P1_FD_187301 | JGI IMG/M metagenome (GOLD analysis project Ga0209755, IMG submission 187301) | Cornitermes sp. P1 segment gut microbial communities from Petit-Saut dam, French Guiana - Co191P1 (SPAdes) (version 2) | ecosystem: Host-associated > Arthropoda: Insects > Digestive system... | reverse complement strand
CTATTTCATCATTAAATTGCGCTCTTGTTTTTTTATCTAAGCAAAAATAATCCCTAGCGGTATTCCGAGAATAAAAAGCATCTTTCACATTCTGAGGCACTGCCCCTTCAAAAATATATTCAAGGGTCTTTTTCATAGAAATCATCGCCAAAATTCCAAAAATCGGATTGGGATTTGAATTACGAGAAGACGCTCCTGTAACCGTATCATGAAAATAAAGAGGTTCCGAAACAAATGCCGCTGCCTTTGAATGATACGCAACTTGAAGCATTTGAACCGGATCTTCGCCAATAACTAAATGCATATCCCAAAAACAAACTTTAGCATAAATTTGCCGCTTTATCAATTTATCCCATGTTATAAAAGTCATTCCCTGGGATGGTTTTATCATTATTGCGATATTTTCAGATATATCTGCGCTCCATTTGTAATCAGTTACATTGCATTCGCTTTTCTTATCAGCAACTTGACATTTGCACCATACAAAATCGGAATTTGTTTCCGTTATTTTTTTATGCATTTTTTCAAGAAATTGCGGTTGATATTTATCATCATGATCTATATTCGCTATAAATTCGCCTTTTGAATTTTCCAAACCGGTCTTTCTCGCAAGCAAAGTCCCTTCATTTTTTTTGTAAACAGCAACAAACCTAGAATCTTTTTTGACATATTCGTCAATTACTTTTCCTGTATCATCCGTTGAACCGTCATCAACCAAAATAGCTTCCCAGTTCGTGAATGTCTGCGCTAATATGCTATCCAAACAATCCCTAAGCTTAATCTCATTGTTGTAAATCGGAACTATTATTGAAACGAGATCTTTCTGCTCTAAATATTTCATTTTGGGAAATTCTTTATTTGCCATTACTTTCATAATATCGACTCCAGAATTTCCGATGTATAAGGGTAAATATAATGATGCTTCATCACAACAATGCTTAACAAGAAATGCACAACGGCAAATCCTATAATAAATGCTGAAGCAACAAGCCTATTATTTGCTCTATATTTAGAACTCCATAAAACAAAAATGGCAGATGCATGTATCATGAACATTTGAAAGTACAAAGACAATCTTGAAGCCTGATCAAATACAAGCGCTCCTAATATGTTCAGAATAAAAGAAAAGCCCACGCAAGCTGTTATTAAAGAAATTGGAAAGAATTTCTTTATTCTAGCGTAAAAATTAAAAAGCAGAAAAAAATAGAAAGTCGGGACTAAAAAAAATAAAGAAAAATTAGTTTCTCTTCCTACATAGTTAGCATATTTGTTAAAAATTGTTCCTTTGAGCAAAGGCAATATTTTTGGGGCAAACAAAATGGCGATGAAAGCAATTGCAAGAAAAAGCAGAATTCTCGATAACCCGGCTTTTTTTACAAATTTAGATACAAAGGGAATAACAAGGGCAAAAATAGCAGAAGTATGAAAAAAGAAAGCAATCAAAACCAAAGCCGTGAAAGACTTCCATTTTTTATCCAATGCATAAAAACTGGCAAAAAATACTATGGACATGGCAAGAGATTGTCTAATCATGCTAAAAGCCATAGGAAAAAATACCAATAGATAAAAAGCATAACATACGCAAAGAGGATATCTTCTCCGTTCCTTAAATAAAGCCGCAAAAGCAAAACCGCAAGTCAAAAAAGCCGTGAAAAAATAATACCAATGCAAATCTCCAAAAAAATTAACAATTAACAACGCAGTAAAAATGAATCCCCATTCTACTCCGAATGCAGAACTTCTTTGCATCGCCATCCCTTCCTCTTGTGCTTTCTCAAAAATAACACCCATATATGCACTTGTATCGGTTCCAACACTTTCATCTCTAACTCCAGCTAATATTGCAGGCAAAAGAACTGCCAAAAGCGCCCAGACATAACGAATTTCACTCTTTGAATTTGCAGCGAAAAATGCAGCAAGCAATGATAGGGCGAACGTAAATAAATATATCATTTAGTACCTATAATTTTTTTTAACTGCTCTTCAACCGCTTCTGCACTATATTTATCTTTAACTGTTTTCAGCCCCGCCAATCCCATTTTCCCTGCCAATTCTCTGTTTTGCGCCAAAAGGACAATTTTTTCAGCCATAGCCTCAATATCCTTTTCCGGCACTAAAAAGCCATCTACTCCGCTCTCTATTATATATTTCGGACCACCGCAAGCAAAGGAAATCACCGGTTTTGCAAAACTCCAGCCCTCTATAATAGTTCTGCCAAAGGTTTCCGGTCCGCCAAATTCGCTAATGCTGGAACTCACTACCATGGAACACTTTTCATATTGTTCTTTCATATTGTTCGTATAATTCACATAATCTATGGAACTGTCAATACCAAGCTTTTTTGCCAAATTCAAACATTCTTTTTCATATTCCTTGTCAACAAATTGGCCTACAATGCATAAACGAATATTTGATATTTTTTGCTTGGCAATTGCAAAACTTTGAATTAAATATATAGTGCCTTTCAATTTCGCAATGTTTGCAACATGGAGAACAATTGGAATAGCCGGAAAGGTTCCTGATATATTTTGTTCCACTTTAAAAAAATCAGGAACGACAGTTACATTCTGAATTACAGTAATATTCGTATTAGGAATGTAATTTTCTCTTTCCAGCAACGCCTCTGACGGAACTAAAATTGCGCTTTTAGGATTGAAACGCCAAATAAAATTTCTATATATCCACTGGAAATCGCGAACGTAAATCAGTCTTGGAACTTTGACAAAAAGCAAATTCAGCAACGCTGAGTAAAGAGCGTCTTTGTTTGTGTTTGTTATTATCAAATCAATATCCCATGTTTTGATTATTTTTTTCAAATAGAATGTATTTCTTATTATAATTGCCAGTTTTCTGCCCTTTTCTGCTGAATGCACTATCAAATTTGCATTTTCAATTTTATGGAAACTTTCCAAAATAAAATCATTTTCCGCAACTACATGCACTTTGTAACTTTTGCATAAAATTAGCGCTAACTCATTGGCAGAATTACCAGTCCCACCTTTCCCGCCTGAACAACACAATATTAAAATATTTTTCATATCTTTCCGCCTCTCTTCTGCGCCGCAAACTCAATATTCGTAGCCAAATGTTTAATCAGAGGCAGTTGGCAAAAGAAATTGTCAATTCTCTCTAATTTATGGTAAAATGGAACTTTTAAGGTATTATGAGGCAATAGACTCCTATGCCAAAAATCCAGCATTTCAAATCCGCTGGATTCAAGCAAAGCATTAACCTGTCTTTTTCCATACAGCCTATCATGGTAAAAATTTCCGCGCCAATGCGCTACATTTTGAGTCCAGGAAAATCGGTACGGCAAAAAGAAACAGAAAAACAAGCCATTCGATTTTAAAACCCTTCTTATTTCCTTCAAGCTCTCATAATCATTCGGAACATGCTCCAAAACGCCAAAGCTTAACACTACATCAAAATATTCATCTTCAAAAGGCAATATATATTCATGCTTTAAAGGCTGTACATTGATTTTCGCCCCGTCTATAATCGGAGTCCATTGCCCAAAAGAAGAATCTTCCGCTTTAGTCTCCACATCTGCGCTTATCGCTTCAATCCCATCACCAAATTCTTTTAATAAATAACTTACCTGTCCTTTGCCACTGCCCCAATCCAATATAATTATTTTATTTTTAGACAGAATTTTTCTTGTAGCTTCCATTGTGAATTTTGTCAAATATAAATACGGAATCTGGCCAAAAGGATTTTTAAGGAAATTGTAATCCGTCTGCAAGTTATTTTTTTCCCCATTTTCTATATAATTTATGATGTTCCGATTAACTTCGTAACGCTCTGCAAAAATTTGCTTCCTTAACTTGGAAATATTAAGCATTATGCAACCTCCAAAACCATTTTCAATTTTTCAGCACTCTTCTCCCAACTACAATTTCCCAATACCTTTTCCGCAGGTTCAACTTCTTCTGCCAAAACTCCTTCTAAATCAATATCATAATTATTCGGTTCAACATAATGCGCTGAATTTCCATAAATCTCTCTCAACACGGGAATATTTGAAACGACTATCTGTGCGCCAACCGCCAGCGCTTCCATAGGCGGCAAACCAAACCCTTCATAAAGACTCGGAAACAAAAATGCCCTGCAATTCTGCATTAAAGTCTTTGCTTCCTCATCACTGACATAACCCAAAAACTCAACATTCTCTAATTCGTTAAAATCCATGTTCTCACCGAATCTAGTAGGATTAAAGCTACCCGCAATTTTAAACTTTTGTTCAGGATTTCTTTTTGCCAATTCCAAAACCCATTTGAAATTTTTGTTCTTAGCTATGCTGGACATTGCGAAAAAATAATTGCCTGAACTTCGATTTTCAGAATTCAAGGATTTACTAAATTTTTGCGAAATATGCTGCCAACTATCGGAAATAACGGAAATTTTTTCTGGCTTTACCTTATAAAATTTTATTATCTCGTTTTTGGAAAATTCGCTAATAGTAATTATTTTCTTAGAGAATTTGCAAATAAACCAGTAATTTATTTTATGCCATGTTCTGCTCAAAAATCCGTACCAGTTGCTGAAAAATTCAGGGTTTGCCTTGTAGCTAACGTCATGAATGCAAGAAATTCCATTTGGTTTTAGCAGCGGTATTATGTTACACAAATTTATCGGTACTGCTTTATACAACAAACAATAAAAAGCAAAACAAATCTGCTCCCATAAAATTCCACTGCCATTGCCATACTCAACAACTCTTATATTTTTCAAATCCAGACTTATTTCTGTTTTTTTCGGTTTTACAAGAACTAAGTTTAAATCAGCGGAAATTTTATCCAAAGAACGAACGAGCTCCTCCGTATAGCGATGGATTCCAGTGCGTTTTTCGCTTAGAAATTTTCCGTTAATTGCAAATAACATTATCCACAAACTCCTTAATTTTTTCCTTAAACACGCTCTCATCAAACTTAAGCGCATGCTCTCTAATTATCTTCTTGTCAAACTTCATGCCTTCAAATTTCTCAATCGCCCCTTTTAAACCCTCTACAGTTTGCTCGCCAAACAAAACTCCAGTCTCACCATCAACAACCGTATCCAGCACACCGCCCTTGCCATAAGCGATAACAGGACGGCCTGCGCTCATAACCTCTACCGGAACAATACCAAAATCTTCTTCACCGGGAAACAACAGTGCCTTGCAGTCAGCGACATATTTTTTCACTTGTTCAATTGACAATCTACCTAAAAATTCTACATTGCTATTCGCAAGTTTTTTCAATTTTTTCTCTTCGCAACCATCGCCAATGACAATCAGCTTCTTGCCCAATTCACTGCACGCCTGAACGGCCAAATCAACCCGCTTGTATTCGACAAAACGGCTCAAAACCAAATAGTAATCTCCGTCTATTTCACCCGGTAAAAATTCATTGCAACGGACAGGCGGGTAAATTACGGTTGAATCCCGACGGTACGTTTTTTTGATGCGAGCTTGAACTGGTATTGAAAGAGTTATAAAATGATCCACTCTTTGAGCAGCATTGAAATCCCAAATCCTCAAAAAATGACAAAGAATTGAATAAACAACTTTTTTTATCGTGCCTGAATTTTTAGTATAATCGTGCCTATATTCCCAAAGATATCTAGTGGGCGTGCAACAATAACATATATGTTTTGTATTGGGACCAGTAATTATGCCTTTGCCGGCGAATACGGTATTTGACAAAACAACATCGAATTCCGAAAAATCAAAGCTTTCAAATGCAATTGGATAAAAAGGAAAAAGATTTCGATGATTCTTCTTAAGAAAATTTGGTAGTTTTTGAAGAAAAGAAGTCTGTATGCTTTTGTTAGCAAAAATCTTCGGCAACCGTTTGTAATCAATTACGGAAACATAAAAGCTTGCATTTGGAAACACCTCCATGGAAGCGTAGAACACGGCTTCCAAACCGCCCATATCCGTCAATCTGTCATGAATTACAGCTATCCTCAATCCAACCACCTCCCCTCGCAATCCTTGAACCAATCCGCAAAAGCCTCATCCAAAGAAAACCGCAACGGATAATCCCTGTTCAACTTCTCACCGCTAACATTAGTGGAAACCATAAGCTTGCGCACTCGTTCAGAGCAAATGCCAAGCCCAAAACCGCCAAATGCACCGGCAACAGATGCCGCTACCATAAGAGGCGTTTGGGGAATATAAGGAATAGACCTATTCAAGCCGGTTACCTTATTCATTGTTTCTGCGATTTTTTGAATGGTCGGCGCCGGAAAGTACGTGCAGTTGTAAATTTGCATACGTTCTTTGGGATTTTCCGCCATATCAATCAAAATGCGAACCAAGTCTTTCACATAAATGCTCGCTTTTATAGTGTCTTTGCGGCCAGCGTAGGCAAATCTACGCTTTTTCAGGGCCTTGTAAAGCCTTGTCATGTTCCCATTCTCGCCTTTGCCAAAAACAATGCCCGGGCGAGCTATGCTCAAAAAATGCTCCGAGGAACTTGCCGCCCATTCTCTGTGAATATGTTCCGCAACCAACTTTGAAATTCCATAAGGAGAGTTCGGAGTCGGCAAGGTCTCTTCCGTTTTCTGTTCCTCACTCGCACCATAAGGGGAAATGCTGGATGTAAAAACCATTGTCCTTATGTTATGTTTTACAGCAAAGCAACATACATTCTCCGCCCCAAGCATATTTGTTTCAAAATACTCTTTATCAGGATGCCCTGGAGTTCTGTGAATTGCGGCAAGGTTAAATATTACCGTATTTTCGCTAAAATCTCCGTCTATGTCAAAAGGTTTGCGAATATCTATCGAAGGTGTAGCTTTTATGTCTATTTTGCTTATTTCCTTAATGCCTTTTTCTACCAAAGCATTGCAAAGATGCGTACCGATAAAGCCGCTAGAACCAACAACTATAGCTGAATTGAAGTTCCTCACCTCAACGCCCCCTCTTTCCCACAACCCTCCCCCGAAGGCTCTGGGCAAAAGACCGCCTGCTCCTTAAAAAGGAGGGAATATATCGGATGGCAAAATAACATTAAATGTGAATATAGAAAATTGTATATTCTCCTAATGCTTGAAGCCATAATTATAGGCCTGGTAGAAGGCCTTACCGAATTTCTGCCCATCTCCTCAACCGGACATATGTTGATTGCCAACAGCTTTTTAAAATATGAATATAGCGATGCTTTTTATGTTCTGATACAAATTGGGCCCATTGCCGCCTGCGCACTCGTGTTTTGGCGGGATATCGCCGGATATTTCACAAATTGGAAGATGCCCGCTACCAAAGATTACGTTTTAAAACTGTTTGCCGCATTCATCCTGACCGGCATCGGCGGGTTTATCGCTAAAAAATGCGGGCTCAAATTACCCGAAACCATTCTTCCAGTCGCTTTTGCAGTGCTAATAGGCGCCTTTGTCATCTTTGCCGTAGAATACAGCACAAAAAAAAGACCCCTAAACTCAAATTTAACCTGGGCAGTTGTTATTGCCGTGGCCCTTGGGCAAATAATAGCAGCGGTTTTCCCGGGAGCATCACGCTCAGGAATGGCTATTATGGGAGCCCTTATAGTAGGCTTTGCACGCCCCGATGCTGTCAAATTTGCGTTTTTAGTGGGCATTCCAACCATGTTCGCTGCAGGAAGCTATGAATTGCTCGGAGAAATCAAAGCGGGAAACACCGCCGGCTTGCTCACTCCGGAATCTATCGTGGCATACATAGTAGCCACAATCTCCGCATGGCTCTCTGTTATATGGCTAATGAAATTCGTTCAAAGCAAAAACTTTATCCCATTTGCATGGTACAGAGTTGCGCTTGGAATAGCCTTGCTTGTTTTGTTTACGCAAAAGATTATCACTTAAACTGCATCAACACGCAGGTAATATCATCTGTTTGCATTGCATCTCCACGCCAATCCGTAAGAGTTTGAGGGAGTTGCTTTTCTATGGTGCCGTTGTTTATGCTAACCCTGTTCTCAAAGAATTTCACAAGCCTGTCCAGCCCGAAAATCTCTTTGCCTGGATTGAAAGTCTCGGTTACGCCATCTGTGTATAAAATTACCGAATCCCCAGGCTCCACAGAAAGCTCGCTACCTTCTATATACGGAGCCAAATCAGAATCCATCATAAGGGCAAGCCCCCCAGAGCGAATACGCTCAACAGTCTTGTCTTTGGAACGAAAATGCAAAATATGCTCATGACCGCAGCTTATATAACGCAATTTGCTCTGCTTTGAATCCCACTCAAAAAACAGCAATGTAACAAACATACCCATTTCTATCTTGCGAGACAAATAATTATTCAAACCAAGCATCAATTTTTTCAAATCGTTTTCTTCCTGATATCTATTCTGCAAATAAGTTTGCATAATGGCAACCAAAATGCCAGCAGAAACCCCCTTTCCGCTAACATCCCCTATTACCACCGCAAGTTTATCGTCTTTTTTAAAGAAATCGTAATAATCTCCGCCTATTTCCTTAGCCGGCTCCATAAAGAAAGAAACTTCCATTCCAGGCACCTTGGGAACTACTTTAGTAAACAGAGAATTCTGAATTACATTGCCGGAAACAAGCTCCATGGACATTCTCAAATTCTCGTTTTTCTGCTCCGCTATGCGGCTCGTGCTCAAAATAATCGCGGCAAAACTGGAAAAGCTTCTGGCCATATTAAAATCCGCTTCAGTCAAATAATCGCTGCCAACCTTGTTTTGCAAAACAAGAACCCCCAAAAGCTCGGATTCCTGCAAAAGCGGAATGAGTATTGTCGAATGTACCTCTTGAGACAAATTCCCGAGAATTTCATCCATATCGTCTGAAACGTGATTGAAAAACACCCCGTTCCCGCTATTATGCCCGCATTTCCAAATTATGGAACGCTCGTCTTTTATGTGCTGTTTAAACGCCATTTCGCGCAACAAATCCATTCTGGTAAATAATTTTTCGCTGCCAATGCCAAACGGGAAATAAAGGCCGGTAACTGCTACGCAGTCAAAATATTTTTTACTGTTTTCCCATTCATAAATGGCAGCTCCCTTTGCAGACAAAAAACGGCACAAACTGTCCAGATAAGAATCTGCCGCATCTTTTTTATTTGAAAAATCTTTAATTGAACTGGAAATTTCACGCATCATGTCTTTAAATCCGGCCTGTTCGGTTAAAAGATTCTCCGTTTCCGATTCCGCATCGTTAAATTCCTGATTTCTTTTCTCCATGCTCACATAAAACACAACCACAATGAAAAGAAATCTGAATATATAAGCGTCAAACGAAATAGTCGCGAGCGCAAGCGCAATGATCAAATATCTGGATATCTTCGGAATATAAGCCGCTCTGTAATATTCTTCGCCAATGCGAAACGCAACATACATGGTAAACAGCAAAGCGAATAAACTAAGCAGTTCGGCACCATAAATATTTTGCCCGAACTTATACACAAAAGTCTGCAAAAATACATTCTCTGCCATCAGAATAAAAATATTTCTTTGCCTTTTTTTGTTAATGGAATAAGCCAAATCCTTTTGTATTAAAAACAGATAAAAGAAAGGATCTATAATTTTGGCAGTATAGCTGTAAGCGCCGGATAAAAACAAATATTGATATGCAAAGAAAAAATTGAAACTAAAGAACGCAAAGAAACCAAAAAATTCAAGAGCAAATAGCCTGTCATTAAATGAAGCATTTCTCCACTTAACAAAAGCTACCGCGGCCGGAAAGGCCATTAAGAACGGTAGTATTAGATAGATTATTCCAAGTATCATTCCCAGCCGTCGTCATCATCGCTGCTGCGGGAGCTTCTTTTTGCCGCTGGGGCATCCATGGCTTCCGGCACTTCAGCCAGATAATTGCGCATTATGCGCGGAGTAACAAATATAATCAAATCCTTTTTAGATATTTCCTTTCTTGTATGCTTGAATAAATATCCCAAAACCGGAATATCTTTTAAAAACGGAATACCGGTTTCGGTTTCCATTTCGTCATTTTTAGTTAAACCGCCAATAACAACAGTTTCGCCATCGGAAACAACAACCTTGGTTTTCGCCTCCTGCTTGCTAATCACAATCTGACCTTTATCGTCGTAGCTGTAGCTATTGTTTTCTGGATGCAATTCCAGCAAAATTCTGTTATCGCCGGCTACACGCGGAGTCACCGTAAGTTTTATACCGCTTTCCACCATCTGTATTGCTGCCTGGCCGCTTGCATCCAAAACTCTTATGGAAATCTGGTCTCCCATGAATATGGAAGCTTCGGTATGGTCCAAAGTTGAGATTTGCGGGCTTGCCAAAATTTCAGAACGGGAATCGCTCAAAATGTTTGAAATCGCAGCCTGCATATTCTGGTCAAAAGCTCTAACAGTTACCCTTGTAGCAACATCGCCGCCGGTAGTTGTAAGGCTTGGCTGATTGGAAAAATCTGCCTGCAGTCTTGAACCGGCACCGCCAACACTTACATCTGTCCAGTCAATTCCCAGTTCGCTTGTAAGACGGCTATCGACAACAACCAATTTTGCGGTAATTGCTATTTGCAGAGTTTCAACATCCAATTCGTTCAGCGTGTTCTGCATTTGCTCCAAACGCTTTTCCGTATCATATACTATTATGGCATTGTTACGCTCTATAACGGAAATGCGCCCGCGCGGAGACCTTATCGTTTCTAAAACTGCAGCCATCTCGGCGGCAGAGGCGTGTCTTATCTGAAAACTGCGCCTTGCAAGCGGCGCAACCATATCGCCCTGCTCGCGCTTTTCTGAGTCAATTATTATCTTCTGCTGATATGAGGTAGTTCTCTGAACGCTTATGTAATTGCCCTCAACGAGCCATGTCAAATCGTGCAAACTGCATATGATGTCCATCATCTCCGGCCAGGTTTTTTTGGTGACCGTCATTGACAACCGTCCCTGAACATCAGGAGCAAGCAGTATATCAACGCCGGCCCACACTGATATGGAATGGAAAACAGACTGAAAATCCGCATCCACCCAGGATATGTCATGCCTTTTGCTGCTACCCTGAATGGCCGCAAAAGATGAAATTGTCAGAGACAAAACCAGCAGTTGAACAACTGCGACGAAGCTTTTTTTCATTGAACCCCTTTTCATTTTTTAGTACCCCCGTGTTTATCGGGCAAAGACACCTTATGGCGGCGACTTACGCCATATTCCTGCAACAAGAACAGCACATCTGTTTTAGAGATCTTGAGAACCTTGCCGTTTTTAACAGTGTCACCCTCAAAAAGCGTGTACGACAATCCCTTGGTTTTATTATTGGAAAAAAGAGCCATAGGTTTTTCATTTTCGTAAATAACGCCAACCAAAGTTAAATTATCAATGTTAATTCCGGCGGTATCCAGACTCTTGACCTCTACAAACGGGTCTCTAAAGCCATATGAACTGTAAATTATTCTATCGCTGTCTTTCCAGCCAAATTTCATGGCAACGCTGTCCACGCCGCCTGGAGTGTCTTTTTTCAAACGGCGCAATTTGTCTTTTTGAGCTGTGGTAAGCTCCGCTTCCTGAACAACATCGCGCTGAAATACATAGCCTTCCCTGTTGTTGTAACGCACTTTGTAAAAAGAAGGAACTTTATCCAAAACCTTCAAACGATCGCCAAATTCCAAAGCTTCCAACGGCTTGCCGTCATGGGGAGTCGGAAAAAGAGAAGCAACGTCTTCGGTCACAAGATAAGATGCATCTTGCCTCTTAACCTGTATGGTCTGCAAAAGAGTCGGATCCACAACTGACCTCCTCTCCAAGCGGTTGGCAAAATCAACCACTTTATGCGACAAAGGCTCATAACTTGGCAAGTAGTAAACAGAACTATTCAATTTTGTTGGAGATGCCTGCCAATTTTCCAGTTTACCCGGAGAAATTTCGTCTTGCAAAAGCAACCTGTTTTTCATAATCATAATAGCAGGCTTTTTGCCGCGGTGCAAATACACAGACAACTTGCCTTCGCTCCAAGCCAAACCCTTTGCAAAAGTGCTTTTCGCCGTTTGAAACACTCCTGAATAGCTTGGCCCGCCGGGAATAGATAGCTCAACGGTTGTATCCGTGATCACAGGAATCACATCCCTTGGAATTGAGAAATCCAAAACAATTAAAAGACCTTCCCATTCGGAATTTTTTTGCACGGAAATACTTGATATACGAGGCGGCATAATTGAAAAATCATTTAATTCGGAATTCTGCGAACTTGCCGACATTGCCAAAATCGCAGCCAAGATAAAGATTTTAAATATCAACAACCCATTTTTCATTGCTTCCTCGAAGTAAATGTAGTTAAATCAAAAGAAACGCCCATTGTCACGGGTTCCCATCCATGCTCTTCTGCCTTTCTCACCTCTTGAGTTATAGCGCCATAGCGAGTTAACTTTAAATTATCTATGGTTGTAGGATAATTGAAGTTGGCTATTTCTTCAAACAGTTTACCCAGCATATGATAACCCGCGCTGACATTGAAAGAATAATTATTCTCAACAAAATGCTCTTTAGGCTGCGAACCGGATGGCTTAAATGCCTGAATATTAACGCCGGAAGCTCTAACCACCGCATACAAATCCTGCAAGCGATGCGGAACATTTTCATCTTCCGGGAACATTTCCTTTAATCTTTCAAACTCCACTTCCGCTTTTGCCAAGTCTGCCTCCAGCATTGGAATTCTGGGCCTTTGCGAATTTATTTTGTCCAGTTCGGCTTGCGCAGTTTTTTGATCGTTCACAAGTTGTTGCTTTTCGCGTTGAAACTCAATCCAAACAGAATCGTAAAACCAATAACCTGAACTCAAACAGGCTACAATCACTGTTATCAGATATATATTCTTCTTGTCCCTTATGTCGAATTTTGAATCTGCCATAGAAACTCCTAACGAACCCCG
>Ga0209755_10006569_pt1 | contig 12826 bp, 9 predicted proteins | sample TergutCo191P1_FD_187301 | JGI IMG/M metagenome (GOLD analysis project Ga0209755, IMG submission 187301) | Cornitermes sp. P1 segment gut microbial communities from Petit-Saut dam, French Guiana - Co191P1 (SPAdes) (version 2) | ecosystem: Host-associated > Arthropoda: Insects > Digestive system >... | reverse complement strand
CGAAGTCCCTGGTGATAAAGGCGATCATGGCCGGCGGGGCGGTGCCGCACAGGCTGGGTCTGTCGGAGACGGTTCTGATTTTCAAGCAGCATATCGATTACATAGGCGGCTTCGATGCCCTGCTTGCCAAGATGCCCGGGCTGAAGGCGGAATGCTGCGAGAAAAAGATTCTGGTCGAGACATGCGACTACGGCGAGGCGAGGCAGCTTTGCGGGGCCGGGGCTGACGGCATACAGTTCGACAAAATCCGGGCGGACGAGCTTGGGGAAATCGTCGCGAAATTAAGGCGGGAATTCCCCAATGTCGTCTACCTTGCCGCAGGCGGCGTAAACGAGAAAAACGCGGCCGAGTACGCCCTGACGGGCATAGACGGCATCGTTACCACAAGCCTGTACACCGCAAAGCCCGTCGATATCGGCGTGACTATTACCAGTGGCGAATAAAAACTTTACCCCAAGGCTGGTGCCGCCTTTGCGAAATGCTTCCGTACCATGGAAACGCGGCACCCGCGTCTTGAAAATCCCCGACCAAACCGCCATAATACGAGCAACATGAAAAAGTTTATCTTTGTCTCCGGCGGCGTATGTTCCGGACTGGGGAAAGGTGTTTCCGCCTCGTCCCTGGGTGCCCTGCTGGAAGCGCGGGGGCTGAACGTCCGCATGATGAAATGCGATCCCTATATCAACGTGGATGCCGGGACCATGAGCCCCTTCGAACATGGCGAGGTCTACGTTACCGACGACGGCGCGGAAACCGACCTCGATCTGGGTAACTACGCCCGCTTTACCAAGGGCCTTTTGACCAAAGCCAACTCCATGACGGCGGGACAGGTTTACCAGTCGGTTATAGAGCATGAAAGGGAAGGACGCTATCTGGGAAGGTGCGTTCAGGTAATCCCGCACATAACCGACGAGATAAAGCGGCGGATAATGGCCGTCGCCGACGCGGACAGAGATATCGACGTGGTTATAGTGGAAATCGGCGGTACCGTGGGCGACATCGAGTCGATCCCCTTCCTGGAGGCGGCGCGGCAGATAATCCACGAGTGCGGCAGGAAAAACGCCATCTCCGTCCACCTTACCCTTATTACCGAGGTCTCCGGCGGCGAGCTTAAAACCAAGCCCTCCCAGCATTCGGTCAAGGCAATGCAGGGAATGGGGCTTCAGCCGGACGTGCTGATCTGCCGTTCCTCCCGGATGCTGGACGATGACAACCGCAAAAAGCTTGCCCTGTTTACCAACGTGGATCCGGACGCGGTGTTTACTTCCCGGGACATTGACACTACAATGTATGAGATACCCCTGATGTTCTTCAAGCAGAAGCTGGATCAGGTGGTGCTGAAAAAGATGGGCGTGGAGTTCCGCCATTCAAACCTTAAACCATGGGAATCGATGATGGAACGCTTCGCCGCCCGTAAGGGCAGGGTTCGCATCGGGGTCGTGGGCAAGTACATGGAACTGCACGATGCTTACAAGTCCGTGTACGAGGCGCTTTTTCACGCCGGCGTGGAATGCGGGGTGGAGGTCGAAATCGTCAAGATCGATTCCGCCGACATAGGGTCGGTGGACACGAAGGCACCCGGCGGCTCCGTTCCCGGGCTGTCCGCCGACGGCGTGCCGCTGGTGGAAGGCATTCTGATCCCCGGCGGCTTCGGCGAGCGGGGAATCGAGGGCATAATAAACGTGACCGCCTGGGCACGGACGAACGGGGTTCCCTGTTTTGGTATCTGCCTGGGAATGCAGGTAATGGTAATCGAATGGTGCCGCAACGTGATCGGCTGGGCGGACGCGGATTCCACCGAGTTCAGCAATGACACGGAGCATCCGGTTATAAATATGCTGGGAGAGCTGGTGGACGTAAAGGAGTACGGCGGAACGATGCGTCTGGGGCTCGGCGAGACCGTGGCGGAACCGGGGACCCATGTTTCAGCCGCCTACGGTTCGCCGGACGGGGGCGGCCCCGTGCGCCTGTGGGAACGCCACAGGCACCGGTACGAGTTTTCCAACAGGTTCCGCGAGGAGATAATCGCGACCGGCCTTAAAATCGCCGCGCTTACCCCGGACGGCAGTCTGGTTGAGTGCGTCGAGTGGCCAAACCACCCATGGGGCGTGGGCGTACAGTTCCATCCGGAGTTTAAGTCTAAACCGACGGCGGCGGCACCGCTTTTCAGGGATTTTGTTACCGCCGCCAGAGATTTTGGTTTTAGGGGCAAGTAAGAGACAGGAGGAGCAAACTGGACAAGAAGCCTTTCCTTTTCCCCGCCCTGCTTGCCGCAGTGCTGTTGGCGGCGTGTTCCTTTGACTACGGCGACAGAACCGGAGCCGGGGACAGAGACACTCCGGATATCGTAATGGAAAACGTCGAATACGTGCGCGTCCGGGCCGCCGACATTCAGGCCCGGTTTCTTGCCGAACGGGCGGAACGTTTCGAGGATCGCCAGATCATGGAACTGCGGAATTTTTCCTTCGAGCAGTTCGAACAGGGCGACGTTAACGCGTTCGGAAGGGCCGGGAGTGCCTCGGTGGAGCTGGATTCACTGGACATTTTTATGACGGACGGGGTTCGGCTGGAGGTCGAATCCGAGGAAATCGCCATAGAAACAAGGCGGCTCGAATGGAGGGACACCACGCGGATCCTTTTGGGGGGCAATGAGGACGAGGTTCATATTTCCAGAGACGACGGCACCGCTTTTGCCGGCATGGGTTTCCGCGCCGACGCGCGACAGCGCACATGGGAGTTTTCCGGCGCGGTAATCGGTACTTACGTTCACGAAGACGACGAGGAAGAGCAGGAGGAATACGCGGAGGCCTACGCACCACAGGCCGCCCCCGAAGAAGGAGGAACAGTCGAATGAGTGTTTACAGGTTTGTGCTTGCCTTGTCCCTTGCCGCCGTCTTTGATGTTGCCTCCGGCGCGTACGCCGACACCTTTACCTTCAGGGCGGACAGAATGTCCGGCACAAGGGCCCTGGGCAGGGAAGTTACCATTCTGGCCGGCAACGCCGAGGTTCACGCGGACAACATGCTGCTTCGCGCCAACCGTATCGAAATTTCCGGGGACAACAACCAGTTTATCGACAGCATAGGCGACGTCTGGGGCATGGAAACGGAGCGAAACATCGTTTTCCGCGCGGACAGAATCCGTTACGACCGGGACCGAAGGGTAGCCAGACTGGAGGGAAACGCGACTCTGGAGGACCGGGACAACGAGGTTGTCGTAAAGGGCAACTTTATCGAGTTCGACGAGGAAACCGAGATAACCGTAATCCAGATTTCGGTGCGGCTGTTTCAGGACGACATGGTAAGCCGGGCCGAACACGCAATCTACCGACGTACGGAGCAGATGCTGGATCTTTCCGGCTTTCCGGTGGTCTTTAGGGGGGAGGACGAGTTCAGGGCGGACAGGATACGGGTTGACCTTGAGACCAACGACGTAATCATGGAAGGCGCGGTTTCCGGAACGATAAGAAACTAGTGGAAAACGAAACCGAGCAGACTATCGAGGATGCCCCGGCACAGGAGGAACCGTCCGTTGCTCCGGGCGAGCATACTCTTGGCGTAACCGGCATACGTAAACGCTTCGGCAAAAAAGAAGTCGTTCGCGGCGTGAACTTTACGATGTGCAACGGCGAGGTTGCGGGCCTTCTGGGGCCTAACGGCGCGGGAAAAACGACGATCTTCTACATGATAGTCGGCTTTTACAAGCCGAACGCTGGCCACGTCCACATGAACGACACCGACATTACCGCAATGCCCATGTTTCGCCGGGCACGTATGGGCATTGCCTATCTGCCGCAGGAAGCATCGATATTCCGCAAGCTTACCGTGGAGCAGAACATCTGGGCAATTCTGGAAAGCCGCCGCGACATCGACAAGGAAGCCAAAAAGAATCGACTGGAGGAGCTGCTCGGCGAGTTCGGCATAGACAGGATACGCAAACAGTTTGGCTTTACGCTTTCCGGCGGCGAGCGGCGGCGCACCGAGATTGCCCGCGCCCTTGCCACCGAGCCGAAATTCCTCCTGCTGGACGAACCCTTCGCCGGAATTGACCCAATCGCCGTATTCGAGATCAAACAGATTATACGCCGACTTGCGGAAAAGGGCATCGGCATTCTCATTACCGACCACAACGTCCGGGACACCCTTGAAATAACCACCGAGGCATTTATCATTGCCGAGGGTTCCATTGTGGCGCGGGGGGATCGCGACAATATTCTCGCCAACGAGATGGTCCGCGAGGTATATCTGGGTTCCGAGTTCAGGATGTAGCGGTTAGATTGCCCGGGTGCCGCCGTCCTTAAGGCCGGCCTCGTAAAGCTTGCCGCAGGATATAAACATCGGGTGCTTGGTACCAGCAAGGATAATGTTGGATTCCATCGCCATGTCGATCATGTCGCGGCTCGGGGTCTTGCCCCTAACGAAAATGACCGCATGAATGTCCAGAAGTGCCGCCGTCCTGATAACCTGAGGGTTTACCAGCCCCGTCAGCAGAATAACGCGGTCTTTTACGAAAGCCATTACGTCGCTCATAAGATCTGCCCCACAGGCAGAGGATATCTCTATGCCGGCCTGATCCTCGCCGCAGTAAAACTGCCCTTCCAGTAATGAAATCGCTTCTGTTACGGTCATGGCACCCCCAGTTTCTATCTTTTCGCCAGTATACCACGGAGCGCGCCATGTTTCAACACGCACACGGGGCGAATTTACTCCACCAGATTTTCGACATTCGCCTCGATAAAATTGACGAATTCCTTTCCGGAAAGCTCGTCGACGTTTCCGGCATCCCTCAGAAAGTTTTCCCAGCGTCCGACAAAGACGGCGGCGATGCGTCGGGTAAGCGGAAGCCGCTTGCCGACAAGAAAAATCTCGCTGTCCCTGTCCCGCAAGATCCTGTCCGAGGCCTTGCAGATAATCCGCATGTCGGTAAGCACGTTTTTCTGGGCCATTGCCAGAAAAACCGCGTTCCTGCCCGCCCCAGTAGTGGACGACTGCACGGCAAACTTTTTGTAGGCCGAATAGTCCCAGTTGTCCAGCGGCACCCTGATCCTGCTTAGAATCTCCCTTTGCCCCAGCGCGCCTGGGCCGGGCTCCGGCGAAAAACGCGCTGCGGTAATCCACCGGGACGACTGCGCGCTTCGCAGTTCGTACTGCGCGTCCAGCGCGGTAAATGCCGTCACGCAGTCCAGATGACCGCAGACATTCCCCCCTATGGTCGCCATGTTGCGAAGCTGCGGACCGGCTATGTTCCGCAGACAGTGCACAAGAACCCCCGGGCCGAACTTTCTTAGCTCGATTATCCTGCTTAGCCTGACCATGGCCCCTATCTCAAGGTAGCGTTCGGAACGGGTTATCCTTCGCATTTCCTCGATTTTGTCGAGCGAGAGAACCACGGAGGGAAGATCCGGCGACGGTCTGTCCCGGAGCAGCGCCGTGCCGCCGGCGAAAGGCACCGCGTCCGGGTAGCGGTTCCAGTCGGTAAAAAGCTCGGCGTAGGTTTCCGGGGAAAAAACCAGATCAGACATTACGGCCATAGAGCCTCCGCATTCTGGTTTCAAGCGCCTTTTCTATGCCACCGACAAGCATTTCCGGATCCGTGCATCGGCATTTTATACCGTCCACGGTACGCATCATCTCCTCCCGCGAGGGACGCTTGCTCCTGCCCAGAAGCGCCCCGGCCAGCAGCGTCTTGCCGGTCCTGCAATACTCGCAGTCATCAAGCCCCACCTCCTCAAAGCCGCTTTCGATATCCTGATATTCGTCAGTAAGCAAAAAGCCTTCCATGGTGATGACTTCGCTTTTCTGCAACCTGAACGCCGGGATAAGGCAGGACAGACTTACGCTGCCGTTGAATATAACGGTGCACAGGCCGCATTTTCCGGCAAGGCACCCGGATTTCGTGCCCGTAAGGCCAAAGTCGGAACGCAGTATGTCTAGAAGCCGCACCGTGGGCCCGCAACGGACAACCACGTCCTCGCCGTTCAGAATAAAGTCAATGTTCATTGGGTGTCCCCTTCCCTTATGTCCTGCGCCTTAAGCGGTATGGAACGGAAGTGCCTGCCCATTACCTGCGAAACCGCCTGAAGATACGCGGCCGGGACACAGGCAAAGGGAAGATCCCCTACCCCCCTGGGTTTTTCCGAGGAACCGCGTACAAAGTCTATCTCGATTGGGGGTATCTCCGAGGCCCCGGCAATGTCGAAACCTTCGAAGCCGCCCTCCGGGACACGCCCGGCGACATAGCCCGGCCGCTCGCGGTAGGCCCAGCCCAGCGCCTGTATCACGGAAAGCCTTAGACCCCGGCAGGCCCTGTCCTCCCGGAAAACCCTGCCGCCGTCCACGGCAAGCCAGACCCCCCGGATTCTCGGAACGTATTCCACCGGATCGATTTCAACCTCCACCACCGCCGCCGCCGCACCCGGCCGCAGAAAGCCGCCGCAGTCCGGGGCCTCCCCCCCAGGAAGCCGGAACAGCCGACTCCACTCCGGGTTCTCCGAGGGCCCGGCCGTTTCCTTTGCGCTTATGGGCAGGGGATCGCGGAAACGCAGTCCCCGGATGGCAAGACAGGCCCGCTCGACAAGTTCGGCAAGGGCGGTGGTCTTGCGCGACATAACCGCCGGCCCGGCTTCCATACCGTCCTCGCCATTTACCCGCACGTTTTCCGCTTCCACCCCCAGAATTTCCATGGCTATGTCCGTCCATACCGTGCCGCGCCCGGCACCCGGCATCCCGGTTTTTATTTCCAGCGACCCGTCTTTTTCCAGAATCAGCTCCACGCCGTAGCTGCCGCCGTCCGGGCCCGGGTGCAGAAGGCCGTTGCCCTGAAACCCCATGGCCATGCCTATGCCGCGAAGGGTCTCGCCCCTTTCCGGCCAGACAGCCTGAGGAGCCTCGTCCTGCGGAAGCTGCTCCCTTCTTTTGCGCCGCAGAAGCTCGTAGGATGCCCACTTGCGGCCGTAGTCGCTCATGCCGGTCGCGGTTTCGACGAGCCGATCCCATGGCACCGCGTCCGTTACCGGCAGACCGGGGGAAAGCGTGCCGGCCTTGGGGAAATTTACCCTTCGCCATTCCGCAGGATCCTGCCTCCGGTCGTCGGCAATCAGCGAAACGTGGCGTTCCATCGCGAAGGCTCCCTGCGCCAGACCGAAGCCTGCAAAAGGCCCCTGCGGGGGAATGTTAGTCCTGAACGCCGTTCCCCTAAAGCTGACGTTTTTCGCCGCGTACATTCCCAGACTTCCCAGACATACCTGATCCAGCATCTCCGTCGCGCCAGCACCGTAGGCACCCACGTTTATCCGGGCCTCCACTTTAACCCCTGTAAGCTCGCCCTTTTCGTCGAAGGCACTGGAGACGCTTATGCCCGTGCCGAAGCGTTTGGGCGAAAAGGCGAAATCCTCTTTTTTGGAAAGAACCATCCGCACCGGCATCCCGGTTATCCACGCCCCGAGCGCGGCATGACACGAGACAAGCGACGGATACAGAAACTTGCCGTCCAGATGAATGTCCACGGCGCAGGGTTCCACATGGACAACCGGGGCATCGGGGCCGGCCAGAACGCGGGCGACGGAATCCCCTACGTGAAAAGGCCACTGGGTCGCTGTCCGCACGATGAGTCTTAGACCAGATGGTCTTAGACCTTCCGGTCTTTGGTCTTCCGGCCCTAAGCCTTCCGGGGTGTCCTGCGGCTCGATCCACGCGACCGCACCGCAGGGCTCGGAGTACCAGTGTTCCTGAATGCCTGTTTCATAGTCGCTTTGAAAGGTCGATGCCGCGCCGGCAAAGGCCGCTTCCGGATCCCCCGCGCAAAGTTCCCGCCTTGCAACAATGTCCGTTTCGGCGGCATCGGCCATCGAAAACACCGGGGTGTCCTCCTCGGCCACGACCTTGCAGTTGTCGGCGTATTTTTCCAGCTCGTCCCTGTCCGGCCCCAGCAGAAGGGCCACCGGCTCGCCGATATGGGACAGCCACCCGCCGGCAAGTATGGGAACGTCCGAATCCCCGAGGGTGTTTTCCCCCGGAATATCCTCGGCCGTAAGCAAAGTGTAGTCGTCCGGAAGCTGGGGACACTCGACGGACACAAGCCTGCCTCTGGCAACCGGCGACCTTACGACCAGCGCGTGAAGCATGTGCGGAACGTATATATCCGATACGAATTCGAGGCCGTCCATTGCTTAAAGTATAAACGCCGGCCGGCGATCTGAACAGTCGCCGGGAAGAGCCGAGATTTTCGGAAATTTTCCGCTTGCCGCTTGACATTATCCGCTGGGCATGGTACAAATATAACCATGCAGGTGATGACTGAAACAAAATTTGGAATTTATGAAAGCACCCACTTGACAGGTTCCGCCGTTTCCGTTAACACACACATAAATTCGCCAACAGTTTACGAAAAAAATTTGCCCCAGTTTTGCCTCCAGTGTCACTGGCAACATATTTACACAGTGTTACCAGGGTGTGGGTTTCCGCTTCAAACGCAGATTTAAGGAGAGCAAAATGAAACCAAAAATGATTTGGCAAGCGCCGGTGGTACTCGCGGCAGGCTTGGCCTTCGCGCTTACGCTGATCGGGTGTCCCACGGACTCGCCCGTACCGACGGTAACCGGCGTAACGGTGAACCCCGCGACCGCCAATGTCGCAAGGGGACAAAGCCAGAATTTTACCGCCACGGTTTCGGGAACCAACAACCACCCGACTACCGTTGCATGGACAGTCGCGGGCGGGGTTTCGGGAACCGCCATTTCCAGCACCGGTCGCCTTACGGTTGCGGCGAACGAGACGGCCACGACGCTTGTCGTGCGGGCAACTTCGACGCATGACACCTCCGTAAGCGGAACGGCTACCGTTACCGTAACTACTTCGGCCGCAACGGTAACCGGCATCACGGTAAGTCCCGTGGCCGCCACCGTCGCAAGAGGTGGGCATCAGGATTTTACCGTTTCGGTTGCGGGTACCGGCTCCCCTCCGACCACGGCTACATGGACGGTCACGGGCGGAGGCACCGGAACCACTATCTCCCCCGCAGGTCGCCTTACCATAACTGCCAACGAAACGGCCACGACGCTTACCGTGCGGGCGACTTCGACGCATGACACCTCCGTAAGCGGAACGGCTACCGTTACCGTTTCCGCCCCGGCGGATCCCGCCGATATAGGCTGGATCGCGACAGTTTCCGGCAGTCCTGCCTCCAACGCCATTGTTCTCAGGTTTAACTCCGTTCCCACGGGGTTGCTTGCGACGGACCTTACCGTTACCGCCGGAACAGGATCGGCAACGATAGGGGCCCTGACCGGAACAGGGACGGAAAGGAACCTGGCAATTACCGACGTAAGTGCCGGTACCGTGTCGGTTGCGATTAACCGTGCCGGGATTGCGCCCGGGCCGCAGACCGTGACTCTTGTCGGCCACCCGTCCGAAGGGAACGACAACGATAACAACAACGATAACGATGTTGACAATGACAATAACGGCAACAACATTCTGGGCGGCAGACTGTTCGCCCAAGCCCCGCCGATTTTGCCGTCGGCCACCCCGATCGATCTTTCCGAAATAACGGATTGGATGGGAAGAGACACCGTCGTTGACAGGGCCGTTGCCTATGCAAACGCCAACCCTGGAATTTTCACCCTTGTTCTGGACGACGACATCGACGTTTCAGGTAGCCGTCAACTGAATACCGCCAACGTGAATCTGACGGTTATTGGCAACGGCGAACGCGCGATCCGTCAAACCGAGTCCGGATCGATTTTCGACGTGGGAATCGTGCTTGCAACCGCCGAAACAAACATCTCGCTGACCCTTGGCGAGAACGTCATTCTGGTCGGCCGTCAAGGGAACACCGTGGCCGCGGTAACCGTGAGGGGCGGGGCAACCTTGACTATGCGGGACAATGCCATCATTACGGGCAATACCGCAGGCACCGGCATCATAGGCGACGCATCCAGCACCGGACTGGGCGGCGGGGTTTTTATGCAGGGGGTTCCCGGTGGCGGCATCGCCACCACGTTTACCATGCGGGACAACGCCCTGGTACACTGGAATTCCCGCTCGACCAGAGGGGGCGGGGTTTTTGTTGACGAGAACACCGTATTCAACATGTACGACAACGCCACGGTATCTGGCAACAGCATAACGGCCGGCTTTCAAAGAGACGGCGGCGGGGTGTATGTCGGCGGCATTTTCAATATGCATGGCGGCACGATATCCGGCAATACTGCGGGAATGTTCGGGGGAGGCGGGGTACACGTCGGCAGTCGGGGCACCTTTGTAATGAGCGGGGGTACGGTGTACGGCAACGACGTGCCAGCCCCGCTCGCCAACGACGCAAGCTCCGGCGCGGCGCTTCTTCTGGGTTCGAACGCCCCGATTACCAATGCCAGATTCGGCGACGGAACGAACATTTTGCCGCACACCGACGGCAACAGCCGGCACACGAACAATACGATTACCGGAAGGCTTACCGCGCAGGGCCCTGTTTACCGCACGGTAACGTTTTACACGCACGGCGGCATCCCGGTTCCCGGCAGTCAGGAAGTGAGGGAAGGCACGACCGCGACCAGACCGGCGCAGGACCCGGTAAAGATCGGCCATACCTTTGTCGACTGGTTTACCGCCGAGACCGGCGGGTCGGTGTTTGACTTTAACGCGCCGGTTACCGTGAACACGACAATACATGCAAGGTGGACCGTGCAGGAGGAGCCCGCGATTACCTGGACCGCGACACCTTTCGGCAGCCCGACCACGACCGCTATAAACTTTACGTTCAGCGCGGTTCCCTCCGTCTGGCTGGATGCGTGGGACGTTACGATAGGCACCGGGACCGGTTTCGCGACGCGTGGCACCCTGACTGGCACCGGAACGACGCGTTCGCTTGCGGTTTCCAGTGTACGCGCCGGAACCGTATCGGTTTACATAAACCGTGCCGGGATTGCGCTGGGGCCGCAGACGGTAACGCTTGTACACGGAACCAGTGGCGGCACCACTCAAATCGACCTCGTACGTGTACAGGGCGGAACTTTCGAAATGGGCAACCCGGAGGGAACGCCCAACAGCCATACCAACGAAAGGCCAGTGCGCCCGGTAACGCTAAGCGGCTTCTACATGAGCCGTTTTCAGGTAACGCAGGGGGAGTGGTACGACGTGATGGGGACAAATCCAAGTTTTTTTCATCAAGGGCATACGACCATCGTTGCGGCGGGTGTAAACTGGCGGAACCTTCCTGTGGAAATGGTAAACTGGTATGATGCGATAGTGTTCAGCAACCGGCTTAGCATTGCAAGGGGCCTTACCCCCGCATACAGTATAGGCGGCAGTACGAACCCGGACGACTGGGGGCCTGTGCCGACGAGCAGTAACGCGACATGGAACGCCGTAACGATAGTCCCCAGATCCAGCGGGTACCGTTTACCGACCGAGGCGCAGTGGGAGTTCGCGGCGCGGGGCGGGGCGGTGTGTCAGGGTAATTATACTTTTTCCGGGAGCAATATAGCCGCCGATGTAGCGTGGACAGGGGAAAACAGCGGATGGAGGACGCATGAGGTTGGGACACTAAGGCCGAACGCGCTTGATCTGTACGACATGAGCGGCAACGTGTGGGAGTGGGTCTGGGATTGGTGGGGAATCTACCCTAGTGTTGCGGAGACCGATCCAGTGGGCGCGTCCTCGGGGTCTTACCGCGTGCTTCGCGGCGGAAGCTGGACCTCCTCGTCCGTGAACGCTCGTTCCGCGCGTCGGGGCTCGCATTTCCCGGCTTTCCGGGACGGCAGCATCGGCTTCCGGCTTGTCCGCCCCTAGTGGCCCGTAACAGCTAAATGGTCACAAGATCATCGGGTAAAGCCTTTTGAGTCTGACGCGGGCGTCGTCGGTCGTGAATTGCCAGTGAACGCCCTTCTGCGAGCGGTTGCGCCGAGCGTGCCATGCGGCAAGCTCTGAATTCATCGTCTCCAAATCGGGGATGCGCCTCTGCCCCAGGCACGGGCCACGCGATGGTGCCTGTCACGAAAAAGTCCCGGTGTACCTGGTCGCCTGCCTGCGCTACCTGTAGCGTGGGTCGCGGCGCGGGGTAGGGGGAAATTGGTTTGGAAATATCAATTCGACGGAGATGCTACGGAGGGAGACGCTACGGTGACAGACACGGGAATGACACGGGAATGACACGGGAATCCGATAGCGGATCGGGTAGCCTGGCCACACCACATCTGGTGTACTGGGCCGCCCTGCTGACACAACCTCGGGAGCCGGCAGCCCGCCTCTCCTTCGGCAGGTTATGGTTGACAAGGCGCAAAGGGCGAGATTATACTTAGGTATCTGAACTGCCCGAGAATTAGCGCTTAGGGGACGCTTTGCGTTGTTTGGACTGCGCCCTTACCGATTCAGAAGTCAGCCGCTCTGGGTTCGCTCCCATAGCGGCTTTTTGTTTTTTCTGCCGTCCTTTCTGGTGACGTAGGCGGTTTTCACGTCCCAAGAATCGCCGCCTTCCGAAGAAGGCTCCAGTCTGGAAATGATCGATGCATGTTGTTTTCCCTTCTTGTGAAGAATCAGCGATCCTTGCTTGCCTTCGTAGATCGCATCGTAGCCCTCGGCAATGTAAGAGACGAAATCCCTGGCACTGCTAAAGCCAATCAGTCTTATTTCTTTTATGCGGCCACGCGATGGTGCCTGTCACGAAAAAGTCCTGGTAGGTTGGAACGTCTGATTATTTACAAAAAATCCTCCAAGTGGTATTGTAACAATTGGAGGAGACACCACATGAGAAGAAAATACGTGAAACTGACGGCAAAGGAACGGGCCGAACTGGAACAATTCAGCACCAAAGGCGTGCGCAACGTGAGGCT
>Ga0209755_10006568_pt1 | contig 12827 bp, 5 predicted proteins | sample TergutCo191P1_FD_187301 | JGI IMG/M metagenome (GOLD analysis project Ga0209755, IMG submission 187301) | Cornitermes sp. P1 segment gut microbial communities from Petit-Saut dam, French Guiana - Co191P1 (SPAdes) (version 2) | ecosystem: Host-associated > Arthropoda: Insects > Digestive system >... | reverse complement strand
TAAAGTGTTCTCCATTTTAGTGATAATGTGATCACTCGCAGTCTTTACAAGTCCATCGTTTGCTTTCTGTCTGTTTGAAACATTCAAAGCCTATCTGTCACTCTTCTCTTTGATACACATGCAGCATCATATATATCACATATCCACATACAAACATCAGTGGGTTAATAGTGTTCTACTCCAAGGAACTGGATCACTGCTCTGTCTTCCTGTTTAAATGGTTTCACCACATGGTATGCTATATTTAAACTGTGCTGCAATGTTGTCCTCTCTGGCTACTACAAATGTCTGCCAGTGAATTTACAAAACCAATGTGCAGCTGCATCTACAATGTCAAAGCAGAGTCATGAATAAGATGCAGCTATGCATGTCTCACACAAAGTAGTCACACTGTGAAGTAAGTAATTCAAGGCATTCCCAAAAGATTGCAGATGCTTATGAAATATGGTAAAAAAAGTAGCAAGTAAATACAAACCAAACAATTCGCCCACAAATCATGATAAACTTGACTAGAGCAAGGGAGAATATCATTGATAAAACAAACAACAGTCAGTCACCAGAGTGAAGAAGTAAAAAACACAATTGATACAATACAACAAGGACAACTCCTATATGTGATAAGTACCAAGAAGGTGTGGAGCACTCTGTACTTACCAATAAATGCAACAGCAGTTCTTAGATTCTTATAATAACAGCCAATGAGATGCACTATTTATCAAATTTGTTTGATAAAGTACTCTACATGTTTTGGACAGGTCCACTGTCCATCATCAGGAGTATCTCAGTACTGTATATACAACAATAGGTATTTGTCATGCTAGTTACGTTGGCTGTCTGCTAGCGTGATCAGGATCCTGACCATGCTAGCAGACAGCCAACAAAACTAGCATGACAAATACCTATTGCTGTATATACAGTACTGAGATACTCCTGATGATGGACAGTGGACCTGTCCAAAACATGTGGAGTACTTTATCAAACAAATTTGAGAAATAGTGCATCTCATTGGCTCTTATTATAAGAATATATCACAATGCACGGTCCTCTGAATGTCAAATTCAGTTTTTCGATCTTTTGTAACAAGTACTTCAATTAAAAATAGAAAGGTGCATCTATTTGAAATACCTGCAATTACTTGAAGTTATATACATTATTTTAGAAAAAGTAAAAATTTTTGTAAAAAAAAAGGACAGGAAAAGACCATGGTTCAGATTCTGAAATTAAATACAGTTAAGACAGAAATGGAAACCCCACGTATCTGCTAATATTTGTCAAGGAGAGTGAAGGTCACTTGAAGGAACATGAACATATGAATAATTGTGAAAAGTTTCAGGTTTCAGACAATTCACATTTTAGTGAGAACAAGACAGCCAATGCATCATAACATAACACTGAGGCATGTTTTCGTAGCCACTGTTGTTGTGAAAAAGCAATAAGTATTGCATATTCTAAGAAAGTGTCTGTATTCTTGCCTTAGTTATCCAGCATGCAAAGCACCGTAATATTTTGCAACCTGTAGCCTGCCCAGCTATAACAGACTTTTCCACATTATCTCAAACTGCATGATTTACAGAAAAAAAGTTATGGAGCGTAAAATGTGTGTTGTGATTTTCTCCACAACTTTCATCTTCAAAATTTCTCATTCTGAGAAGAATTCAGCAAGATATTACTACAAATACACACAAGTCTTCATGTAGAGTACCCATTATTCTTGTCAGATTTTAATGTAACTTGAATTTTCTGAACAGATTTTTTAAAAATAGTTAAATATCATATTTCACAAAAATCTGTCCAATGCGAGCCGAGTTGTCCCATGTGGGTGGATGGACAGACACAGAGAGACAGAGATGATGAAGTTAATAGCTGCTTTTTGCAATTTTGGAAACATGCCTAAAAAAGAGATAGATATTAGACTAAGCAAAGAGCTAACTAAAATACTAGCAATTAGGCTATGTAATAGGGCAACTACAATAGTAACTCAAGTCAATTAACTGTTAATATGCATGACAAATATTGGATAGGTTCTTGACCCATTCCATCCACTTGTCATTCTCACAATCAGTCTGTCTAAGATTCACCTCAATGATACTCTCTGTCTTAGCACTCTAAGTGGATATTACACAAGAAGATCCCCATTTGTGGATGCAATATTATGCTGTATAACAAATTTAAGACTTCAGGTTTAAGGAATTTTACCCCATGCTACATGAGTGACTCCAGCCTGTTAGCAAAAATTCAAGTCTGTCTGTTTAAAAAATTCAATACAATGATCAAGCACAAAATATAAATTAAAACATGAGAGACATTACGTCTTGTACTATTACCAAGAGCCAGCTTGGTGTATGCAATGTGGCCAAAAACTTCAAACACATAGTTGTCTGTACAGTGTGGAATAATTTGATTGCAGAAATTTGAATCAACATCACCACACACTTTACACTTGAGATAACCCTTGGATAGTCTACTTTGGAATTAATCCAGTGCTGTAATGGGAGTGCATAAAACTTCAGTCACACAATGACAAGATTTGAACCCTATAAATTTAACTTAGCATACAGCCCAATATGAAGACTATAAAAATGAATAAGATACATACTGAAACACATACAATTAAGAGGAAATGTAACTAACCTTACAAGAACAAATATGTTTATGACAATATTTTGGAACATTCATGATGACATATATTGAGCACAGATTTCATTTAAGCCACAATAACAAACAAGAACACATTAAACTGGATCAAAGCCCACAAAACCTGCACCATCTGGGTACAGGCATCCTGTATGAACAAATAAACATTCATCCCTTTTACCACTCCTGTGTTACTTGTATTTAGTATGTGCTCCATCATTTTGTGTCTTAGGCATATAAATGACTGCAGGTAGTTTTCTCTTTCCGGTTCACTACATGTACAATACCTTTACACACAAATTACAAACAAGTAATATATTCTCTATCCAAAAAAGCAAATGTTGATGCACATTAACTAAACAAATTTCACAAAACACAAACAGCTAAATGAGGAATTCCAAGCACTAATAAGTACCATTGATACTAGTATTCTTCACATAATAATTAGCACATTCAAACAGTGACACAGGAGAATATATATCCATTTGCATTCAAACCCACAGAACCCTTAAGGTCTCTCCTGCACTACAAAATGAGGCACTGTTTTTTGCGTAGTGTGATACAGTTTCAGTTGGGCTAGATTCCCACCGTCTGTGTACTGGAATGGTACCATTCTTGTTACGGCTGCTGGGTGGGATGTCAACTACAGGCAATCCCAGCTCCTGGTAGCTGGGTACACAGCAGGCTGTTGACTGATTTGTCAAGTTCTCAGTATTTGGCTGAAATTGGGTTTCAGTGCATGAAGATGACTGTCTGGAATATGAAGGTGTTGGCAACTGATTTACCAATGGCAGTCCCACTTCCTGGAAGGAGTTCATAGAGGAAAATCCACTTTCATCCTCAGTTGAACTTATACTAAGCTGAGGTACAACAGGACTGCTGTTTATGGTGCCTCGGGTCACATAACCTAACTCCAACCCAACAGCACCAGGTGCTTTGCATTTCTGAGGACGACCAAGGGAAGAAGTGTACGATGGGGATACAGTTCTGCAGCCTCCAGCAAAGGCAGATTCAAGACCACTGGTTAAGGAGTTGTTGTTAGTGTTACAGTTAATGGAATGGAGGGATGAGGTGTCAAGGGATTGTTGAAGAAGCGAATTACAGCTACCAGTTGACAGAGAAACATGGTCTGGTTTTTGATTGTTGCTGCTCTTAAAAGCTATTTTATCAAAATTTACATCATCTGGATCATGTACAGATGATCGAAGACTACTGTGATGGCTGCTGTCAGAGGCACGGCCTGGAGGAAGCATGTCATGTTCAATTTCTGGACAGAGTCGCTGCACAAGATCAGGTTCTCTGGTGTTTAGTAGCGACTGCGCTGTTCGAAGTAAGCGAAATGCTTCTTGGGACAATTTCTCAGGTTGAGCATCATCAGGTTCTGAACGAGCATGTCTTGGTCGGCGCCTGAAACAAATGACAGCATACGTATTCTTGTTTACGCATGTATGATCAGCTACTTCTTATTGTCCAAAATTATCTGTGTGCAGCGACTTCATTGAGAAGCTAATGTTTCCTTAGCTAGTCAAGAAATTCCTTGCACTTTGTGGAAACCAGAGGTTAATTTTTCCAAAACAGCCCCCATTTGCCCCTACTCTGAGAAAGATGAATCCAGTTCATACGCATCCACCCTACTTCTCTAAGGTCCACCTTAATAATATCCTCCCAATTATGCCTCAGTCTTCCAGGTGGTCACTTTTTTCAGATTTCCCCACATAAATCCTGCAGCTATTTCTCTTCTCCTCACATATGGTACATGTTGCTCCTTCATTTGATCTCACTAATAAATATGTGATTACAACAGGAAATGGGAAATTAATAAAACATGAATTTTAATTCACATTCCAGAATCACATCCTGAAATCTCGCATCAATGTGTAGTAATCAGTACTGCCACGTGGCATAAGAGGATCCCATTTTGGAATCTCAGGCAAGGGATAAACTATCATGACCAAGATTTCTTGGCCAATGTCCCTTTCCACAAACTGTCCGGTATCTTAAAATAAACTCAGCCTCTTTTCTTCCATATCCCTTTCAACACATAATTCACAAGTCTCTACAAACACAGAGTTATCTGCAGAAATGAAGAAGTTATGTTAAGTAAGTCTAGAAACAGTCATTGATACTATACGAAACAAATTTTCTACATAGTAAGATCCTGCCTTTGGAACTGCAAGGTTTTAATATAGTGCCAGATTACCTTAAAAGTGTGATAAAATATGAAGAATGATTTACACCTCAGCATAAAGGGATAGTGTGCCATTTCATGTTTCAAGGACTACCATTATGTAAACAGTAATGCAAAAGGCTCTGATTATCAATATGTGGATTATCTGATTGCAGATTTCCCATGCACAACTATCTTTATCATAAATACTGGCAAGTGTTAACTAAATTTTCCACCTTTCCCTCCTCTTAGGAAATCTTAAGGCTGAAGCCAGACATTAGTTTGCTGTGTTCCGAACGTAATGTCAAGTTGTGTGGTAGACACGTACACATGTTACAGAGCATCCTGTCCTTCATCATAAAAAAAATGATAATGCAGTAATGATGATGCAGGCAGCATGATTCTATGAAATGTTTGGTAACTCAGTTGAAAAGCACTGACAGTGCAGTGGATCCTGCTCATTGCCCTCAGTGTAGAGACAATGGATAGCAGGATCCTCTGGAAGTCAGTATCATTCTAACAAATTACACAGGATTACAACCCAAAAGACAAAAAGTCATGCTCTGAGGACCTACAAATCTCATGTTCTTACGAAGTCCACAATAGCCCACCTCTTGTCCCATTCTAAGCAAGGTTAATCCAGTGTGCCACACCGCACTCTATTTCTTTCACATACATTATAATATTATCATCAAAGCTACACCTAAGTTTTCCAAGTGGTCTCTTTTCTTCAGGTGTTCTAGTTAAAATTTTGTGTCCTAATAATTTTTGTTAACAATCAAAACTATGAAGCTCCTCATTGGTCTTCTCCATTTTTTCTTCTCAGATTCTTCTCTGGGTCAAAATCGAAAATATAGCAATGAAAACAAGCATTTATTTCATACAGAGAATAAACTTACACATTATTAATAAAGAAAACTGCATATTTTGAAGGAATGACAATTTCAAGACGTCTGCAATGGAGACAATTTGAAGCAAACTTTACGTTTTTTGTACCATGCATTGTGATAAAACTATGTAATGTTAACCAACAAAATGTACTTCTTAAATTAATGTTTTAATTCAATTTTTCATGTCTTCTACATGTTTCCAACATCATGTGTTCATCATCAGGAAAACTTTTATCACAGATCAAAACCTATCATATTTTAGGCTTTTATTGATATTTGAAGAACCTAACATTTTATACTTATATATTTTATATAGTCTTTTGTTGTAATTTCAGCACGAAAAACATACTATAAAAAACTGCATGTACAAATGGTCTTCTTGATGATGAAAACATGATGTTTGAAACATGTAGAAGACATGAAGAATTGAATTAAAACATTAATTTGAAAAGTTTGCATTTTGTTGGTTAACATTACAAAATTGAAGCGAATCCTTACATTACACCCTGTAGACACCACAAACTCACTTGTGAGAATGTGTACTTTTTAATAATCTTTTCTGTCAGAAATTTCTTCTTTACCTATGAATAATCACAATCTGGATAGCAAGTTATATATTATTGCTACTACTTACCCAAGGAATCTTGATTTGATCACCTACACCTTTTGAGATAATACACACAACACAAGACATGCTCAAAAATTAAATTATGATTAGATGTACAAATCCTCTCCATTCTGGCTAGATTTTATACCACTTCTGTGACCTTACCAGGTGAAGTCACGGAAAGTACTGTAGTTAGGAGATGACTCAAACTGCGCAATGCTTTTAGCACGTGGGAAATGAGGTGGAGTTCCAGATATTGGAGATCCTCGGCTCGGTGAAACATCCACTGTGTGGACACTGCGAGAACGAGGAACTCTGTAACAACAAATTTTAATGACAAATAACCCTAGTCTTACAATCCAAATCCTTTGCTGTCCACTAGGGCAGTAGCCATTACCACATTTGCTGCAATAAATCAGCCAATAAAGTGACCGACTACAGGCGCTGGAGACCATGACTTTCAATTCCTAGAATAGCAGTCACATTTCTCTTTACCACCACATCCTGACCAACTTGGAGCCCATCCAGTCTTAATGATGTGTCTTTTTCTTAGGCATAAACTGTCCTGAGTACACAGATGGCCAACACATCTTAATCTAACACTGAGGACCAAAATGTCTAGAGCTTTTAGCCTGCACATTCATGGCAATCTGTGCAGATGTGGTTGCTACTTTGAATTTTTCCGTGTGTACTAATTGCTTCCTTTTCATTTAGAAATGTACTGGTTTTCATGTCAAAGTCTTTAAGTATGACAACAGTGACTACTTACTTCTGAAGTCACTGTGCACCTTGTTCATGTATGAGGTTTTCATAGCAGTAAAAGGTAATATTTGTCTTCTGGGTTACAACATGCAGTTCAATAATTAATAGAGTGGTGTAATGTAGACTAACACATCTTTATTACATGAACATTTGAGAGAATATAGCTACATATTTCGGCTTCTATGAGCCATCTTCAGGATTTGACTTAAAAGACTGAATATATAATTTACAATGCCTTAAAATGGCGAATCTCATTAACATTAAAATGTTAATAAAAGACATTAAAAAATGAAAATGAGATATAAACATGCATTATATAACCCTCAACATAAACGTCTTAACATACAACAAACATAAAATTTGATTAGAAAAATGTAAGTATCATAGTAATATATACACCACCATACAAAAAATACAATATACCACATACAGTCCTATAGAACTCTATATTGCTACAAATCATGCCAAAAAAAATCATCAGTGAGGTACATTCACCCTATCCATAAGCTACCTAGACTACACAAAACTTGCAACTCCAACTATGATACCCATGTTATGTTTTTTAAATGTTTATATCTCATTTTCATATTTTAATGTATTTTATTAACATTTTAATGTTATTGAGATTTTATCATTTTAAGGCAATTGTAACTTATATATTCAGTCTCTTAAGTCAAAGCCTGAAGATGGCTCACAGAAGCCGAAACATATTCTCTCAAATGTTCATGTAATAAAGTTGTGTTAGACTATACTACACCACTCTATTATTTACTGGATTAATACACAATGGGGATGCCTCATCTAAAAACCATGCAGTTTAGTATTAGTTACTCTTAGCAGAAACAAGCTGCCTCCGTCTTCTGTGCTGAAGATGGAAATTATAGAAAGTTGGGTAACCACCTATAAAATGACGGCTTTGAAAGAGTCATTAGCTACCTTCAAGTTATGATTTTCTCTTCCACTCTGGTGAGAAGAGTGAGATACTACGCAATTTAACATATGCCACAAAATCTACAGCTTATAGTGATTCCAATAGAACTTCTCCAGATTACAATATATTTAACTGACACTGCTAAACGAATTTTTGAATCCTATAACTGTACTAACTTACACAAAAAAGCGTTGTAATTGAAATAAAATTATACTAACACAAGACTTCAACATCTATTTTTTATTGCACGTATTCTTCGAAGTAGTTAGCTGTTGGTTTAAAATTTACACATAAGGATAGTAATCAAACATATGCTAATATGTTGAAGTTAAATTACACTCACTTCACAACTCCATATTTTACAGCACACAACACCTATTATACACACAAACCAAGCAAATAATTTTGTATGTTTACATCTAGTCTATCCACTTTATTAGCATATAATAGAACTTCTACATTTTTCATTATGGTATGTATGTTTTCGCCCAGAAGATTAGCGTCAGAACAATAGACCAAAAGTTAATATGTTACACCCAATTTTAAATTCTTTTTAAGACAACTTAATAAGCTTAAATTAACGAGAATGAAGAATGATTGGATAGGGAGGGACAGTAACGGTATACAAAGAAAAAATCTACTGCCACTTGATAAACAACTGTAATGTTCCGAGTTTCAGAAAGTTATGCTGTAAGTTTTCGGACTCTTATTTCTTTGCTGAAATGAGTCAAGATGAAGGGTTGGAATGTGCACAAGAACAGCATTTGTAACAATAAGGCAAAAGGTGTATGTTTTTAAGCACGAAAATATATATGATAACATGCAAAATGAAGATGAACTGCTCAGGATATGCTGTGCCTGCATTGAACTTTCCCATTTCTTGACACATTTTTTGGTAAACTGCACCACAGACAGCATAATTTATGGATGTTAAAACACACTGTTTCATTACAATCTTTATAACAATTGTTGCTCCTTAAATGTAAAAAAAAAATATATATATATTTGATTATGCATTCTTGTAAACAAATATAATGGATGTTTTTACTGAAAACGGTCAAACTGCTTCAAACCTGGAAGGGCTTGACTTGTTTGAATGGCCTCCAGGGTCCATTTTGTTCTTAATCAAATCAAGATTCTTGTACGCTCGCTCCAGAAACTTCACAACCTGCTCCATCACAGCGCGGTACATTTGCCGACTTGATTCAGCCTATAAAACACAAAAGAATGAAAATTATCTGTTATGTACAGTTTTGTTTGTTATTAAATTCAGCAAGTATAAAGAAAGTAGAAGTAAATATGGTTGACAGCCTAGCACCCTGCCACGATGATGTATGGGAGGGGCGGAGGTAAAGCTCTACAAATTCCCAAAGTCTTCACCAGTCTGCAATAGATGGTCAACTTCACATTCCACCTTTCAACATACTAACCAACAAAATGCACTAACTGAAATACAACAAAACACAAATCATTAAACATATTTCATGTTAAGTGCCACCTCCTACATGTTTCGGACCCAAGGTGCCATTCTCAGGGAGTTTCATGACAACAACATTGATTGTAAGATAATGCACAGTGTGAATACCATAAAATTCACAGTCCAGTGTCTTCACGTAGGAGACTTGATGGGCTTCAGGGGTTATCTAGGCATGAATGCAAAGAAAAAAAGTGCTCTTCACAAATATGTGAACATGCGTCAAATGCCAGTCCCTTCTGGAAATTGAAATCCAGTTATCTAGACTGTAGCCAGTCTCTTTATGATTGAGCTGTCCAGGCACCATGAAGATTCAGCGTAATCAAAACAAAATTACTGCGTTTTAAATGTCGCCTATAACAAAGCATTATTATGCATGAAACAGTATTAAAAATGTGGTAAATTTCGTGATTACATAAAGAGGAACACTATTAGTACCAGTAAAAAATGTTAAGAGAAGCTGCAGCATTTCAGTAAACATATTGACTTATAAAATGGCTTGATAAAACATTGTATTTTTTGAGAAGATAATAGGCCCTCAGCCATGTGAGTCTTGAGGCTTCCAAGGTGTAGCTGAGGAGTCTATTTTATGATATTATGACACCATGTCACTGGGTATTTGGTGTCTCACTTATTCATGATTTTCCCTATATTTTATTGAACTGCAGGTCAATAACTTTGTTCACAAGAGCCTGCCACTTGTCAACAGAATCAGGTTATAGTCATGGAGCAGCAAACTCACCATCTGAAACACAGTATGCCAGTAACACTCTCCAAGACACATTTTTTGCTACACTTCTTTCAGTCTTTGGTGATTACACTGTATAATGATAGGACAGTCTGCCATCATTTCAAACAACCTGGATGTTTTTTTAATTGATTTATTACACAGACAATATATACAAGGTGTACAAAGATACGTTACAAAATTGTTCCTGCAACCAATTTCACTACATAGGTACTTATAAACAAGTGGAAAAGAATAGTATGACCAAGAATACAGGTGGAAATAACAGCAGTGAAAAATGTATAGAAAAAACACTGTGGCTACTGATAGGCTAATTGAAACAGTACATAGTTCTTATGTTTGCATGGGATGCATACGGTATCAGATTGGCCAAAATGTAACTCTGTGGTGGGAGGAAAATGGTTAGAAGAGAATGTGCTTAGGACGTTTGTGTATGTATTTCTTATACTGGTGATGAAGGTCAGCTAGGGAGTAGTTTCCTATGGAATGGAAGAGGGGGTTGGGGTGGGCAGAACATCTGTCGAAAAAGTTAGCAGTCAAATGGTAAATGAAGTCGCAGATAGGTGTGACGTTTAAGGTGGTATGAAGACGCGGTATGGAGGAAACCTGGCTGTATCCATCTTCTTGGTGATAGAAAATGCTAGGATCTCCAGAACTCAGGGAAACCAACCCACGGTTTAATCACCCACAGACAGAAAGATTCGCCTCAACAATCATTTAAACCTGAACACTTCTATGCAGTGTTTGTTCATTACTGTCTCTATATTTGCCTGAAGTTTCTAAACTGTGTGAATCATATTCTGTCTCAAACAAATGCAGGATTGCTATAAATTGGTATGCATGTAAATACTGACCTGCTTCAATTGCCACTGCAAGGTATCAACCCGGGACTGCAAAATGGTGCTGTCTATCATCTGCAAGCTTCGGCCATTCAGTGAAGACACTGAACGCAGCTCCAGAGCTGCCTGAAGACGCTTATTCTCTTGTAACAGACTCTGGCACTCCTATAACCATGAGAACATGAGAAGTCAACTATTTCAGCAACCAATAAAACCCAAGATATGCCGAGTTTATAACATTTGAGCAGAAAACAGTTTAAATCTCAACACCACTAAAATACATTTTAAAATTCCTTAAAACATGCACCAAAAACAAAAAATATACAAATGCAGTGACTATAGAGGCACACATTCACTTTTGTGTTGGATAGGTGAGTGGTAAATTTTTAGTCTTCAAGCTTTACTCCCATACACACACACACACACACACACACACAAACATACATATGTACATACATCCATACGTACATATATACATACATACATACATCCATCCATCCATATATACATACATACATATGTCATAGGACTGAGGTATCCTACCAGACACCCATTAACAGGTGAATGTGTGAAGTTCTGTCTTTTTACTTCTACACACTTACATTGCATGTGGCATAAACAGAGATATGGTCTGCAGTTTTGTTAAGTGTTGCACAAAATGCACATGAAGTGAACGTCTACAGGGGCAATGTTATTCCAACTCTGAGAGTATTGAATAAATTTTAACTAAGTGTGATATCAGGGGTCTGCACTAAGGAGCGGGGAGTTTTTAATTTCGGTACATATACTTTGGACGAAGATAAAATCAGCCTGTATATACAGCATACTGAAGATTTAACAGACCTCAATTCAATATTACTGCTCTTGGGACAGTATAACCTATCATCTTTCCCAGCCAAAATCGTCATACAGAAAACAACACACAAGCATAAGGGAAAAAGAAAATTAATATCTTCTAGGATGTCATGTCATGTCGATTTACTGACGTTTCGGAGGCACTAAGCTTATGTGCAATGTTGATAACTACCAGTCGATACGATGTGACACCCACAACGACTTGAATCTTTGTCAACAGCGATGTGAGAACCCAAACATCGCACAATGGAGAAAAACATCTCACAGCGCATAAAAAAAGTGAATAAAATGCTCTTCATGTATGTTCGTTATCCCTTTTCTCTGATAAGACATGTTTCAAAGTCATGAACGTGTGTCTGTACAGTTACAAGCGGACAATAGGTCTGTATGTTCACAGGCTGCAGTTCTTCGCAAGTGTCTGTGAAGTACTGAACTTCCATTGTTGCACACTTCTCACAGTAACTGTTTGTTCTTCGTACACGGTTAATTGACACATCAACAGCTAAGTCTACTGTTATTACAATGGCAGTACAATGGGATGCAAGTCAGTGTACTTTAGTACACAGATATCACAGTTTTGGCACATCAACCTGCCTCCATCTTTTGGTCTGACAGCTGCAGCAGGTTCCTCCATAATGTAATAATTGTCTACCAGTCCACACGGCCTCACATGCCAGAAGACGGCAGCCTTCAATAAGCACTGCTGTCAGAACCTTCAATATCAGCACCACGCGTGCTACTACCAAATGCGACAAGCTCACGAAACCCACCCCAGCACTTCGCCATTACACTATCGCATTCCCAGCACAATTATCTCAAGCGGGGATGGCCTACTTCAATCCACAAGAGAGCTACATAATTCGTTAAGGACACGCCTGAGGGTCGCACTGGTGTATACATGCATTAAAAGGGGGGAGGGG
>Ga0209755_10006567_pt1 | contig 12828 bp, 8 predicted proteins | sample TergutCo191P1_FD_187301 | JGI IMG/M metagenome (GOLD analysis project Ga0209755, IMG submission 187301) | Cornitermes sp. P1 segment gut microbial communities from Petit-Saut dam, French Guiana - Co191P1 (SPAdes) (version 2) | ecosystem: Host-associated > Arthropoda: Insects > Digestive system >... | reverse complement strand
GCTGGCAGATAGTCAATGACATGGGTCTCCAACCCGTGGTTTGCCAGGTTGTATTATGCAGTCTGAGGCCACTTTTGTAAACTGTGTATACATTACAAAAATCACACAATAATTTAGGTTGGTAGGCATACCACTTATTATTATTTTTCATTTACAGCCCATAACCTAGCCCACAATAATTGGTGTGGCACTTGGCAATAAGAAGGTTGGAGACGGACGGTCTATGAAGATGTTGCCTGTTCCTTAAAGTGACAAAGTGTACAGAAAAATTTGTTTGAAAATGTTCTTATTTATTTACAGTGAAGTTCGAAAAATATACACTGGCATGGAAAAGGTGCGATCTCTAACTTCTTAAAAAGACTTCTACATGAAGTACTGGGCTTCTCATCAGCCATAATTCTCACAATTTTCTTTTTTCAAGTATCCTTCCACTGCTGCACGAGTTACTGCAAAAATTGTGCTATACTTTATTACAGACTGAAAACAGATGCAATAAATTGATTTGAGAGTGTTAATGTTACAGACAAGCAACACTGACCTAACTGTAAGACATACTCCACTTAACTTAGCAGATCTTTTAATTAATATGATTCTTCCAGTTTAGGTGATTATCAGTTTTTAAACTAAGGAATTTTGTATGGAACTGTGTCTTCTAGATACTTTTCTTAATAACCAGTACTTAAAAGCACAGCGTGATGAATTATTTATTTCACATTTTATCATTTTTGTATGTCTAGATTTAGGACCAAATTATTAGTGGCAAACCATTCAATAATGCAAGAGAAAACTATTTTGGAAACTGTACAGAAAGCATCACAATTTTATTACAAGTTATGACAATAGAGCCACCAGCAAATATTATGGGTTCCAACAAGCAATTTATTCTCAGCGGAAGGTTACTTATGTATTCTACGACCAGTATAGGCCCTAGATCTGACCCTTTGGGGACCCTATGTTTTAATCCTTTACACCAAGTCGATGAACATGTATGTTCGTGAATGGCTTATGCTACTAGTGGTTTAATGTACATGATACGTTCAATGTGATGTCAGACAAACTGCAGTTCAGCGCACTCTGTTGAGTGACACCGGTTTCAACACTTACTGCATTTTCCCTCATATCTGTAAGTTTCCATTGAAACCATATCAGTATTCACTCTAAAAAAAATTGAATGACCAAGTGACTTTTCATTCAGGACTATGACTGGAACTTTAGTCTTGTGTGTTACATATGCACATATAAGCAGCAGAATGTTACTGGAAAGTGTTGATGATAGTGGATCTAAAAATTTGAGCAAAAGCAGAGATTATGCAGGAAGGAAACTGGAATTAAACTAATGAGGTGGTGGAATAAGTCACAAATGATAATGTTGTAGCGCAAGGCACTCTTATTGGAAGTATGAAGCACTATACAAACATTACACAGCAGACAAAAAACTCCAATGACTGGCTAGTGTGGGCCTCAGAAAAATGTTGTGAGGTGAAGAGGCACTTCTATTGTTTTCTGACCAGCATGTAATTGGTCCTATACTTGCCACAACAAACAGGTATGCAAAGTATTGTACTGGAAGTTCTACTACACTAAAACCTAAGGCACACATGAGGAGCTGGCAGCCAGTGAACAGTGCTAAATATGTGGTCCAAGGTCTAATAATGGCTACGGTATAGAAACTTACACTAAAATCTTACTGCAGCAGGGATGGATTCATAGTGTCCCCGATATTTCCACAAAGGACAAATATGAACCAATTGTGAAGGTCTTACATTGACAACATGTACATAAAGCTGAGAAGCAAAGAAATGGTTTGTGAAATTTTTTTAAGTGATTGCTATCAGCATCCCACCCCAGACTACTGTAATCTTAATATTCTACCAAGCTATACAGTATCACACCCATGACTACTATAATCTTGATATTCACCAATGACAGAATCTCAGCTCTCACTTAGTACATGTAGTTCTAGAGCTGAACCATTAACCACTTATTCATACAATCTGAATTCTATATACATTCTCTTACTATATAAATTAGCAATTTTCTCACTTACCATGAGACAATAAGTGGAAACACAGGTGTAAAGATCAGGTAGGTGAGAGCAAACCAGAGTGAACCAAACAGGAAGCCCACAAGTGCTCCACTAAGAACCTGCTTCCAAGTATGATACTGTAGGTACACTCTGTAACACAAGACATGTCATGAAGAGGACAGAGCATCCCTATTAGTATAATTTAAAATTACATAAACTTTAAAAATCCTTAACTGAGAGACAATGCACATACTGCTATGCAGTTTTAAGTATAATAATAATAATGTATGGCAGTTTTATAAAATGGTTATCAATGTGAATCTAATTTATTGGTATGATATTGAGATATGAAGTCTTTTAACATCATGACACCATGGAAACCTGATTCTGCAATGTTCAGACAGTATAAAACTGTTTCCAGCTCCGTCATTTTCAATTTGTCATCCATGATTACACCTACTTCTCAAACAAGTACTGAAAAAAGAAACTATTTTTGATGTATGAAGCATGTACACCTGAAACCTACTGCATAGTGCTGCTGTGGCAATATCGATGGCACAGCCGTGCATTGGACTTGCTGAGTGCACTATCACACATGTGTGGAAATCTGTAAACAGTCAGCATCCACAACACCATAGCACAGCTGACAGCTGGTGTACCAGGTGGTCAGCCTCTCCAGACAGAAACACATGGATATTAAGAGACCCCTGCTTCTGGACTTAAAGACCACATAACAACAAAACTGATGCAGATCGTGACTCTCAAATGTTCCAAAAGCTGCTACACAGCAAATGTCACAGTAATATGATGGAAAAGTATCATCCTGTGGCTTGACAATGCCTGTTACCGCGTGCTCAACAGAGTTCAAGACCAACTCACTGCCATGTGACGGAAGATGCTCAAACATCTAGCACACATCTGGGACTTACTGCCACATGATTATCACATCTTTGAAGCAATAACAAAAGCACTCAAAAGCTGTACATTCACATCATACAACAATGTGTTGCAGGCTGTGGCAAAGTGGTTGAAGCAGCAGCCCAACGAATTTTTTGCAGATCAGATATGACTACTTACGCATCAATGGCACTCCTGTGTAATGCACGTGGGGACTGTTTGTTAATTCCTGCAATACCTCACCCATAAGCATCCTCAACGGTGTTTCAGTTATACCTGCTTTGTATTTCGAATAACTGAATCTATGATGATGCATACTGTGCATACTGAGTCTCAAATATTTATTCACTGACCAGCAATAAAATTTTTAGAACTACATTAATTTCTTACCATAACACAATTTATCACTATGCTACATGTCATCATAAAACTGCCCACCTTCAGTACAATAAATCCCTGCTGATTGTAATGCATCATGGTCTTAGAGGAAATGACGTTCCTACATGAAATGTGAAAAAAGCCAGGAGGTGGGTAAGGCAACAACACTGCTGGTGGCAACATTCAGGGTATAAGGTTGGTCACAATATTAATCCTGTAAGGCCCAAATGGACTACAATGAGACCTACAAATATGAGATGCTACTATGCAGTAATTAGCTCACACAGTGAAACACAACTCTATTAACAGTTTGTGGTAGTGGCACTGTCCACAGTTGTAACAGGTGAAGACTAAAATCACAATGGTTGATGAACGGTATGCATTCTACACACCTACTGATTGTCACCATTGCTGCCATGGAAACACACCCCACTGTGATGACAGTCTTCCACGCATTTTCTAGTACACTGTTGTTATTCATATGCTGTAACCTGAAAACAGAAATCAATAGATCACTTGTAAATAATATTACATTAAACAATAAAGTTCTAGAACACAAGCTATGAGAAGACACACACAAAATAAGAATAAAACTGTTTTCCTTGAAACTAATTTCCCTTGATTGCACCATGTATTTTACATCTTTCTAAAAGTTCCACAAAACAGCCATCAAAGCCAAACAAAGGTACTGACTGCATTTAATTCAGCAGTTACATTCTTCTTGGTGTCCTCGATGTCCTAAAATCTTCTTCCTCTGAAAGCAGTTTCCACTTCAGGGAACAGAAAAACAAATCAGCTGGCACAAGGTCAGGTGAGTGCAGCATGTGGCTGATCTCATCATAACGAGATTCACCAGGAAGTGCTTCACTACTGAGGCAGAATACGCAGAGGCACTGCCATGCATATGGAACCAACTGCCTTTCTCTTGAAATTAAAGTCTCATGATCAAAATACATTTCAATAACCTTCCAGAACCTGCGTGTAGAATTCACCATTTACTGCTTTTGCTTCAGGCACAAATTCTATGTGTATCACACTCTGTTTATAAAAGATGAACGTTTCTGTATGTGAATTTTGAAGCAAAATTTCTCCACTCCATGCTCTGAAGTTGTTTCATGACTGTACTGGACCACACAAGATTCACCTCCCATAAATACATAATTGAGACAGCATGGAATGGTCTGACAGGTCTGGAAGAAGTCTTCATAAGCTATGCTCCTATTGCTCATCTGTGAGAGTGTGTAGAATAATTCTGTGCTGATCTTCCTCTTTTAGAAACCTTTTTGAATCAATTGGAAACTGTCTTCCAGTTAATTTGAACCCAATCTTCCATCACTTCTCCAGCCATGTAATGGTCTCTGGCCAACAGTTCACAAACAATTGTAATCACTTCCAGATTAAGTGCAGTAGAAGACTGCCCAGTCCTTGGATCACCCTCACAGTTACCATGCCCTCTTTTCAAGAATACAAAGACTCACATGTGAGACACAGTGTCAGTTCTGCAAAGAAATTCAAGTATTTTGTTTGTTTGTTTGTTTAGCGGTTTTCCAGATGTTGAAACAAAACTTCAGTTGACTCACGCTCCATGACAGAAAAGAAAACCAAGACCCACATTGAAGGCTGCTACAGACTAATTGAATGAGCTGTAACTCTACATTTCTTGCATTTGTAACACAAACACAACTAAGTCAGAATTGCTTAACATGCTGAATCACATGAGGATTCCAACATCAGTCAGGAAACTATCGTTTGACGTCACATTTCAGACATAATTTGTAGAAACATTCATGATCTGTCTTTATACAAATTTCACGTCTGCAGCTTCAATGGTAGCAGTAATTATCAGTGTCAAACTGACTCCTAACTGAAAATTGTAAACAGACACAATACTGTTTGTTGTCTACAAAATATTTACCTAACAAAAGTTGCATATTTTCCCAAGATCTGTTATCATACCTCAGAACGCAACAGTGTGCACCAAAACTGCTCCTACTATTTTATAGAAATGCACTTTTGCTGTGTTGTGATTATTAACTGTAGAAAATATAAAACATACCTGGTTTCCTGGAAATGGGTCAACTAGTTCAAAAGTTCAAATGGGGTCTGGATGAACAGATGAACATAAAAACACATGCAGAGCATAATAATCCTATGAGCCTACCTTTTATGAACAATAAACATGCTACAGCTTCGTGATGTAGCACATATTGGCTGACTCAGACTTGCTGCCTTTCTGCAGTGATCTTACACTGGGTTCCATTTGCTTGACAGTAGAGAAGGAACAAGCCTGACAGAATTTACCTAATGCCATTATAAATCCACCACTGCCAGCAGAATTTTATTGGGCTCAACTTTTATTTACATTGCTGCAGTTTTTTATGTCTTTCAACACAGTGAATTAATTCTGACAATCCCTAAACTTGCCAAATAGCCTGCTGTACACTACACAGAACGAATGGGCTGCAAACGATATAACAAGTAACAGGCACAAAGAATAAAAACCGAACATATATTGGTAGGCTATAAAATTTTTCTCTGACCCACAGATAACAGTTTACAGATGAACACTGAGGACACCATGAATAGCCTGACATAAATCACATCTACATTCCAGTTCTGTACCCATATTTGTACATCAGTTAGGGTAACTCCAAAGACGCAGTTCCCATCTTCCCAAAAACTTCCAGCAAAGTGGTGGCCAATGGTGTAACAATTATTTTATTTATGCACCCCAGTAATGGCATAAGGGAAACGAAACAGATGGCACAGTGACAGAGCCACCTCTCAAAACAACCTTAAGCGGTCAGTCTAACACAACTATTTTTTTATTCAAACAATATGTGTTTCCGTCTACAGATCATATTATCATCAAGCTAAAATGGTCATTAAAAAACAGGTAAAAATGCAATATACACCACATCATTATGTTTGTTTTTGTGGCATCCCACAATTATGCAATTCTTTTTATTTTACAATAAAAATTGCAAATTTTTTGTAGAACTTGTATATGGTCAATAGTATGTACATGGTAAATGTTTGGTTATGATATTAATATTTTTTAAATGCTTAAAACCAGATGAAGGGGATGGTATTATATTTATAAGTATTAAGGTATTATAATAGAAGGAGTCTAGGTGTTGGTTACCAGTGTAGCCTGGTTGATATTTTGTATGTATCACACCAAGTCTGGGAAGTTATTACAGCACAGTGTGAAGTTACAGCCACCTCTGTTAATCCATTTACATGGCAACTTTAGAGTACAGTCCTGAGCTGCAGTGTGAAAATGCAGAGTTGCTCTGTCTTGCAGCCCTACCTTATCATTAGGACCCTCTTCTTCTAAAATCACAATAAGGACTTCCCCCTACATGTCTAGATACACAACAAACATCAGAGTGACCTGGGGGGAGGAGGAGGAAATGTCTCATGTTCTGACAATCACTGTAGAGAAAATGGATCCAAATATGAAGCTGCAATATACAGTGAATCCCTCTTATGAGGTTACTGGAAAAATTCAACAATACTGTTCACAAAGAGGGAAAGTGTCTTACAAGGAAAGGCTGGAAAAATATATTATTTTGTAATTCCATATTGAAATCAACAATCCCATTGTTATAAAATTATATAAATTTCATGTTGACTGTTAAATATTAATCATCAAACTATTTATCAAGTCTTAAGTTGTTTAGTGATTCTGACACATTCTTCCTCAACACAGGTTTTTTACAAGCACAGCTGGTAGATGAAGAAACCATTATTGCTGGAACTGTTCCACAAGGACTGACCCTACTTTAATATATTTTGCTGTTTTTGTGCTTTTTTGGGCTCAGCTGTTCAGTTACATATGCAGTTCTGGATCTTACACCTTAAACTGACAAAGCAATGTGAAGTTCTTGAACAGCTGTTGTGAGGAAACTTTTAAGTATCATCCACAGGGTACATTAGTCAGCTCATCTTCAACTGAGGGCAGCTTACATTTAATGCCAGTTTTTGATGTAGCCATGCTAATCATTTGTTGAATAATTAAGGGCTCGACAGGATGAAAACTATACACCCATCAGCAATTTTACATGAACATGAAACATAACAAAATTTGCACACAAAATATTTCATATTGTTGAAAGTGTAGTAAAACAGTCACAGTCCACATATTAACAATGAGTCACCTTCACCTCTGATTCACAGTTCAAATGACCTTGGATGTGAATCTTTATCAAACGACATTATTATTTCACCCCTCTATGTTGGTGACAAATGGAACAGATGGGAAAGTGTAAAAATTATGATGCCAAAAAATAAACATGTTAAGTGGGTGAAATATTCACTGCAGCATTACATATGTGTACTTCTTATGCAATTATATTACAGAGCTCAATGATCAATGTAATCAACCAGACAACATACAAGTCAAACCTGAAGAGGAAGTAGATGCAGATGAGAAAGGTCCTTATATTTTTCAAAATGAAGTGGAAAAATTTATCAAGGATATGAAGGATAAGAAGCCTACAGGAGAAGAGGATGCACCTGGAGATGTACTGAAAGTGTTGGTAGAGGAAGGTCTCAGACTAATGACACAACTTATCAACAACATACATGAAACTTGAGAGTGGCCCATGGATTTCAATGAAGTTACCATAATTCCCTTAAAGAAGAAGCCAACTGCTACAAAATGTAGTGACCACTGCACAGCCTCATTACACATACAGCAAAGATAGTAGTGCGGATACTTAGGAGGAACAAAAAGAAAAATTGAGGATATACTTGGAGAAGATCTGTTTGGAATCAGAAGAGGAAAAGGAAATAGGGATGCAAAGGGGATGATGAGAATAATAAAAGAACAAACTTTGGACATAGATAAGGAAATCGTGCTTGCTTCATACACTGGTAGAAGGCATCTGACCATGCAAACTGGACCAAACTGATGCAAATCATAAAGAGAATTGGTATCAATTGGCGCAAAAGAAGATTGATCAACAAACTGTATGGGACAGAGGGTTAAAATAAGAATGGACCAAGAACCAATAAGAAGTGTGAAGAGTGGAAGTGAAGTTAGACCAGGATGCTGTTTGTCAATGATTCTATTCAACTCACACAGCAAATACCTTACCACGGAGGCTCTTCAAGGGTTTGGAGACATCAAAATAGGACACATAATTTGCACAGTGAAAAACACAGATGACATTGTGCTATGGGGTATGATTGATAGACTAACTGAAACTGGAAGATGCTATGGAATGGAAATAAATATGGATAAAACCAAGGTAATGAGTATGTCAAAAGCAACCAACCCTAATATACATTATGATAGATCAAAAACAATGGGAGAATGTGGAATATTTCAATTATTTTGGTAGCCTGATAACAAACGATGCAAGACGTACACATGAAATTAAATCTAGAATTGCCATGGCAAAAGCAGCATTCAACAAGAAAACTTATTTCACCATCAAATTTGACTTAAATTTGGGGAAGAAACTAGTCAGGTGCTAGATCCCGAGCATAGCTTTGTATGGTGTTGGAACTTAAACACTATGGAAAGTAGATCTTAAAACCCAGAAAGTTTTGAAAAGTGGTGACGGAAAAGGATGGAGAAGATCATATGGATTGATTGTGTGAAAAATGAAGTATTACATACAGTCAAAGAAGACAGGAATATCCTACATACAATAAAAAGAAAGAAAGTTAATGGCATTGGTCACAACTTGCACAGGAAGTACCTTCTAAACCACGTTCCTGAAGGAAAGATAAAGGTAGAAGGGACAGACGGACAAGGATGAAGATGTAAGTAGCTACTGCATGCAATTAAGGAAAAGAGAGGACAATGGAAATTAGGTGAGGAAGCACTAGATCGCATGCTGTGGAGAACTCACTTTTGAAGAAGATATGGGCCTATTGTAAGACAAACTGCAGAGGAATGACTTCTTAGGTGAGAAATTCTTTAAAACATGAAACATACAGAGTGGGCCAAAAGTAGGTATACAGAGGATGCTATACTATATATTGTATACCTACTTTTGGCCCACTCTGTATAAAGGGGCAATTTTGGTACAAAATTATTTGGACTTCTTACACAGAAAATTTCTTCAGCAGGGACATCATAAGAAGGTTTTACCGTACTGTTAAGAGAAAAATGCTGTATGCCACACTGATAATAAAGCAATCAGAAAACTGTAAGTGAAATCTACAAGGCTGAGCTGGGCCAAGAATGTGGCTACAAGAGGGTGAGAAAGAATAAGTACACAATTTTTTTCTCACGACGCATTTTGAAAAATGACCACCTGGAAGACCACAGAGCTGGGGAAATAAAACTAGGATGGATTTCAGGGTGTGAGGGTGGGAGGTGAATACAACAGGATCACAATTTTGTTTGATGACAGGATAAGCCTTCAGACTCTATGGGGGAGTCAGAAAGAGAATAACCATTGTTGCAAAGTGTGCATTTTAGTTCAGTGGGAAATCAAGAATTGACTGAATTATACAAGATTTGAAGTTCATATCTTCTGGAATATGACACCATACCAAATTGCACAACATTACTCACACCATAAAGATCAAGGGATCAAGCTTCTCCAGTACACTGGTAACTAATTACCAACCAACAAGGCAATATATTCCAGAGGGGGCTTATGTACTTACCGTATGAAAACAAAGTATACCATGTATGTAGCAAAAAACCACATAAACTGTGAATGTGATGATGGCATCCCATATTCTGTGTAGAGAACACTCCTCTGCATTGGTCTTGCTTCACAGAATGTGTACTTGAGCACTAAGTTCAGGACTTCATTTAATGTTGTGCCAAAGAAGAATGTTATCTGTAAGACAAATTAAAATGAATTTTTTTCATTATTCTGTCTGCAACAAATGTAAATTGGTTCTACACCAGGTGTCTCAAACACACAGTCTATGGGATATATGCAATATGCAAATTTGTTTTACACAATCCCCTCACTGTTTTTTTTCAAACCATAAAATGCAGCCTGGCACAGTGTTGAAGAATTTTTCATTTTAGAATGTTTTCAGCCATAGTGAAAAGCTGAAAACTGTTTCCTATTGCAGCACAGTAACACAACAACAGATCAGCAAAAAGAAAACAATAAAATAAAGCTTGAAATTCAGCAAATAAATTTTGATCATATTACTAAAGTACGAAGTATTCTAAAATAATGTGTTTAATTTATTGAAAATATTTGTCCTCTTTATAACTCAAAATTTCTTGCAGCCCAGCTTAAATTTCAAAATTAACTGTTTGGCGAGCATACTGTTTGAGTATAAAGACCCTGCTGTAGACACTTGTGAACTATCACTTCACAATGATTTGTAAATATAAACAGTGTTTACTGTAAACATAAGAGGTTACTGCTGTTATGTGTGACATGGTTGACAACCTGTCTCAGACTGATGTATTAGCCATCAACAAGTCGTTACTTTATCAAAGACATAAATGGAAATATTCTTCAAGTTCAAAAACCAAACTTATAAAATACAACAGGCATATTTACATACGAAAGCTTCTTCCAACAGAATGAAATGTCATGCCTTTTACAATTGGTTTATTTACATGCAGCTGTGCTATTTTCTCCTGTTGTTAGGTTTACTGCAAATTATAAGGTTCTTTGTTCTAAAAATGTAAATTTTTGTATCTCTGTTGATTACTTAATTTATAAGTAGACATAATTTTACACCAGCCAATTGATATGGGCATTATTCACAATAAGCAGTTCAAGGGCACTTGAATTTATCTTCTATTTTTCAAATTTTTTCTGTGCGTTTGGCATTTGAAACTAACATGCTTTACAAGGGGATTCTGTCCTTCTGGAATGTGACACTATAACTTGGTTAAAATTACAACAAATTTGAAATAAGGTAATCAGTAAAAGTACAAAAAAACCAACATCTTTATAACCTACAAGCAACAGAAGAAAATGAAATATGCACATGTAAATACACAAACTGTACCCAGCATGACATCTCATTCCCTTGGAAGAAGCCTGCATATGTGAATATGACTCCATACTTCATAATTTTAAATTTGAAACTCAAAAAATATTTCCTCTGTAAGTTTCTGATAAAGTAACGACCTGCTGATGGCTAACAAATAAGGTACAACAAACATGCTGTCATATTCACAGCAATAAATTTGTTCTTTGCAGGAAATTCTGTTTATAAAACATAGTGATATACAAAGTCACGTCATACTCCAAAGAACAACCATTTGATGACAAGATGACCTGAAATTCTTATGGTGGGTAAATGCAACACAGTATTTGGAGAGCAATCAGTAGCACTATCATTATACTTAAAAGCTAACACCTGCTATTCTGACATCATGTATGTTTGTACTCCAAGCTGGTAGTAGTTGTTAATATAAGCAGAACAAGGCAACAACAGCAGTGGACAGTAGATAGGCGAGAGAGCTGCAGCGTCCAACTTTGACAAAGAAAATTTACCACTTAGTGCACACCGTAACTCTCTAAAGTTTAACGCCAATATAAATTCAGGTCTCTAAACAGAAATTCTCAGGTTTTAAAGGTTAAGCATGCCTAAGGGCATTTTTACAGCCAGATGCATACAAACTTGTTTTCCATTTGCTGTGACATCTGTGTTGGCTTAAAAATTTTCAAATGTTTACCATTTAGTCTCACAAGTATTAGGAAAGGAAAGGCACAATTTCAAGCAGCATCAAGATGACACTTACCCACACACTCTCTTATCTGTCACAAGCCAGCTAAATAACAAAGACAGCTTACCTGCTTGTCATGTGTAAAAGAAATATGAAAATAAATGACAGGCAATGTATGTATAAATACAATATTGAACCATGTTTGAATAACCACTGTTGAAGTGGAAAAGCAAGAAGCAAGAATGTGTCTGTAGCCTTAGTTATCCAGCATGTCAAGCACATGCAGCATATCATATTATTATCAGAGGCCTGTCTGGCTTTGCCATCCTTTACACATTATCTCATTAAGGGCACAATTTTTGGAAAAATGCTATTGAACATAATATGTGCGTGTATTTTTTTTCTACAATGTCTGTCTGAAACACTTTTCATGCTAAGGAGAATAGAGTGCGTTAGTACCATAAATGACCATAGTTCTTCACGTAAAGTAACTGTAATTCTTGTCAGATTTAATAAAACTTGAATTTTCTTAACAAATTTTGGAAAAACACTCAAATATCAAATTTCATGAAAATCCCACCAGTGGGAAATCAGTTGTTCCACATGGACAGACAGACAGACAAACAGACATTTCAAAGCTAACAGTCACTTTTTTGCAATTTTTCGATGCACCCTAAAAATAGGCAGGGATAACTGAAAACTGTCAGGGGTCAGGGGCATTTTTGCCAGCAAAGATTACCCTTATCTGGCATGAGTTTCACTCAACATTCCCACAACAGATTAATGACTCCATCTGAGTTGAAGAGGTTCTTGTTGACTGAGACAGAAGGATGAAAGGAAAGGGAGTTGTTTGGTCCAGCTTAAAGGTCTTATCATGGTACCTATGTACCACCCCCCACACTCCCCC
>Ga0209755_10006566_pt1 | contig 12828 bp, 8 predicted proteins | sample TergutCo191P1_FD_187301 | JGI IMG/M metagenome (GOLD analysis project Ga0209755, IMG submission 187301) | Cornitermes sp. P1 segment gut microbial communities from Petit-Saut dam, French Guiana - Co191P1 (SPAdes) (version 2) | ecosystem: Host-associated > Arthropoda: Insects > Digestive system >... | reverse complement strand
CGTAGCCGGAACTGCCGTTGGTCTGCCCTGCCGTAAAAAAACCAGACAGGCGTTTTGACTCAAGCGAAGGATAAAGATCGAGGGGATCGAGGTAATCGTATTCCACCGCATAGGCGGGGCGGACAATGTGCGCATCCTCAAGCCCCGGAATGCTGTGAATAAAATCGCGCTGCGCATCTTCAGGCAGAGAGCTTGACGCGCCGTTCATGTACATCTCGTTAGTCGAAATTCCTTCCGGCTCGATAAAAATATGGTGCCGATCCCGCTGCGGAAAGCGCACAACTTTATCCTCGATTGAAGGGCAATAACGCGCTCCCGTTCCGGTAATTTTTCCGCCGAAAAGCGGCGAACGGTGAATATTCGCCCTGATTATTTCATGCGTTTTTTCTGTTGTGAAAGTGACCCAGCAAGGGAGAGACGGTCTTTCAATCGCATTACCGCCCAGAAACGAAAAAGGACGCATTTCCTCACCGTCCTGTTTTTCCATTTTTGAATAGTCGATTGAATTTCCCGCAATACGCGCCGGAGTTCCGGTTTTCAAACGCCCCAACGGAAAGCCAAGCCGCCGCAGAGAAGCGCCCAAACCAATAGCCGCTTCTTCGCCAAGCCGCCCCTCCAGAGCATCATACTCACCGATAAAGATTTTTCCTTCCATAAAAGTACCCGAGGCAAGGATCACCGTGCGGGCGGAAATATGATGCCCCCGAATTGTGATAACCCCGGAAATGGCAGAAATGGTACCTGGCACCGTTTTAGTTGTGATGACACCAGAAATGGTGCCTGGCACCGTTTTTTGCACCACTTCTAAATCGATAACCGTATCCATCATTATTTTGAGGTTGTTTTGGTTTTCAAGGCTGAGGCGGGCTGCCGCCTGATACGCGTGTTTGTCCGCCTGAGCGCGGGGCGCTTGTACCGCAGGACCCCGGGAGCGGTTGAGCACTCTGTATTGGATCATTGTCGCGTCTGTCAGTTTTGCCATCTCACCGCCGAGAGCGTCCACTTCCCGCACAAGGTTGCCTTTTGAAAGACCGCCAATAGCGGGGTTGCAGGAGAGCGCCCCTATCTTGTCGGGGTTTTGCGTGATGAGGAGGGTGGAGAAGCCGAGGCGGCTGACAGCGAGGGATGCTTCGATTCCTGCGTGGCCGCCGCCTATGACGATGCAGTCGTAGTCCATGACTCATTATAACAAATTTTTTCACAAAAAAAACTTCCTTAAATCTTGACATTCAAAAACCATTGTGTTGAGATCAATACTAAATGCACTTAACAAAAGCCAAAGGTATTTTAAGCCCCCGCAACGGAATGAACATCAGCCGCGGCTGTACGCACGGGTGCATCTACTGCGATTCAAGAAGCAAGTGCTATCACATTGAACATGACTTTGAAGATGTTGAGATCAAATCCAACGCGCCTTTGCTTCTTGAAGACGCTCTTAAACGGAAACGTAAAAAGTGCGTGATTAGCACAGGCGCGATGAGCGATCCGTATATTCCCATTCCTGAAAATCTCGCTAACATCCGCGCCTGTCTTGAAATTATTGACAAGTACGAGTGCGGTCTCGCGATTCAAACTAAATCAGATTTAATTTTGCACGATCTTGATCTGCTAATCAGTATAAATAAAAAAGCAAAATGTATTGTTGAAATGACGCTGACAACGTTTGATGAAAATCTTTGCAAAATCATTGAGCCGAATGTCTGCGGCACAAAACGCCGTTTTGAAGTTTTAAAAATAATGCGCGACAACGGCATTCAGACAATCGTGTGGCTTTGCCCTTTTCTTCCGTTTATCAATGACACAGAGGAAAATCTGCGCGGACTTCTTGACTACTGCATTGAAGCGAAAGTTTACGGCATCCTTTGCTGGGGAATCGGCATGACGCTGCGCGAAGGAGACCGCGAATATTTTTACATAAAATTAGACGAGCATTTTCCCGGTTTAAAAAACAAATATCAGAAAAGATACGGGTTGAGCTATCAAATATCAAGCGATAACAACGATAAATTATGGAAATTGTTACGTGAAACCTGCGATATAAACAACATCGCGCTTGGAACAGATAAACTATTTGAATATATGAGCGTTTTTGAAGATAAAAACGTTAAGCGATCTGATACTCAGATTGAATTATGGTAATTATCAAACCACAACCTTAATCCTGCTCCCCTTTGCGGTTTTCTCAATTTGAATTTGTTTGTCAACTCTTTCCTGTAATTCCGTAACATGAGAAATTATCCCGATTATTCTGTTTGAACCTGCCATTTCTAAAAGTGTTTTAACCGCGATATCAAGAGTTTCGGCATCGAGCGTGCCGAAACCTTCGTCAATAAACATCGCGTCCAGATGAATGCCGCCTGCGCTCTGTTGAACGACATCGGACAATCCAAGAGCGAGCGACAGTGAAGCCATAAACGATTCGCCGCCGGACAAACTGTTTGTTGAGCGCGGTTTGCCTGTGTACGCGTCAAATACATCAATCTCCAGTCCTTGTTTAGAACGTTTATCGTTTCCTTCTTTTTTGTGTAAGAAGTTATAACGATTTTGACTCATCATTTTCAAACGTTGATTAGCGGCAATCAGCACTCGTTCAAAATACGCCATTTGCGCGTATGTTTCAAAATCGAGTTTTCCGTTTGCTGTGTCAGATAATTTCTTTACGGCAGAGCAAATTCCGTCGGCATACTCAAAGTCAACTGCGGCTTTGCGAAGTTCTTTTAACATTGAATCGGTTTTGTCAAGGCGGCCGATAATATCATCGCGTTTTTTGATCAATACTGACGCTTCGGCATTGGCTGTATCCGCTTCTGTTTTGGATTTTTCCAAATCCGGTTTTTCTTTTCCTAGTGTTTCTTTCTCCAAACGATTAACGTCTCTGATTAATTGCTCGCCTGTTTTTTCATAGTCTGATAATTTTCTAATAAAGCCGGCAAGTTCATCTTCTGTTAGTAAAGCATTGATGTAATTTTCTTCGGAAGAGAAATCGTTTATCTGCAATGATTTTTTAAATTCTTCCTGAGCGATAACGCAAAGTTTTGACGCTTCTTTTTCCTTTTCAATACGTTCTGTTAAAAGCGTTTGCGCTGACTTATATGCCAGTTCCGCGTTTATTTTATTTTTAGTTGTCGTTTCCCAATTCAATTTTAAATCAGCAAGATTTTTTTCCGCTGATATTTTTTCCTTGGAGAATGTTTCTGCTTCTTTTTGCGTTTTTGCAAATAATGAAAACAATTCTGTTCGTATTGTTTCCCAGTCATCGTTAAGCGCTTTTTCCTTCGGCGCAGATGTCTGTGTAAGTGATTTATGCGCCGAGAAATCCGCGAGAAATCTTTCTGATAAGGTTCCAATTTCAGTTAATATTCCGTTACATTCAAGGGATTTATTTTCACGCTTGTTCTGCGTTTTGTTTTTTACTTCTTTTGCCTTGTTAAGTTCCTCTTCTGTTATATCGCCGGCGGAAAAAGCAGCCGGATTGGGATGCACAGTTGAGCCGCAAACAGGGCATGGTTCTTCATCTGTCAATTTTCTGGCTAAGATGCCCGCCTGACCGCGAAAGAAAAGTTCTTCCAGCAATTTATATTTATTATCTGCTTTTAAATAATCGTTATTCAATGTTTCATATTCTGACTGCATTGCGGACAATAAAACCCGCTTTTTTTCAATAATATCAATATCTTTTTGTAAAATAGCGAGCTTTTTAAGCTGTTCGGCAAGAGTTTCGCTTTTTCCTGAAAGTTCGGCAAAGACATCCTGCGCGTCAGAGAGCGGCGGCAATTGTTCCAATTTTTTTTCCGCCAACTGCATTTCAGATAACGCTTCTTTTTCATCTTTTTTTGCGGCATCCAAATTGATTGCTAAAGCTGCCCGGTTTTTCGCTGTTCTGGCTGCTTCATCAGCAAAAGGTTTAACTTTGCGCAATGCTTTTTCTCCGATTGCGGTTTGCTTTTTATTTATTTCCATTTCATATTTTTTTTCTTCATGTTCTTTCAATAATTTACGAAAAGAAACCAGCTCATCAAATTTTTCGCTTAACTCTTCGGCGGCAGCAAGTTTTACGGCAAATTCTTTTTTCAATTTATCGTATTTATCAATGTCTTTTTCTGTTTTTTGCAATTCTTTTTTATCGATTTTTATTTGGTTTTCCCATTCCAAAAATTGTTCTTCTCGTTTGTAGATATCAACGCTGTATCGTTTAAAATCATAAATAATACGATCACGTTTTTCATTTTCTGTCTTCAAGCAGCTTTTTAGCAGTTCCTGAAAATTCTTTAGCTTTCCGGTTCCGAAAATACGGCGCAGAATTTTTAGACGATCATCCGTCCCGCTCTGTAGAAAACGCAAAAATTCATTTTGAGCAATCATTACGATTTGCGCGAATTGTTCCTGTTCAAGCCCGATTATTTCGTCAATTTTTGGTTTTATATTCCGCTCTCCGGTAATCACTGTGCCGTCCGGCAGCAGCAAAGAAACATCCTGCCCTGTTTTTTTTATTACGCGTTTTATATAATATTCCGCGCTGCCTGAAATAAAATTCATTTCTACATACGTTTTATCTTTTTCTTTCGCGAAATCAGATCGAAGCATTTGATAATTACCGCGGTTTATACCGCTTGCCCTGCCGAATAAAGCGAAAGAAATCGCGTCAAAAATTGTTGTTTTGCCCGAGCCTGTTTCGCCTGTAATTAAATAAATGCCGTTTGTTCCAAGCGCAGTAAAATCAATTTCCTGAAGATCGGAATAAGAACCGAATGCGCTGATTATCAATTTAACCGGCTTCATTCAAACCTCTGTCCGGGGCAGCCGAGAGACCGCTTTATTTTCATAATTCATCCTCTTTTTCCAGAAGTTCGCGCACAATTTCCGCCTGCTCATCCGTCATATCAGCGCTCTGCATATCACGAAAAAATTCCATGAACAAATCGTACGGCGATAATTTTACAATTTTTTCCGAATCGATATTTAATTCGTTCGAATTAATATTTTTTTTGGCATTATCAAAATCAAGATACATTATATTCGGGTATACGCTTCTTAATTTATCCATTGGATCCATAATCTCTTCTTCATCGGTAAGTGTTACGCGCAAATAATCTCTGCTATCGGCAAGAGATGCTATTTCGCTGCTTATTAATTTGTCTATTTCGCCTCTTATCTCCCGCATATCATGAATTGGCGTTAAAGGAAGAGTTTTTGCTTCTAAACTGTTTTTTTTATTAAGCGTAATCATACTAATTGATTTTTTTTGATAACATTCGGAAAAAGAATATTTTATCGGGGAGCCTGCGTAACGGATATGATCCGCTCCCGCAGACTGCGCTCCGTGCAAATGACCAAGCGCGGCATAATCAAACTTTTCGATAAGACCGCAATTAATTGCGTCAAGTCCGCCTACAGGATTTAATTCAGACTCCGAACGAGTCGGCGTTATGCCTGCTTTTGTGTAAAATTGATGTGATACAAGCACATTACGGGCGGAATAATCAATATCTGCCGTTTCCAATATCGCGTTAAGAGCTTCATCATAAGTTTCTATTTCCCGTTCTGAAAAAAAACAACGCACTGAAATTGGCTTTATGAACGGAAGCAGCCAGAAGTTAACATCCCCGAATTCATCCGCTAATACAACCTTCTGAAGCGTTCCATCAAATGCCCCGCAAAGAAAAAGTTTTTTTTTCGACAGTAAACGGCTTGCGAAATTTAACCGCTCAGGCGAATCGTGGTTGCCGGATATCAGCATCACAGTTACATCTTCATCGGAAATATCTGTAAGAAAATCGTCAAATAATTTTACAGCTTCCACTCCGGGAATTGCGCGATCGTAAATATCACCTGCGATAATTACCGCGTCCGGTTTTTCTGTTTTTATATATTCAATTATCTGTTTAAAAATATGGCGTTGTTCAGGAATCATCGGAAAGCTGTTTACAACTTTGCCGATGTGCAGATCAGACAGATGAAAAAATTTCATTATGATTAAATATATGCGATTTATTGTTATATATCAATACGAAAAATTAGTCTATTTAATAACACTGCCCAAAAACTTCTTTTCGTTTTCATTAATATCAAGTCCAAGAGTCCCGCCGGGGTTCATGATATTGTCAGGATCGAAATGCTTTTTCAGCGCTCTAAAAATATCGAACTGATTTTTACCGATAGAACCTTCAAGCCACGGTCCGAACATTTTACCGATACCATGATGGTGGCTCATTGACGCGCCGGATTTCTGAATCGCGTCAAGAATACCGGCGTGAAATTTCCGAAACTCTTCGGGGTCGGTCATGTGAACAAGAAAAATCCAATACAGGTTCGCCCCTTGCGGATAGACATGAGACATATGCGTCATGCAGATTGTTTTCGGCCTTGATTTGCAGTAGGCGCGGACATCACGGTGCACCTGGCTCATATTACTCCAGTTGACGCTGCACTCCATCGTATCGGTAATAATTCCAAAATCGTGAATAGTGTCGCGAAGATACGGATCGTTAAAACGCCCTTTTTCCCAAGCCTTTGTCACGATGCCGGTCAGGCTCATTCCGCCGAACTTCCTGCAAATCCTGTGTACGTTCTTCGCGCAGTTTTTTGAAAAACCTTTTTCACCGTTGGTAAAACCGAGGTAAAGGCACATCTCATGTTCTTTAAAACCTTTTAATTTAAATAAATGACGCAGAGGGCTTTCGTCAACATTGTACATCCTCATCATCATTTCTGTTTCTTCCGGATCGGACAAACGAAAAACAGAAGGATAGCCGCCTTCGGATTGCATAATCTCCCTTGCCGCCTGTTGACCTATTTCCCAATTTGCGAACATATAAGAAAAACGTTTGATTGTTTCCGGCATGTGACGGAAGAAACGCAGCGTAACATGAGTTAAAACGCCGAAAGCGCCTTCGCTGCCCATCATAATTTGCCCAATATCAGGACCAGTTGCTTTTCTCGGATAGGTATCAGTTTTAATCACACCGATGGGCGTTGCGTATTCCTGCCCAATCACGATGTCGGAAATTACCCCGTAATAAGTTGAGTTCTGCCCTGCGCCGCGTGTTACAACCCAGCCCCCGACAGAGGAGTATTCGTAACTCTGCGGGAAGTGACCGCTTGTGTAAGGGCGTTTCGCGTTAAAAAGTTTTTTAGCGTTATTTAAAACTTCTTCGAGCTTCGGTCCGCTCATGCCAGCCTGAACAGTAATCGTCTGATCGGTTTCGTTAAAGTTTATCACTTTGTTAAACCTCAACCGCATATCAAGCGATATGCGAACTCCGTTCGCGCCGCCTTTTACACATTCAACGCCGCGAGTAACAGAAGAGCCGCCGCCGTAAACATAAAGAGGGATTTTTTTCGCTGCGCAGTACGCGGCAATTTGTTCGATCTGCTCTTTTGTATCGGGGTAGATAACCGCATCGGGAACTGAGTCAACGCGCTTCTGACGGAGACGCATAATATCGTACATGGTTTTGCCGTACGCAACGGAGAGGCGGGCATAATCATCGGTTCTGACAAAATCATCGCCGGCGATTTTTTTGAAAGCGGCAATATCCTCCTGTGATAATTTGCACGGTATATCAAGCTTCACTTCATCAAAACCCAAATCTTCTTTGTATTCGGAAAAAAAGTTATCATCAAGCTCGAACTTTTCTTTTATAATTTTGTAAAGTGATTCCTTGGGCGCTTTAATTTCCAGCGGAGCGCCCCATTTAAAAATTGAGCGGTATGAGTTTTTGGGAAATTCTCCCCGAACCCATTTCGGCTCAAAACCTTTATACGGCTTTGACATATTTTTGCTCCTTTAAAATATTACTGCTTGCGATAATATCGCACCCGGTTCCGGCAATATTAGAGACAACTTTTTCTCCGATGCCAATTCTGTTAGTAATAATTATACCTGATAATTCGCGGATTATATCGATTATTTTTTCTTTTGGAACATCTTTATTTGTTTTAACCGGTAAAACCGGATGCTCAGAAAAAATTGTCCGCACTGTCGTTGAATATGCCCGAATAGGAGCTTCTATCTCCGCTTTGGCGAAATCAAATCCTTTAATACATTTATTTCCGGAGATTGCCAGCACATTTTCCGTATTATTAACAGAAATCCGGCAGCCGACAGGACAGACAATACAGTTTATTTTAATATTTTGTTTCTGATCCATATTTGTTATCATGCCAAAGAAAGGGAAAAATTTACAGTACTTCCGCTATTGATAACTAAATCATCAAATTCAAGCGTTAATTTTTCCATTTCAGGCGGGCGCAAACGCGGATAAATTTTCCGGTATATTTCGTTTCCGTTTAATGTTACGGAAAGAAGCGATTTATCCATTTCTTTTTTTGAACGGAAATAGAATGTAGTAGGAGCAATAGCATTATTGATATTAAGTTTCTGCGGTACAATATACAAAAGACTTTCATCAATTGTAACATCAGCAAATACCCTTTTGCCGTCTCTCTGCTTATTAGTCCGGTCGTTTAAAGACCATCGCGCGGCGGCATGACCCGCTATCTCTCCGCTTTCCGAAACATAATCGACAAGATCATTAACATGCAATGCGTTTCCGCAGCAAAATACTCCGTCAAGCATTGTCATATTTTCCTGATCGATAACCGGTCCTTTAGTTTTCTCGCTGATTAAAATATTTAATTTCTCGGCAAGCTCGTTTTCCGGAATCAATCCGGCGGAAAGAATTAGCGCATCACATTCAACAATTTCACTGGTACCGGGTATAGGTTCCATATTTTCATCAACAAATGATATTTCAACAGCATTTAGCCGCCCTTCACCAAACAGACGTGTTACTGTTTTACAGGTATAAAGAGGAATGTCAAAATCCTGAATACATTGATAAACATTACGCAGTAACCCGCTTATTGTCGGCTTTGCTTCATAAACACCTACGACATCAGCTCCTTCGAGTTTTAGCCGCCTTGCCATAATCAAACCGATATCGCCTGATCCGAGGATAACGCAGCGTTTTAAAGGCATCTTACCTAAGACATTAGTATAGTATTGCGCGGTTCCGGCGGTAATTACTCCGGCTGTGTGTCTGCCGTGAATACCTATCTGACGTGATGTGCGTTCACGGCAGCCGCACGCAAGCACGATACTTTTACACTCTGTATTAATGATACCGTCTGTATTAACAAGAGTAAGAGAAAAACCAAAAAGCTGTTTTTTTATTTTATTTACAAAAGTTAAAGCGGCAACTTCAATTTTTGTTTCTTCTAACTTGCTGATATATCTGTGCGCATACTCCGGCCCGGTAAGTCTTTCACCGAATTTAATTATGCCGAATCCTTCATGAATACATTGTTTTAGTATTCCGCCCAGATTAGCTTCTCGTTCAATGAGGAGTATTTTGATTCCATATTCATTCGCAGCCAGAGCCGCAGCAAGACCGGCAGGACCCGCGCCGATAATAATAACATCATAAAAATCCGCTATCATAAATAATCCTTAAACGTATAACGTTCCTTGTTATCACAGAGCAGTATATAACTGTTATCTGCCATTTTTTTAACTTCGGTTATGGGAATTTTCTTTTCGGCAGCGATGATTTGCGCGATTTGCGGACTGCAGAAGCTGCCCTGACAGCGTCCCATTCCGGGACGGACACGGCGCTTTACTCCGTCAACGGTATCGCATGGTACGCTTCGCCTTAAAGCGGCAATTACTTCTCCGCGGCTGACTTCTTCGCAGCGGCAGATAATTACGCCGTAATCGGGATTTTCTTTTATGAGGGCGTTTCTTTCATCATCCGGCAAATCAGCCGTGCGTACAATACCAGCTCGAATCGGATTAAAATGCTCATTAAATTCAGCGTTAAGATAGTTCGCTGTCATTTTCGCGATATCCGCGGCGATAGCCGGCGCGGCAGTTAAGCCGGGTGACTGAATGCCGGCAGCATGAATAATATTTTTAGTAAATTTGCCAAACGATATAATAAAATCTTCTTCATACGCAGCAGCCCTGATACCGGTAAAATATGTGATAACATCTTTCTCAGAAAGTTCAGAAACAGCTTTTTGCTGCTTTTCTAAAACCATTTTAATACTTTTTCTGTCAGTCGAAAAATTTTCTTTTTCAAAAGTCTCTGAAGCATTAGGACCGACAAGCAAATTATCATCTATTGTATGAATAATGCCGCCGCCTTTTGAATGAGCGCCCTTCGCCGCAGAGGCATCAAAAATTGAATACGGCGACGCTATTGTTTGAACAAGATGACCTGCTTTCTTATCAATAATCATACTCGTTCCGCTTCTTGGATGAATCGAGAAAAATCGATCTTTTGCCATACCGGCGATTTCTTCCGCAAATACACCTGCGGCATTTATCACCAATTTCGGGAAAACTCTTCCATGATTAGTCAAAACACTTTTAATTTTTCCGTTGACAACATCCATTTTGAGCACGGCTGTATCAAGACTTATTTTCGCGCCGTTATCCGCGGCGTTTTCCGCGTAGGCAATTGTCAATCCGTAAGGACAAACAATACCCGCAGTCGGAAAGAAAAGCGCAAATCTGACATTTTGATTTAAGTGAGGCTCTCTTTTCGTAAGAGCTTTACGGTTGACAAATTCAGCCGGAATACCTTTTAGCTTCCAAAAAAGAAGCGAAGCGAAAGCCGCAGGCTTCAGCCAATTATCGGTAAAACAAAGATATTGCCCTGTATACCGGTAAGGAACATCTAACTCTTTACATATCTGAGAATACATACGATTTCCCGCATCGTTATACTTTTTCTTTAATTGATCTCTGTGCAGATCAAGTCCGGGATGAATCATTCCGTCATTACGCCCGGAAGCATGAAGAGCCAAATCATGTTCTTTTTCCGCAAGCATTACATTCAGTTTATACCGTGTTAACTCCCGGGCTATTGAGCATCCGATTATTCCGCCGCCGATAATCAATACATCAGGACGCTCGCCTTCCAGCATATTACTTGCAACCTTAGGTATTCTTGCAGGACACCTTTTAACGCCGCTACATTCAATATCATTAACAACTGTATAGAGTTTTTTATTAACAGACATGAGCCCCGCGCGGACAATATCATCCCAGTTGGAAAGCTCTCCTTTTAAATAAAGACACCCTGCTTTTAGTTCAGCGTAGACCTTGCCGCCAAAGACTTTATTGAGTTTTTTATTGAGATTATCCAAAAGTGCCATATATTAAATATAATGACAAATATAATATAAAAGTATAAGATTCTAACTATTACTTGTCTATTTACCCCAAAGTTTATCTTTTTCCATACCTGTAGCAATCAAAATATCCGCCGTTTCCTGTTCAGTCAAAGCATCAATGTTGCCGCGGGCTTTAAATTCGTCAATTCCCTTCAAAACAGCATCAAAGCGCTGTTTAGTAATTTTATTTTTAATCGCGAAAATCAGGCATATCAAAAGAAGGATAAGCGGAATTAGAACAAACATCCACTTTATACCAGTTGCAATGCTGCCCATTTCAACTCCGCTATGAGTATATTCGGAATATTGAGCTGGATTAAAATTGGTCGTTTCGGCTTTTATTTTATTATACTCATTTTGATTGAAACCCATAGCCTGAAGCCCGAAACCAATCAAAAGAATCGCAACCCCGCTGGAAAACTTTCGAAGGAATGATGTTATTCCCGAATAAAGACCTTCCTGCCGCTTTCCGGTGCGAAGTTCATCAATATCGTAAATATCGGCAAGCATCGACCATGTAGAAAGCTGACCTGCCGATGTGCCGATTGCAATCAAAGCCGCTAATATACAAAGGATAATAACTATAGTTAAATCCCCTTCAGAAGCGGGAGGTTTCAGCCAGATAAACACAAGCGTTGAAAGCATCCACGCGGGAATACCGATTAAAAGCGGAAAAGCTTTGCCTTTTTTCTCCGCGATCCTGCCATGCACCGCGACAAGCATTGTTGAAAAAACAAGAAGCGTACCGACAACTAACTCAAAATATTTATACTGCAGAACAACAATATCGATATAAAAAATAATCAGCGCTAAAACAAGATCTGTTGATATTTGAAACGGAAGAAAAATTCCCAGAAAGTCTTTATATGTTTTATTTTTAAAAACAGAAAGAAAATTTTTCAGCGGAATTTTTTCCGGCTTTGGAACATCTTTTTTCTCCCACGTTCCCAAAAATACAACAAACCAACACGCTCCAAACAACGCTCCGAAAATAAGACCCATTACAAGGTAACCGGGTTTCTGTAAAATTCCAATCGTATCAGCGCCGAAAATTTTTATTACGATACTTGGTATCACAGCGCAGATTAAAGCGGCGCCTCCCGCAAAAATCATTCTTATCGTTGTATAACTTGTACGCTGATTATAATCGGTTGTCATATCAGATAAAATGGTATTATACGGAACCATTACAATACTGATCACCGTTCCAAAAAACATATAGGCAAGAGTGTAATAAACAATTTTCGCTGTAACATCCTGAATACCGAAAGAATAAAAAAGCATAAAAAAAGACAAGAAGACAGGAATAATACCGACTAAAAAATAAATCCTGCGCCTTCCGAATTTTGAACGAGTTACATCAGTAATTCTTCCCATTATCGAATCAGTGATCGCGTCCCAAGCTCTTCCCACAAACATTATAATTGCGGTCGCGACAACCGGCAACCCTTCAACCAAAACCAAAAAATTCATAAACAGCAGGCTGAAGATCATGAAAGCTCCGCCGCCGTAAATATCACCGCTTGCGTAACAAATCTTACTGGAAAGCGAGTTTACTTTTTTTTCCATAAAAACTCCCGGTGCCGAACCTGTGAAATTCGAACCTTCGGTTCGCAGGTTCGAGGTTAGATGACAACTCTTTCAGAA
>Ga0209755_10006565_pt1 | contig 12828 bp, 12 predicted proteins | sample TergutCo191P1_FD_187301 | JGI IMG/M metagenome (GOLD analysis project Ga0209755, IMG submission 187301) | Cornitermes sp. P1 segment gut microbial communities from Petit-Saut dam, French Guiana - Co191P1 (SPAdes) (version 2) | ecosystem: Host-associated > Arthropoda: Insects > Digestive system... | reverse complement strand
CGTCGGTTTCCTGTATATCCTCCGCCATTATCACAGCATCGTAGGGCGGATGAATCGGATCGCCGGTGTCCACCGGCTTAAAGTCCCTGTCCCGAACCAGGCTGACGGGGTTTGTCTCGGAGGCACCAGCAGTGGCTGCTGCGACGACCGCTATACCGTCCATTGCTGCGGCGTTGAACAGGGGCGAACAGCAACGGGCGTAAACCGCACTTGCGGTTATGCGGCCAAGGGCCTCGACGGAGGGGATTTTTTCGTGGCGAGGCTCATGCTGGTGTTCGTTTGCGCCCTCCAGGGCCGAGATGAACCGTAAAAGTGCTTCCTCTACGGGTATGTTGCTAAGATACAGGTTGCGTTTTGCCATGATCCCTCCTGAGATGCCCTTTTTTTGGAACGAACCTTTTTCAAAGCTAGCCGAGTTTTGAAAAAGGCTCAAGCGCATAAGGAAAGGCCAAAAATTTTTTATGCCTATGTCGACCATTACGAGTGCAATATATTTCAATCGGTTGGAAACAATGACAAAAAATGCCGCCTTGTGGTTGATTTTTATTAATTATGGGCGAATGGCAATAATTCATACCCAAAAAAATAACGCTTGACAGTTTTTCCCCAATTTGGTACACTTTTCACCTATGGTATTAGCAGGGAGAGTGTATCAGCAAGACAAACCCAGTTTTACTCGCATCGTGAGGTTGGGCCTTTGCTAAAATACAAGATGGCGTTTCGGGGGTCAAGTGTATGAAAAAACATACACTTAATGTTTGTATAGTACCCCCCCCCCCCCCCCCCCGGATTTAATCATAAATACTGGGTTGGAAAAAATACCTTGCAAAACAAGATGCCTCGTCCTTCAATGCGAGGAGGCTGATTTTGTCATGCCGAATCGAAAAGCGCTAGGCATTTTGCCTGGCTATCAGCTCAATGAATGACAAAGACATTTGAAGGAGAACACGCATGAAGAAACCATTTGTCGTGTGGGACGACAAGTATTCAATTGGGGTACAGACCGTTGATGAGCAGCACAAGGGGCTTTTTGATCTGACCAACGATCTGTACGATGCTTGCCAAGGAAACGATTTCGACGCCAAAGAGCGCTTCAAAGATGTGTTGCAAAAGGCTGTAAGCTATGTTGCCCATCATTTTAGCACAGAAGAACAGATCATGAAAAAGACCGCCGATCCAAACTATGTCGAGCATCAACAGGAACACGATGCCTTTGTCAATAAAGTAATGGAAGATGCGGCAAGTCTTGATGATGGGGATGACGACGCTCCAGAAGTCTTCATGAATTTTCTGCGAGACTGGATTTCAAAACATGTTACTGGTACCGATATAAAAATAGGCCGACATATTGCGGATCTCAAAGAGAAAGGCATTTTAAAGGCGGACGCGACGTTCTAGGTATTTGTTTCCTAATAGACCAATCGTAGTCTGGCATTTGAAATTCAGGTGCCTGATTGCAGTAGGCTATAATATTTCTCGGCCTTATGGACACGTGGGCAAAGGTTTTTCAGCGTAGTGTGGTTTTAAACGGGTTCTTGCAAGGTTGAAACTGTGTGAGGGCTTCTTATGACGGGAAAAACAATGGAGATGGACTTTCGGCCAATTATCGGGCTGAAAGAGGACAAATGTACAGGCTGCCTTCGTTGCATTGGGGTCTGCCCTGTAAAGATGTGCAACGACGCTTCCAAAGAGGGCTTGGTCACCTTCAACGGCGATTTGTGCATAGGCTGCGGCGAGTGCCTTGGCGTATGCGACCCCAAAGCTCGGTACGGCATTGACGATTTCGGCGAATTCATGGCCGACCTAAAGGCAGGAAGGGAAATCGTCGCCATCGTGCCACCAGCCATAGCCGCAAGTTTCGGCGGAACATATTTAAAATTCAACGGTTTCCTGAAGAAGCTGGGTATCAAGGCAATTTTTGATGTCAGCTTCGGGGCGGAGCTAACCATTAAGTCCTATCTTGCGTACAAGAAAAAGAGAAATCCAAAAGTCATAATCGCCCAGCCCTGTCCAACACTCGTTGCCTACATCGAGCTGTATCATCCAGGGCTTCTCCCGTACTTGATTCCCGTGGACAGCCCCATGTTGCATACAATAAAGACGATAAGGAAATTTTTCCCCCAGTACTCCAGTTGCAAGATTGCGGCAATCTCACCGTGCCTTTCCAAACGCAGGGAATTTGACGAAACGGGACACGGGGACTATAACGTTACGTTTAAATCCATACAGGACTATCTGGATCAAACGGGCGACCAGATATCGAACTATTCAAACGTTGACTACGACGGGCCGGCTGCCGAACGTGGTGTCCTCTTTTCCTCGCCTGGGGGTTTAATGCGTACCGCCCAGCGGTACGACGGTAGCGTTGGCGACTACACGAAAAAGGTGGAAGGCTATCCCGAGGTATATCATTATCTTGAATACCTGGATGACCTCCTGCAAAAAGGTGGGTCCCCATTGTATCCGCTAATTGACTGTCTTGCCTGCGGAAAGGGTTGCAACGGTGGGCCGGGAACCCTTAACCAATCGGCGCAGCCCGATGAGTTGCTCTCAAAGATCGAGGCTCGTAACAAGACTGTCAGGGCATATCACGGAACCGCTGATATGATCCTTGCCAGAAGAAAGACCGACAAGTTCAAGCCACGGTTTATTCAAAAGTCCAAACTTGAAAAAAGCATAGAAAGCTATTGGAGAGAGGGCCTTTACTCCCGCTCGTACACCAATCGTACCAGCCTCCTCAATCGTTTTATCAAGATTCCTTCCAAAGAGGAAATCAGAGACCTGCACATTCAGATGCACAAGAAAACCAAGGAAGATTTTCTGAACTGCCATTCCTGTGGATACGATAGCTGCGATCAGATGGCGATAGCCTGCATCAATGGTTTGAACTGTTTTGACCATTGCAGGCATTACGTCGATGCCATGAGGCACATTATGGAGGCAAAGCATAAGGACGAGCTTGTTGCCTTGCTTGCACGGGTTCACAGAATCACCCAGGGGGAGGTAAACAAGAATATCGAAGGTATTGCCGCCATGTCGGGACGTATCGGCAATGTCACGGTATCGGTGCTCAATTCCCACACGGCGACCGAGGAAATAGTGGAGGGCGTGTATTCCATTCAGAAGGCGCTGAATAAAAGTGCCCAGGCCGTCGAGCAACTGAACACTTCGTCCGCCGAAGGAAAAAAGCGGCTTATGCAGATAAACGAACTTATTACCGATATTTCGGCCCAGTCGGAGGCGCTTGTTGACGTAGCCAAGGTTATCAGCAACGTGGCGGACGAAACAAACGTTCTTGGCATGAATGCGGCGATACAGGCGGCACACGCCGGGAACAGCGTTGGCAAGGGCTTTGCGGTTGTGGCTGGGCAGATTCGCCACCTTGCAAGCAACTCGAGCCGCCAGGCAGGGGAGATAGCCAAGCGCCTGAAGGATATCAAGACCCTTATCGACGATACCCATGAATCCTCGACGGGGGCGCTGGCACAGTTCGACCAGATCGTATCTTTGGCTGACGAGGTGCAGCAAAACGAAATGGGTGTAAAAGGCACGGTGGAAGTTCAGAGCAGGTCGGGGCAAAATGCGATAGGGGAGCTGAACAGATTGAAGGAAACGGCGATGAAGATGCAGGAAGAATCGGACTCGCTCATGTCTTCCAGCAAAACCGTGCTTAAGAATATCGACGCCATCAAGAATATTTAGGACAGGCCCAGGAAACGTCGAGCGTTGATTTCGTAGTTCATTATGCCACCCTTTAAGCCGACAATAGAGGATATGGCAAAGTCTCTTTTACGGCTTCCCCTGCGTTGCCGCCGTTTATTAGTGATGTCGCTGTTCCTTCCATCTTTGATAGCACCGTCGTTGCTGTATGCCCAGGATTTGAGTGTTTCCACAGATGACTTACGGATTGAACTTGGGCCAGATGGCGGCTTCCACCTTTTTATCCGCCACAGGCCGGATATCTCCTCGGTGCTGATTACCGAGACAACAACGGATCCCTATTTTCGAGAGGCAAACTTCGCATACCGAGCACCTGAATGGAACGAGATAAACGGGAACGAGATACGTCTTCTCGACGGCGTGCCCATAGCAAGGGAGAGTGGCATTTATTCGCTGGTTTCTTCCACTCCCAGATGGCATTCCGAGTTGGGCTGGGTCTTCCATATCTATATCCCGTATAGACTTCTTTACGGCCACGAAGGTGGAAGGCAGGGCGAGGTGCACGTAAGCGACGGGATGTACCTGAACATAAGGGCCTTTTACTATGCCTTCGCCGATTACCGGGGGGCCTTTCAGGACAACCCTTTCATGCTCCAGATTTCGCAGGAGTTCACTCGCCCTCCGCTCGAAGCGGCTTTCCTAAACGAGACCGTGACGGCCTTTACCAACCTTGCCGGGGAGGAAAACACTTCCTTTGCGATTAATCCCTCCGATATGATGGATCAGATAAGGAATATCCTTATGCAGGCGGGAAACGCAACGACCGATATTGTCATATGCCTGGATGTTTCCGCATCGATGAGGCCCTTTTTTGATGAGATACGAGAGCAGCTAATACCCACGGTGCGAGAGTTTTCTACCCGGTTCGAGTCCGTCAGGGTGGGCATGGTATTTTTCAGGGATTTTAATGATCCCGTTTTCCACCCCAACCCTTACATGGTCGTTCCCTTTACAACAAACTTCACTGTTCTTCAGCGCCATATCGATACCGTCAGGGTTGGATGGGGAGGGGACATTCCAGAGGCGGTTTATGAGGGCCTTTTCGCCGGTGCCACACGTCTTGCGTGGGCAGGGGAAACAAGGATAATGATACTTATCGGTGACGCACCACCCCATCCGCGTCCCAGAGGCAGGATCCCGATTACCAAACAGATGGTCGATGCGGAGATAGTACGCCAGGGCATAGAGCTTCATGCAATAATCCTGCCGCATCCTTAATCCTAGATATCCTCGAAAGCTGTTCCGACTATTTGTGCCGTTGTTGTATCTAACGCCCTTAGATACAGCCAGCGAAGATCGCCCTCGCCAACGATCCCACCGATTATGACCACGCTGGCTTCGGCGAAATAGCCTATTTGTATGGCTGTATCGTCATCAATCTCGCCAGTCAAACCTAATTGTTGTTCGACACGTATTGTATTCAGCGTGGATCTGTCAACAATGACAAACCCTTGCCCTTGCAAGAGATGTTCAAGCCCACTGGCAATGCGATCCTCAGTGTCACCGTCTTGGGCCGATACATGGACAATCGCAATTCGGGACATCGAGGCTAAATTCCTCGAAACCCCTTCGGCAGCGTTTGCCAACGCACTTTCAAGTCCGTAGAGAGGCTGTGGTTGCTGTGGCTGTAGGGCTGGATGGAACTGTGCCAACTGTGCTTGTTCCGGTTGCTGGGCTAGCTGAGGTTGCCTGGCCCTGGATCCCCTGCCACGATCCCGTTCCTCCACTCTTTCAAGGACAATAGTTGCAAGCACCCTGAATTTTTCGGGAAGGGCTTCGCCGCCTGGGGCCTCGTAACGTTCCAGCACTCTATTAAGCCATATCCTGGACTCGTCAAAATTTCGCCGCCTTTCGTGGATAAAGCCTATCTCATATTCCGCATTGACGACTAACGCTAGGTTGTCAGGGTTTCTTTCCAGCAGGGCCTTGTAGAACTGCAATGCATGGTTGAAACGGTTTCGGTCCGAGGCTTCCTGCGCTCGCTGGATTAGTTCCTCGGGGCTAAGGTCGTAGGGAATAGTCAGCCTGGTGGCACAGGCGGAAAAAAACAATGCCAGTAGTATGGCAAACATCGCTAATGGTAAGCGCTTCATCGGTCAAGTATAGCACAGAACGAAGTGAATGGCGAGACGACGGCAAGCGAGGGTTTTCCCCCGGTGGCGTGGATGACATTTTTTTTTTATTGTGGTACACTGAAAGCCACAAATTTTTGTGGAAAACATCAGGCCTTAGGAGGATTTTAAGGTGAAGAGGAGAACTTTGGCTTTAGTGATGGCGAGTGCCATGCTCATGATTGCGCTGACTGGCTGTCAGCAAGACCGGGATGATGATATATACCTGATCGGCATCCTGCAATATTTCTCTCATGCCGCTTTAGATGCGTCACGGGAAGGATTCATCAACCGTTTGGCGGAGTTGGGCTTTGTGGAAGGCGAAGGGGGAAACACGGAATTCGTTTTGTACAATCCCCAGCGTGATGCGGCCAGCGGTGCTTTGATGGCGGCAAGACTTGCGGAGGCGGAGCCGGATTTGATTTTGACCATAGCCACCGGTGCCTCCCAGATTATGAGCCGCGAAACCGACACCATTCCCATTGTAATTACCGCAGTAACAAGCCCCGAGGGAGCGGACCTGGTGGAGTCCAATGAACGGCCTGGCAGAAATGTGACGGGCGTATCGGATCTTACTCCGGTGGCTTTGCAGGTCGATCTGATTACCCGTCTCTTGCCCGAGGCGCGAGTTATAGGCCTTGTGTATAACGCAGGTGAGATAAACTCGGTGATCCAGGCGAACATGGCCCGCGAGGCGATACGGGCAAAGGCTGACCTTTCCTATATAGTGGGCAACGTGACCGGCACGGCGGACATAGCCGACGTGGTGCAGTCCATAGTGGGGCATGTGGATGTCATCTATGTTCCCACCTGCAATACGATAGCCGGAGCTTATCCGATTGTTATAATCACGGCGGAAGAAGCCGGTATCCCGGTCGTCGCCGGGGAAGCGGCGGCTGTAAGGGTTGGCGCGCTGGCCACGGAAGGGATCGATTACTACCTGCTTGGGCGGCAGACTGCGGACATGGCCGCGCAGATTTTGCGTGGGGAAAACGTCCCTGCGACCATGCCAATTCAATGGCAGCAGGAACCTGGAACGCTTTCCATCAACACGGCCACCGCTGCTCGTTTGGGTATACCTATCTCCCAGGCGATGTTGGATGCCGCTGGAGAAATCGTTTCCGAATAAGAATAAATCGGACGGAACTATACTATGAGCTTGAACATGCTGTTGAATGCCTTAAGCCAGGGCCTTTTGTGGGGCGTAATGGCTATCGGCGTCTTTATAACCTTTCGGATATTGAACTATGCCGACTTGACAGCGGAGGGCAGTTTTACCCTTGGGGCAGGGGTAGCCGCCAGACTCATTACCATAGGTATGGATCCACTGACCAGTACGTTGATTGCCATTGTCGCCGGTATGTGCGCAGGGGTGGTAACGGGGTTTTTGCACACGGTTTTGCGCATCCCACCATTGCTTTCTGGCATTCTGGCCATGACGGGGCTCTATTCAATCAATCTTAGGGTTATGGGTACGCCTAATATCCCCTTGATGAGGGGAACCGAAACTCTGATCACACGCATAGCCGCATTCCCTCCGGTCAATGGCATTATAACGTGGCTGGGCATTACGGAACGGCTTGGGGCGGCCATTGTGCTGGGGCTGGTGGTTTTGGCTGTCGTTATCGTGGTGTTAAAGCTGTTTTTTAACACCGAGCTGGGCTATGTCGTACGGGCAACCGGCGATAACGAGGCCATGGCAAAAGCCCAAGGTGTCAACACCCGTCGCATGAAGGTGCTGGGTTTGCTTATAAGCAACGGTTGCATTGCGCTCTCTGGAGCGCTGGTGTTCCAGTTCCAGGGCTTTGCGGACATTAGCATGGGTATCGGTGTCATTGTCGTCGCGCTGGCTTCCGTTATCATAGGCGAGGTCATTTTCAACGACAAGAACAGCCACCGGGTCTTTATGGCAGTAGTGCTGGGTTCAATCTTGTACCGGATTCTAATTGCCCTCGTGTTGACGTTGGGCATCAACCCCCACGACTTCCGTCTGTTCTCTGCGCTGATACTGGCAACGGCTTTGTCCGTACCGCTGATCAGGGAAAGGTTTAATTTCGACCTAAAAAAACTGCTGTGGGGTCGGAGGTAAGCTTGTGCTAAACTGCGAGAACATCAAGAAAACCTTTGACAAGGGGACGGCCACGGAGAAAGAGGCTTTGCGCAGCGTCAACCTCCGGTTGGATGAAAGCGATTTTATTACTGTAATCGGCGGCAACGGTGCTGGCAAGTCTACCTTGTTGAATGCCATTGCTGGCGTGTTTCCGACTGAGCAGGGCGTTATAACCATCGATGGACGGGATATGACGAAGCTTGCGGAACACGCTCGTGCCAGGTTTATAGGCCGCGTGTTTCAGGATCCGCGCATGGGCACTGCGCCAGGCATGACCATCGAAGAAAATCTCGACATTGCCTACCGCCGTTGCAAAAGGCGAACCCTACGCTGGGGTACCAGCCGAAAAGGGCGGGAACTCTATCGCGAGGCCCTTTCCACACTGGGCCTAGGACTGGAGGAGCGACTGACGGCCAAAGTCGGTACCCTTTCCGGCGGTCAGCGGCAGGCGCTTACCTTGCTGATGGCTACCCTGCAAAAGCCGAAGTTGCTGCTGCTGGACGAACACACCGCCGCCCTGGATCCCAAGACCGCCAAAATCGTCTTGGGACTTACCAATAAGCTGGTAAGCGAAAACCGACTGACCACTTTGATGGTAACCCATAACATGCGCGATGCCCTTGCCAACGGCAACCGTATCATGATGATGCACGGTGGGAGCATTATTTTGGATGTCCATAGCGAAGAAAAAGCCGGACTGACTGTTCCCGACCTTCTGAAAATGTTCGAGCAGGCCAGCGGCGAAGAAATTACCAACGACCGGATGCTGCTGGCGTAACGAGGCCTTTGGGGGTGCTATCAGGATTAGGCTAAACAACCCACCGACAACACGTTCGTGATCACCGAATTTGCTATACTGAGGTAAGGGGCTATTAGCTTTTCACTCCGCTTCTCAGCCCGTCTCCACACCACTTGCTACCTGACAACCTATTTGATACCCTGAAACTTGGAGGAATCATTGGCCAAAATATGCCTTTGCCTTACGGCAAAAACCCTTGAACATAACTTACAGATTCTCGAAAGGTACCGCAAGTACGTGGATCTTGTGGAACTCCGGGTTGACTGCCTTGATCCCAACGAAAGGCTTTCCATCAGGCGTTTTCCGGAACAGGCGAACGTGCCGGTTATCCTTACGATACGCAGGGACATCGACGGTGGGTACTATGTTTCGGGGGAAGGGGCACGGGTAAATCTAATGGCAAAGGGCCTTGCCTACGCCGACATGGATAAACGGAAGAACTTCGCCTATATCGACCTAGAGGAAGACCTGCGTGTTCCCAGCCTGGAAGAGGCGGCCCGTACCTTCGGAACCAGAATTATACGCTCGTATCACAACATCAAAGGCGACGAGGACAACCTTTCCGCAAAGATACGCTCGATGCTAAACAACAGCGACGAGATAATAAAGGTGGGGATAACGGCGAACTCGACATGGGACGTGCTTAACATCCTGCGAGCGGGAAAGGAGCTAAAAGAGCGGGACAAAATCTTTATCGCGATAGGGCATTATGGCATATACAGCAGAATCCTGGCGGAACAATTCGGCTCGTTTTTAAGTTACACATCTCCCCCTACGGGGAACGATTCCGTCCATGCCGCACCCGGCCAGTTCGACGCCGAGGTACTGGATCGGCTTTACCGCTTTCGCAAGATCACAGCCGCCACAAAAATTTACGGCGAGACTGGATTCCCCCTCAAATTTGCGGACAATACCAAGTTCTTCAACACAACCTTCGAGATGGAAAACATCGACGCGGTCTACGTACCCTTTCCGGCGGATTCCATTGCGGCTTGCGTGGAACTGGCGAAGGAGCTTGGCGTTCAGGGGCTTTCTGTAACGGTTCCCTACACCGAGTCTATTATTCCCTTCCTGGACGAACAGGCCCCCGAGGTTGAGAAAATAGGCGCCTGCAACACCCTGAGTCTTCGTCCTCAGGGCTGGCTGGGTTCGAACACCGACAGCAAGGCTTTTTCCGATTCGCTTCTGGCATTTTTGGGCAAGCAGCACCTAAAACGTGTTCGTGTAACGATTATAGGTGCTGGTGGTGCGGCAAGGGCCGCTGCCTTCGAACTGCACAGGCTGGGAGCAAAAGTCCTGATCCTAAACCGCTCCGTTCACAAGGCCCGTACCCTCGCTCTTCCCTATAAATTCGAATGGGGCAGCCTTGACAGCCAGGACATCGAAAGGATGTACAATTACCGTGACATCATAATTCAGGCCACGCCGGCAGGAATGGAGGGAAGCGGCTTTGGCGATCCGGTGGAACGGTACACATTTACCGGCAAGGAAAAGGTTATGGATCTGGTCCACAGGCCGGAGATGACCCCATTCCTTAGACGGGCCGCCGATGCCGGATGCCAGGTACAGAATGGATACGATATGTTTATAAGGGAAGCCAAGTATCAGTATGCGCAGTTTGTCGATAGGGACTTCCCGGAACACCTACTGCCAAAACTTCAGTCAATCGAGGATTAACCAATGGAACAAAACACTGCGACGACAAACGCATTACGGATGAAAGAGGCAACGGGCAGGGCGGCGGTTGACGCACTGGTGAAAAGCGGCATGAAGCTTGGACTTGGCACGGGTTCCACGGCAGTTCACGCGGTTCGCAGGGTCGGGGAACTTCTTGCGAATGGTGGCTTGCGAGACATTACTGCCTTTGCCACAAGTTTTCAGACCGAAATCGAGTGCGAGAAGCTTGGCATTCCTTTTTTTCCGTTGAATTCACGGGAACTTTCCGGCAGCCTTGACCTTACCATCGACGGTGCGGACGAGGTTGACCCACAAAACCGACTTATCAAGGGCGGCGGCGGTGCCATGCTTGTCGAAAAGATCGCCGCATACGCTTCCCGTGCCTTTGCCATAGCGGTGGACGAATCGAAAATTGTCGAGGGCCTGGGTGCAGGTTTTCCAGTTCCCGTGGAGGTGGTTCCAGGGGCGAGACTTACGGCGACAAAGGCGATTGAGGCACTTGGCGGAAAGGCAACACTACGAGAGGCCTTGCGAAAAGCCGGACCCGTCGTAACCGAGCACGGCAACCTGATACTGGACGTGCTTTTTGCCACGGCGGTCGATCCCGTGGCCATGGAAAACAAAATCAACCAGATTCCAGGCGTGGTCGAGAACGGCTTTTTTTCCCGCATAGTTCCGATAGTCTACATCGGTCGTTCAGACGGAACAGTCGAGGTAAGATCACTCCCCTGACACCAAAGGGCAAGGGTATTGACTTTTTTGGGGGCATGTATTACACTCTGTAACATGGAGGCACCATATGAACGGTCAGATAACCACAGCCAGGCTACCCCTGGAAACCAGAAATAAACTCATTGCCCTTTCCAAAATCAAGGGCAAGACAAAATCGGACATAATCAAGGAATCGGTGGACATGTACTACCAGTACGAGGAAAGCGAAATATGCTCCTTTATGGTGGGCGAACCGTATTTCGGTAATTACTGCTCCGGCGAAAGCGACCGTTCCACCACCTACAAGGAACGCATAAAAGAGAAACTTTCTCGCAGGCTTTCCGCAGATGGGGCTTCCCAGTGTTAAGCTCCGTCCTAATTGACGCAGGTCCGCTTATTGCCCTTTTCGATTCGAGCGACAGGCACCACCAGCCAGTCAAAGCGTTTCTTAAGGAACGGCGGTACCGTTTTATAAGCACCCTGGCGGTCTTTACAGAGGTTTCCCATATGCTGGATTTCTCTATAAAGGCCCAGCGGGACTTTTACGAGTGGGTGATGTGCAAGGGTGTTATCATAAGCGACATAAACCAGAACGATATGTACAGGATTGTCGAGCTTACCGGGAAATACGCCGATCTCCCCATGGACTTTGCCGATGCCACCCTGGTCGTTACCTCGGAAAAAACTGGTTTTCGGGAGATCATAAGCCTGGACAGGGATTTCGACATTTACAGGCTGCCGGGAAAGGAACGGATACACAACGTCTATCAGGGACAGTGAGCAGCGATAAAACCACATCCCCTTGAATTGCCGGCATTTTATGAGTAATATTTAGGTAATGGGTACCGTCAGACTCTTGGCTGTCGATTTGGATGATACTCTTCTTCGTTCGGACTTGACCATTTCATACCGAACCAGGAATGCCATAAAAAAAGCGGAGGATGCCGGGGTCAAGGTAGTGCTGGCTTCTGGAAGGGTTCCTGCGGCAATGGAACCTTTCGCAAGGATGCTGGGGATGCATCGCAGGCTTGGATACCTTGTCTGCAACAACGGGACAATCATACAGGAAACCCTTGCTGGCAACATAGTTTACGAGGTTAGGCTTGGATCCAAGGCTGCGCTTGCCGCCTTTGACCTGGTCGATGCCGAGGATTTTCCCGTGCAGATCTACGAAGGCGATGTTATGTACGTGTCCCGGCACAATGAATACACCGATTGCGACAGAAAGCTTACTGGTTTGCGCCAGGTTGTGGTGGAAAACTTCCGGGCCATGGTCGGCGGTGGTTGCCACAAACTGCTTGTTCCGGGAGACCCGATGTTGCTTGCCCCACTGGAAAAGTTGCTTCGTGCCTATCTTGACGAAGACGTTACCTTGTTTACAAGCAAGCCTTATTTCCTGGAGATATTGCCGGCACGCACCGACAAAGGAACCGCATTGGCAAAAGTCGCCGAGCTCCTGGGAATTAAGCGTGAAGAGGTTCTTGCCATAGGCGATTCGATGAACGATGAGGCCATGCTTCGCTGGGCTGGTATGGGTGTTGCAATGGTGAACGGCGATGAGCGGATAAAGGCCATTGCCGGCATGGTCACCGAAAGAACCAACGATGACGACGGCGTTGCCGAAATCATCGAAAAATATGTCCTTACAAACACCGGGGGCCCACCATGAGTGATTCCACGGATGCGGATAACGATTCCAC
>Ga0209755_10006564_pt1 | contig 12829 bp, 10 predicted proteins | sample TergutCo191P1_FD_187301 | JGI IMG/M metagenome (GOLD analysis project Ga0209755, IMG submission 187301) | Cornitermes sp. P1 segment gut microbial communities from Petit-Saut dam, French Guiana - Co191P1 (SPAdes) (version 2) | ecosystem: Host-associated > Arthropoda: Insects > Digestive system... | reverse complement strand
CAAGTGTTACCACGCCGCCCAGCAAATCTTTTTCAAATTGTGTAGAAACTGCTGCGTCGTCGCTGACAAACGCGGCTTCAAGGTTTGGGTTGTCGGCCGCCTCGGCACAATAAACCAACGGCCCACGCGTAATTGCTACGCGCCCTTTGTTAGCTGTAACGCGGGAATCTGCCCTCATTTTTTCTGCCGGCATATCCATGCAATAGGTTATGCTGTCTCCGTCATGCCAATTGGCGGTAATATACAGATATCCGTCCTTGTATATGCCATCTACCGGCTTGTTATTTACCTTTACAGAATAGCTCTTGCACCAGCCCGGTATCCGTACAGCAATGGTTTTAAGGTCAGCTTCCATTCTTTTCATCTGTATTTTCACTTTCCCGTCCCATGGGTAGTTTGTACTTTGGCTAATGTCCAAAAGGCCGCCGCCTATTTCAACTTGGGCTTCGCTTTCTACAAAAAGGTTGACGTACAACGCGTCGGCAGTTGTGCGGTATACATATCCACCAACCGACGGTAAAAAGCGGGAAATTTGCGTGGGGCAGCAAGAACAGCCAAACCATTCCTGCCTATGATGCGTTCCGTCAGACGCCAGCGGGTTTACATAAAAAAATTTATCCCCTGAAAGAGACACGCCAGACAACGCGCCGTTATACATTGCGCGCTCCACAACGTCGGCGTACAAGCCTTTTGCCCAAAGGTTATTAAGCCTGTCGTTCCAAAAAACCATTGCAACGGCAGCGCAAGTTTCGCAATAGGCGGTTGCATTTGGCAAGTCATAATCCTGTGTAAAGCCTTCGTTGTGCTGGGAAGGGCCTATGCCGCCCGTAATATACATATTTTTTAATGTAACATTGCGCCACAGTTTGTCAAGCGCAGATAAATACCTGGTGTCCCCGGTTGCCTCTGCGTAATCTGCCATACCTGTGTATAGATATATTGCACGTACCGCATGGCCTGTAACCTGCTCCAGTTGGCTTACGGGTTTATCATCTTGGCAGTACGAGGCTTTTCCTGCAAAATTGTCGGTATCCCAAATGCCGCCTTTACCATGCCCATGCCCGCGTTCTTCCAACAAAAAATGAGCAAGCTTAAGATACCGTTCTTCACCAGTGCATTTGTAAAGCTTGACAAGGGCAAGCTCTACTTCGGGGTGACCTGTTACCCAATGTCGTTTTCCCGGGCCAAATGTGTCATCCATGTGGTCTGCAAAGCGCCTTGCTACGTTAAGCAAAACATCCTTGCCCGTAGCCTGGTAATATGCCACAGCCGCTTCAAATAGATGCCCGGCACAATACATTTCGTGTCGCTCCATATCTGTCCAGCGTTCCTCTATACCCATTGTAAAATAGCACATAAGGTAGCCGTCATCCTGCTGGGAGGCGACTATTTTGGCTATTACTTCGTCCGCACGCGCTTCCAATGCAGGACTGCGGTTTAGCATAAGTGTGTACGCCACACCCTCCAAAACTTTGTAAACATCAGAATCGTTAAAAAATATACCCTCGAACTCGCCAGACTTTGCCGCGGCGTTTACAAAATTTTGAATGCGTCCTGTTTCGTCGCATTGGTTAAGGCACACATCTAAGGTGACGTCCTGTGTTATACGTATTCTTGGCGCCCAAAACTTATCTTTTATTTTGACTGCATTAAACGCAACTTGGTTTAGCATTGCATCATCATCCTTCCCAAAACACAACGCCTTAGCGGTGCAAGTCTGCATGCCAGCGTTTGATATAAATATTTTTATGATACGTTATTTTAGCACAACATCTACCTCGCAAACAAGTTCATAACTTCCCTTGTATGCATCCAAGCACCGGGCAAACACATACTGCATTTCGCTATGTACAATACCTATTTCGTCTGCAACCTCCATTTGTGTTTTACCTTCAAAAAATCGCAGGGATAAAATATGCTTTTCTCTATCACCCAGCCGCTTTAGTGCCTCAGACAACGACAAGTTTTCTAGCCAGCGGCTGTCGGTGTTTTTTTCATCACTTACTTGGTCCATGACAAAAATTGCATCTGCACCATCCTGGTATACAGGCTCAAACAAGCTTACTGGATCTTGAATCGCATCTAAAGCAAAGCCTACTTCCTCTTTTGAAATGCCCATTTCCTTTGCAATTTCTTCAATATCAGGTTCTTTGCCATTTTTGGTGGTTAATGCCTCCCGAACGCTTAGCGCGCGATATGCTGTGTCGCGTAGGCTACGGCTTACGCGTATCGTATTATTGTCCCGCAAATAGCGGCGTATTTCACCAATTATCATGGGTACGGCATAAGTGCTAAATTGCACCCCATGCGAAGTATCAAAGTTGTCGATTGCTTTAATAAGTCCGATGCACCCCACCTGAAAAATATCGTCTATATATTCCCCGCGGCGGTTAAACCGCTGAATAATACTTAACACCAGACGCAAGTTACCAAAAATATATTTTTCTCGTGCTTCTTCATCTCCTTGTTGGATTTTATCAAATAGGCTTCGCTTTTCATCGCCTTTTAATACCGGTAGTTTTGAGGTGTTTACGCCGCAGATTTCTACTTTGCTGCTGTGCATATTATATTCCTCCGAGTCGCTTAAAAATAATTATTACTACTAAGCATTTCCCAGGCGAGGCAAACTATACTGGAAATATGTGTTATGCAATTGAATTTGCAGCATGGTTAGTGATATTATAATGGAAAATCAAAAGGAGGACACTATTTATGAAATTTGGTATTATTTGTGCCGTAGCCGCAGAGCTCGCGCCGTTTTTGCCGCATATAAAAAACTGCAAAGCATCCACAAAGGCAATGCTTACAGTTTATGAAGGGACAATTAACGGAACGGAAATTGCGGCACTGTACTGTGGCATTGGTACAACAAATGCTGCAATTGCAACGCAAATTCTAATTGATACATATGGCGCAGGCGCGATAATAAATTCCGGTACAGCCGGGGGTATGGACGCTCAATTAGAATTATTTGATACAGTTATTTGCACCGGGGCTGTGTATCACGATGTGCAGGAAGCAATTCTTACTGCGTTTCATCCAAAGCTGCCCTCAATTCACTTTAAAGCATGCGAAACGCTAATAGAAAAATCGAAAAACGTGAAAGTAAACGGCAAAATATATTATGGCCGTCTGGTGACGGGAAATAAATTTATTGACGACGACGGCCGTAACGAAATAAATGCCAAGTTTGAACCCCTGGCCGTAGATATGGAAACCGCAAGCATTGCCCATGTATGCTATGTCAACAATGTGTCATATGTAGCGGTGCGCACAATAACCGACACCGCAGACCATTCCGGAGTTGGTACTTTTGAAGAGAATTGCCCAAAAGCATCCGAAATTTCTAGTGAGATAGTTTTGGGGATGCTATAAGAAAACTGCCTTCGCCTTCTGTGCATCATGCAGAGTTTTTTCTATGTCTATTGTTTTAAACTCTCCTTTTTCGTACAAAACTTTGCCGCGGCATATCGTCATTTCTACATCGCGGCCACTGGTAGAATACGCTAGGTTTAAAATAGGGTCGTAGCAAACGGTTTGGCGCGGGTTGTTAAAGTCCAATAATAAAACATCGGCGTCGTAGCCTTGTTTTATCATGCCACTTTCATGTGCGCGGCCCTGAGCCTTTGCACCGTTGCCTGTGGCCATTTCCAAAGTTTCAAATGCTGGCATGGCGGTTGGATCGTTGGTAGCATATTTTTGTAATATCGAGGCTAATTTCAATTCTTCAAATACATCATGCGAGTTGTTGGATGCTACGCCGTCTGTACCAATGGCTACGTTTATGCCAGCATTTTTCAGTTTTTGCACTGGGGCTAGACCGCTCGCTAGTTTCAAATTAGAAATTGGGCAGTGGGCAACTGTCACACCTTTTTCTGCTAAAACAGCAATGTCCTCGTCTGTGACCCATACACCATGACCGGCCAAAGTGGGCCGTTCGAAAACACCGTGTTGATTAAAAATTTGCGCCGGCGTTTTGCCAAATTTCTCTATGCAGCCCTCGTGTTCCGTTTTTGTTTCAGATAAATGCACATGCATTCTCAGGTCATGTTTGTGGGCAAAGTCTAGCACTTGAGCCCATGCCGCCGGGTGCGATGTATAAACGCCATGAATGGACGCGTCCACCTTAATGCGTCCGTCGCCCTTTTTATGGAATTTTTCCATTGCCCGCGTAGTTTGGGCGTATACATGGTCATCGGTAAAACTGTAGTTTTCATCAAAAGTGATAATCCCGTTACTTATATTAACCATTACGCCGGTTTCATTGACTACTTCTGCCGCGGTATCCATAAGCGAATACATATCCGTAAATGCAATAGTGCCGGATGCAATCATTTCTGCAATAGCAAGAGTGGTGCCTGTACGGAGTAATTCCGGCGCCCATTTGCTTTCCGCCGGGAAAATATAGTTGAATAGCCAATCCTCCAACGTGCGGTCATTGGCGTACCCACGAAACATTGCCATTGCCGCATGGGAATGACAATTATAAAGCCCAGGTATAAGCACTTTGCCTGTACCGTCAATTGCACGTAGAGCAGTTGGCGCAGATGTTTCTGAATTTGCAAGATAAGAAATTTCCCTGCCAGAAATACCGATATCCACACCAGTCAACACAGGATTTGTCGCGTCCATAGTCACAGCGGTGATATTTTTAAACAAAATGTCCAAAATATATGCACGTCCTTTTTTACGCGGATTATATCATATGACATACCTATTTTCAAAATCACCTGGTGGGGATTATCTGCCAGCTGATTTTAAATTTGTAAATTATGCAACTTTAAGTTATAATAAACTAGTGGGCAACTACATATTATATATACAACATTTTTTTGAGAGGTCATAATGGATTCATTCCTGGTTGTAAATTCCGTATCTATAGTAGCGTTGATTATACTGTTTTTGCTAGGTTCTTATTTTAGCGGGACGGAAATGGCATTTGCGTCTGTTAACCGCGCCAAGCTAAAAAACATTGCCGAAACTGGTGGCAAACGGGGCAAACGTGCGGCCCTGGTGTTTGATATGTTCGAAAATAAATTTGACGAAGTTATTTCCACTTTGTTGATATGCAATAACCTTGTTGCAATTGCCGCCGCAACTGTGTCTGTGTCGCTGTTTGTGCGGCTTATTGGCGAATGGGGATATTTTTTCTCTACCGTAATAATATCCGCAATTGTTATTGTTCTTACGGACATTTTCCCCAAAAGTCTGACTAAACAAAACCCAGAAAGAGCTATTATTGCAGGTGTACCATTTCTGATTTTTTTGATGGTAATACTAAAACCCATAAACAAGGGCATTGCAAAAATGAAGGACGCACTAACTGCAAAATTTGCAAGCAAAGAAACAGAAAAAACTGCCGAAGAAGAACAGGCCGAGCTTGGGCAAGAGATTATTTTTATGGTAGAAGAAGCAGAAAAAGATGGCTCGATGAACGAAGAAGACTCCACCCTTATAACCAACGCGATAGAATTTAACGAGCTTAATGCATGGGATATCATCACGCCTCGTGTAGAAATTGTAAGCATTCCCATAACTGCAGATAGAGACACCGTTGCTCAGCAGTTCTTGGACAGCGGATATTCCAGGTTGCCTGTGTACCAAGACTCACTTGATAATATCAAGGGAGTAGTCCATATTAGGGACTTTTTGCGACATTTGGCCACAAAAGACGATACTTTCAATTTAGAAAGCATCCTAACCACGGCGGTGTTTACCGTAACCGGTGCACGAGTTAAAGAGTTGCTGCAACTTATGAAAAAACAAAAAAGCCACATAGCTATTGTAACCGACGAATACGGCGGCACCGAAGGCATTGTCACAATGGATGATATCCTGGAGCGACTTGTGGGCGATATTTGGGACGAACATGACGAAGTGGTTGAAGAATTCCGAGATGTTGGCAACAACAAACACCTGATTTTGTGTACGTCATATATAGACGACATGTTCGAATATTTTGATATTAAGGGCGAATCCGAATCCAGCACAGTTGGCGGCTGGATTATGGATATGTTGCGGCGCATACCGGAAAAAGGAGATTCATTTACATTCGAAAATCTACTTGTTAGGGTAACAAAAGTGGACCAGCGCCGTGCGGTTGAATGCATTGTGGAAGTTATGGAACAGGAGAAAGAAAATGATATCAGTACAGAACCTTAATAAAACCTTTCGCGTTGCAAAACGCCAATCAGGTTTTGGACGAGCCGTAAAGGCTCTTTTTTCGCGTGAATACGAATTGGTTTACGCCCTAAAAAATGTGTCTTTTGCCATTGACGATGGGGAAATGGTGGGCTACATAGGTCCAAACGGCGCAGGAAAAAGTACCACCATAAAAATTATGTGCGGCGTACTAACACCAGACAGCGGCATTTGTGATATAAATGGCAGAACTCCGTGGAAAAACCGCGTCGCACATGTGCGGGAAATTGGTGTAGTCTTTGGGCAGCGCAGCCAGCTTTGGTGGGATGTGCCCATTATCGATAGTTTTGAGTTGATTCGCGATATCTACAAAGCCGACCAAAACACGTACAAAAAAAACCTGGACGAGCTTGTAGAAATACTGGAACTATCCGAAATCTTAAAAACCCCGGCGCGTAGTTTAAGTCTGGGCCAGCGTATGCGCTGCGAAATTGTGGCAAGCCTGCTTCACGAACCGAAAATTTTATTTTTGGACGAACCGACCATTGGACTGGATGCCTTATCGAAAATTGCGGTGCGACAGTTTATCAAGCGACTAAACGAGGAAAAAGGCACGACGGTCTTGCTCACCACTCACGACATGCAAGATATAGAAGCCCTAACCGAGCGTATTATTTTGATTGGCCGGGGGCAAATTCTGCTTGACGGCAGCTTGGCAGAGTTAAAAGCCCGTGCCCCGGAAGGCGCGAACGCTGAAGAAATGGTGGCTGCACTGTACAAGGAGTACCAAATATGATGCTATTGATACGCCCGTATGCTGCGTTGTTTCGTATTCGGATTGTTAACTCTATCCAATACAGAGCGGCGGCGTTGGCGGGTGTTGTGACCCAATTTGCATGGGGGTTCATGCTCATTCTGGCATTTCTGGCGTTTTACCGGAGTAACCCGGATGCATTCCCAATGACCATGCAGCAAACGGTTTCGTATATTTGGATGCAGCAGGTATTTTTGTTTTTGTTCATGCTGTGGTTTTTCGACAACAGCATTTTTGCGTCCATCGAAAACGGAGAAATTGCATACGATTTGGTGCGCCCAATGGACTTATACAGCCGTTGGTTTACCACGACCATTGCCAACCGTATTGCCGGCGCGGCTTTGCGCTGTATACCTGTTTTGGCGGTGGGATTTATTTTGCCCGAGCCCTTTCGTATTGTACTGCCCGGAAGTTTCGTGCAGTTGGCAGCTTTTGTGTTGAGTTTGGCACTGTCTGTAGGGGTGGTGGTCAGTTTTGCCATGCTTATTTACATTTCGGCGTTTTATACCATCAACAGTCAAGGTGTTCGTTTATTGGCGGCGGTTGCCGGGGATTTTTTGGCCGGCGGTACCATACCCATCCCGTTTTTCCCGGATAATATTCGCCGAGTGGTTGAATTGCTGCCATTTGGTTCTATGCAAAATGTACCCTTGCTGATTTTTAGCGGCACTTTGTATGGCACAGACATGCTGCGCAGCTTAGCGTTGCAGGCATTTTGGGTGGTTGCGCTCATTTTCATTGGGCAAATGTGGATGATACGCACCACCAAACGCGTGATTACACAAGGGGGTTGAGCATGGGGCTATACGGAAAATACTTTGTCATGCACCTAAAAAGCCAAATGCAGTACAAAACCTCCTTTTTCTTCACCACACTGGGGCAATTTTTGGTGTCGCTATCGGCTTTCTTGGGGATTACTTTCTTGTTTGACCGCTTTGATTCGGTTGGCGGATTTTCCTATGAAGAAGTATTGATTTGCTTTGCGGTGATGCTCATGGGTTTTTCCACGTCGGAGTTAATTGGGCGGGGCTTTGACCGCTTTCCCATGCTTTTGGGCAACGGCGGTTTTGACCGTGCCTTGGTGCGCCCGCGCAATGTGGTGTTTCAAGTGTTGGCATCCCAAATAGAATTTTCGCGGCTTGGGCGATTTTTGCAGGCAGTGGTGGTGTTTGTGTATGCCATACCCCGCAGCGGCATTGATTGGACGTGGGATAAAATCCTCACCCTTTGTCTTATGATTATTTGCGGCGCGTTTTTATTTTTCGGGCTTTTTGTGATGTATGCGGCCTTTTCTTTCTTCACAGTAGAAGGTTTGGAGTTTATGAACGTGCTGACCGACGGCGGGCGCGAACACGGCCGCTTGCCTTTTAGTGTGTATGGCGACGGCGTACTAAAATTCTTAACTTACGTGGTACCCCTTGCGCTCGTGCAGTATTACCCGCTACGATACCTTACCGGACGGGAAGAAAGTACTTTCTATGCACTAACACCGGCACTTGCATTGCTGTTTTTACTGCCGTGTTACTTGTTTTTCAAATTTGGAATGAGCAATTATAAATCTACTGGATCATGAAATCTGAGGTGAAAAAAAATGTACGACGTAACAATAATCGGCTGCGGCATAATTGGTGCCGCAGCGGCATACGAACTTTCAAAATACCAGCTTCGCGTTGCCATTCTGGAAAAAGAAAACGACATTGCTGCTGGCACAACCAAAGCCAACAGCGCGATAATTCACGCGGGCTTTGACCCAAAGCCCGGCACATTAATGGCACGGTTAAACGTGGAGGGAAATGCCCTTGCCCGTAAAATATTTAAGTCGTTGGACATACCGCACAAAGAATGCGGTGCGTTGGTGCTGGCTTTTTCGCAAGAAGAAATGACGACATTTGATGTGCTTTTACAAAATGGGATAGCCAACGGCGTACCGGGGCTGCGCATACTAAACCGGAAACAAACGCTGCAGCTTGAGCCAAACTTAAGCGATGCCGTTGTTGGCGCGTTAGAAACCCCAACCGCAATGATTGTAAGCCCCTGGGAATACGCGCTTGCCCTTGCTGAAACAGCTGTCAAAAATGGAGTGGAACTGCACCGGGAATGTGACGTTACCGAAATTCAAAACTGTGAAGATGGGTATGTAATTAACGGCCATTTAAAAACCCGCTGCATCATAAATGCTGCTGGGCTGCACGCCGATACCATAAATAGCATGATATCATGCAGAGAATTTGATACCCTGCCAGACCGCGGCGAGTACTATCTGTTGGACAAAAGCGAAGGCCGTCGTGTTAGCCGTGTAATTTTTCAATGCCCAACCCCGTTTGGCAAGGGCGTTCTTGTTGCACCAACTGTGCACGGCAATTTAATTGTTGGCCCAAGCAGCGTGGGTATCAATAATCGCGACGATGTTTCCACAACAGCGCATGTGCTGGAATCCATAAAAATATCTGCGCAAAAGTCTGTGCCCGGCATTGATTTTCGTACTAATATCCGCAATTTTGCTGGCATCCGCGCTAAAGCTGCCCGCAAAGATTTTATTATAGAAGAAACACAACCTGGCTTTATCAGCCTTGCGGGCATTGCATCCCCCGGGCTTTCCGCCGCGCCAGCAATTGCAAAAACGGCTGTGGAGATGCTTCCTGTCAGACTAATTCCACGTGCGGCAGAATTAACCCGCAAACGTACACGATTTCATGAGCTTTCTCCTGTAGAAAAAGCGGATTTAATATCCTGCGACCCGGCATACAGCAACGTAATTTGCCGTTGCGAAACAATTACTAAAGGGGAAATACTTGACGCACTAAACTCCCCTATCCCACCCCGCAGCGTCGACGGTGTAAAACGTCGCACAGGCGCAGGCATGGGGCGTTGTCAAGGTGGGTTTTGCTCGCCTCGCATTGTAGAAATATTGGCAAAATGGTATGACTGTAGTCCGCTGGAAATTTTACAAGACGGCGCAGGAACGCAAATACTTGCATCAGAGACGAAAAAGGTGACCTTATGACCAAATATGACTTGATTGTAATAGGCGGCGGCCCAGCCGGCCTAGGTGCGGCATACAGCGCGTGGCAAAACGGGTTGCGCAAAATTCTTATAATCGAACGCGACCAGGAACTAGGCGGCATCTTGAACCAATGTGTACACAACGGCTTTGGCATTCATTATTTTGGCGAAGATTTAACCGGGCCAGAATACGCGGAACGGTTTTTGGATATGGTTAAAAGTACACAAATCGAAATTGCCCTAGGTACAATGGTGTTGGAAATTACGCAGGAACGCGAAGTCCATGCGGTGGGCAAAGACACTGGTTACGTCGTGCATTCTGCCAAAAGCATAATACTTGCAATGGGTTGCCGCGAACGCGCCAGGGGCGCAGTAAACATAGCCGGCAGCCGCCCGGCAGGCATTTTCACTGCGGGTACGGCCCAGCAATACTGCAACATGGAAGGCTACCTGGTGGGCAAGCGCGTAGTGATACTGGGCAGTGGCGATATTGGCCTTATTATGGCGCGTCGCATGACACTTGAAGGCGCAAAAGTGCTGGCTTGCGTAGAGCTTTTACCTTATTCTGGTGGGCTTACGCGTAATATTGTGCAGTGCCTGCACGACTATGATATTCCGCTATATCTTTCCCATACAATAACGGAAATACGTGGCACAAAACGGGTGGAGCAGGTTGTGGTATCCAAAGTAGAAGATAAGACACGCCACCCCATACCTAACACAGAATTTACAATTGACTGCGACACAATTCTACTATCCGTTGGATTAATACCCGAGAACGAACTGACACGCGCAGCCGGCATTGAAATAGACAGCCGCACAAATGGTGCGGTTGTTAATGAAAACATGGAGACATCGCTGCCGGGGGTATTTGCCTGCGGCAACGCGCTACATGTTCATGATTTAGTGGATTATGTAAGCTACGAGGCAGAATTGGCAGGGATAGCCGCGGCAGAGTTTGTACTGCGCAGCCGAGGCGACAGGCAGCACATCCCCGTCATTGCGGGCTTGACCCGCAATGACAGAACCTGTTTACGCATACTAGCCGGCTCAGGCATATCCTACACCGTCCCGCAGCATACTACAGCCCTCACGGATACAAAAATATTTTTTCGTGTCAACAAACCATTCTCAAAAAGCAAAATCATTATAACATGCAACGACCAACAAATCGGTTCTTTCAATCGCCTGCACATGGCCCCGGGAGAAATGGAGAGTATCACCATTCCGCAAGACTTAAACTCCGACATTACTATTTCTTGCATACAGGAAGGTGATGACAATGGCTAAAATCATATGTACACTTTGCCCCAAAGGCTGCCACCTAACCGTAGACGAACAAAGCCTTGACATCACAGGTAATGAATGCAAGCGCGGTATAAATTTTGGAGTCAATGAGTTACAAAACCCCGTTCGCATCATAACATCCACTGTAAAAATAAACGGGGCGGCTCACCGACGCTTACCGGTCAAAACCGCCGCCGCCATTCCAAAGCATCTTATACATGACGCCATGCGCCTTTTGGACAACATAGAACTAACCGCCCCTGTCAAAATTGGACAAGTTGTAGTTGAGGATATTTGCGGCACAGGCGTATCATTTGTTGCAAGCAGGAGTATGTAGAAAAAATGCAACCAGTCAAAAACCGACCGGTTGCATTTTGATTTTATCGTAGTTTGCACCAAGCGATATGCCGCATACGATTAATCGCCGCCAGCACTTCAAACTGACGCGGCATATCCATAAAACGGTGCATTGTAGTGAAGAATCCGGTATCCACCAAATTCAAACCCTCAACTTCAATTTGCGCATAAAGTGCCTTAACTTTTGATACAATATCTACTTTTTGTTCGGCAGGCTTCTCCCTTGGATTTATCCCACGCAAAGCTAATGCCATAGCCTCTAAGCTACCAGCCCCTTCTTCGCCTTGCGCCAAATACCTAAGCATAAAAGCCAAAGCATTGACTTGAGGTTCCGTTGCTATGTCGTGAAGGTTGCGAATGTCGATTCGTTCATCGCCGATTACAATAAAACCTGTATCCGACACAGATAGCATCTCGCGTGTTGCGCCTTCGGGATAAGTCGTAAAAATTTTTGATAATGCACGATTATTTTCCCAATCACTGTGTTGCGATGGTATATTGGCCTCCGGTACCAATGATTTTGCCTTGCCTGTTACTTCACTCATGACAAATTCATCCATCATATAAACATCATCTGCTATGGCTAAATATTCGCCGCTTCCACCAATAACAAGAATAGTGGATATACCTATAGCGGCCAGCTCATTTGCACGATCGGTAAAAGGGGTAATAGGTTCTTTTTCAATTAGCATTTTCATTACCGCGTCACGAATCATAAAATTTGTTGCCGAACGGTCTTCGTCAATAAGCAAAAGCTTAGCACCCAGCGATACAGCCTCCATGATATTTGCCCCCTGCGACGTAGAACCTGACGCGTGAAAAGTAGAGAAGTCTGCAGGGTTGCCGCCCGGAATCCATTTTATGAACGGCGAGATATTTACATTGGAAACAGCGCGGCCATCCTCGGCAGTAATAGTGACGGCGGTTTCGTCCGTGATACATAGTTCGCGTCCGTCACCTGCAACATGATTGTAAATTCCTGCGGAAATAGCATTAAGCACCGTTGATTTGCCGGAATATCCCCCGCCTGTTATAACCGTTACACCGCGCTTTATTCCCATGCCTTTAATACCTGCTACTTCTATTTCATGGTTTATTGGGCTTTTGAACGGTATTGCGGCTTTAGCGGGTTTATCGCCCCCTCGTTCCCTTGCCAGTATGCTACCGTTTGCAATAAACGCACAATAATCACTATTACACAAATATTCGCGAATAGTTTGTTGCGTT
>Ga0209755_10006563_pt1 | contig 12829 bp, 10 predicted proteins | sample TergutCo191P1_FD_187301 | JGI IMG/M metagenome (GOLD analysis project Ga0209755, IMG submission 187301) | Cornitermes sp. P1 segment gut microbial communities from Petit-Saut dam, French Guiana - Co191P1 (SPAdes) (version 2) | ecosystem: Host-associated > Arthropoda: Insects > Digestive system... | reverse complement strand
TGTTCCTGTCATTCATAAGAACCCTAATAACTCTAAACATCTTCATAAATTTAGGGATACGCCATTCAATCTTTTAGACTTCTTGTGATGGACGCTATAGGGACACTCCTTGCTTTTGGTTTCTTACAGTGGTTCATAAAAAAAGACTCCGCATTTTGGCTTGCGGAGTCTTTTGTAAATGGTAGACTACAACCAATACGCATTTGAGTTTGCATCTTTATGATTTTTATCGCGCACCATGATGCGGATGTATTGTTCTTTGCCTGTGAGTGTAAATGTTGCTTCGGTAAGGTCCGAACCGGCAGCATCATAACATTTTCGCCCATCTGTGTACACACGAATGAGGCTTGCGCCGGAACATTGTACCGATAATTCATGGTCATTTAAAAAGATGGTCTTAATTTCAGGCCCTTGACTGGCATAAAAATCACCTTGTACCAAAGCTTTCATTACAGATTCGTAGGTTAAATCATGACTGTTGATGTTTACCCATCCGCCAAACGCATCATATGCATAGGCATCAGGTTCTGCCCAGTTGTGATTATCATCCGTAGAAAGGCAATAAATTTTTTGCCCAAGACGCAACATGTCATCATATGCTTGTGCATGATATCCACGTCCGCCGTCTTCCACTTCACAATTGTGGTTGTAAATTTCCATCGCAAAACAATGTTTAATTTGAGAATAATCTTCATATGTTTGAAGCGACCAATACGGATGATTATAACAAGCGATGAAACCTTCTTCACGCCGCTTTGCGATGTAATTATTGAGCGCATCAAAATCATAATATCCAAAATCCGGTGCGGGGGGGGCTTTGTCATTGTCATGAGTCAGTGCGTAAAAATTAATATGCCATGTTTTACGTGCGCGTGGATTTTTGCACTCACCCTCGGTTTGTCCGCGGTCAATTTCGACAGCGTTGATTGCTAAAAACCGGTCGTCGGTCAAATCATTATGTTGTACAAATTGCGTATGATCGGTGTAGGCGAGTATGTGATAACCTTTTTCCATATACATTTGCTTTAATTCTTCCGGCGTATGTTTGCCGTCTGAAATGGTTGAATGGCAATGCAAGTTTGCCTTGTACACATTTCTTGCCTGAAATAAAATCATATCTTCCTCCACCAAAGTTTATACGTTCATTGTAGCATAACCGATGTTATTTACGAGCACGTAAATATACAAAAAATACAAATAAAATGGAGTTTAACCATTAAAACTTTCTCGGTATGCTTTGGCATTGATGCCGGTGTGCCGTTTGAATGCTTTTGCGAATGAATTGTACGATGTATATCCTGCACGCACACTGATCTCATGAATGGATGTTTGGGTGTTTTTTAATTCTGACATGGCTTTATTGATCCGGATGTTTTGTAAATAGGTATAAAAATTCACCCCAATGGTATGTTTGAATTGCAAAGATAAATAAGTTTCGGATTTATTAAATTGATCTGCGAGGCCGGATAAATTGAGCTCCGGATTATGATACTGTGTGTCGCAAATATGTTTTATGTCTAAAATGATGTTGGGAAAACGTGCTTGTTTTTGAAAATGAATCGTCTCGGTTACATTTTGTATGAAACTTAATGTTTGTTGATATTGCTCAAAGGGCGCCAGCCGTAAAGATTTATGCAAAGACTCACCAATGTTTTCGTGAAAACAACTTTTTAACATATCCATGATGCTTTGTTTAAAAACAGACAAGCTTAAATGCATAATAAATATCTGCATCATACCCAAAGACAAATGTTCATTTGAAAAATTCACATCACATAAATTGTTCATATGATGAACAGCACCCGCGACATCACCTCCTTGGATTAAATTTGAAAGGCGTGCGGCTTCATGTTCTGGTAAATAATAAGCTGTGTTTGCCGTGGGTATTTGATGATAAAAAGAAATGGAAGTCTGCTTTTTGGTCAGTTGAAGATAATTGTGTGCATCACATGCATCAAGATATGATTGATGTACATCGCGGATGTGCATTTGTGGTGTGCCAACACCAATAAAATAATGCGGGTAAAACGCATCCTCATTTTGTGAATGCATCGTTAAGTGATGATACAAAATGTCAATGGGTGCATTGCTTTGACCCACAAATAAAGTGGTCTGTTGCCGGTTTATGGGCGGCACCGAAAAAACACGAAATCCTGATGGGATGTGTTCAAGGATGTCCGTTTGTTTGGTCGGTGGTTGTAACTGCGTATATGTAATGATGATAACAAGGTATATCGTACCGGTAAAATGATGATGCAAAGGTTGGTTTGTGGTATCGCTAAAAGTAAAGTCAGGAGGGTTAAAGATAATGTCTCGCAACAGGGTTTGTGTTTGAATGGTGTATAGTTGTGCTTGTGTTTTTTTCTTCTCTTTAAATTGAAGCATCAACAACATAATCAAGGTGACAAAAAAACACAACAGCACAATGCCGTATAAAAGCAGTGTTTCATTTTGTGTTATTGGTCGCATCATCAGAAATCCTTTCATTGGGCAATGTGTATCACTGAAAGGTATGCTGTAATAGAACCAATCGTTTTTATATATTGTAGCACAAAAAAAGTGCCGGTATGATGCCGGCACTAAATTTTTTTATTTTTATGATGGCAGACCAAACCATGAACCGATGTATCGCACCAATACGCCGCCGACAAGTCCAATGAATGGGTTTTTGGTCAGTGCGGTCAGTGCAAGCGCAGTCGCGGCTTGGGTCGTGTTTGAAATGTGGAGTGAACCGGTAAATTCCGGATTTGCCAGTGCCGTTTGAAATGCATTGACAAGGTTTGGGCGGAAGGTTGAAAAGAAACCGATGATGAACAAGAAACCGGCAATGGCTTGCACCGGGATGTAGCGTACGGCTTTGGTCATCAGGCCCAGCAGTAAAAGCACTGCACAGAAAAGCATCATGACTGCGCCGGCAACAATGGGCCATGGTGCGGCTGCGGTTGCGGAGATGATGGCACCCACAGGTGCACCACCGAATAATACAGACGGAATATCCGCCAAAGAGTTAATGACGGTGAGGTGATCCATGTTTTGCTGAACGTTACCCATGCTGGCGGTGATGTTACCAAAAGCAATGTTGGTGCCGATATTTAAGCTGATAAATGCCAGTGCAAAATAGCATGCAGTTAAGCTGAATTTAGGCTTGATAAGGCGGAAATCTGACCAATATTCTTTGGTCCAAAATTTGGGGTTGTCGTTTTGTTCCATGTCTCCGGTATAACCATTTTCAATCGCCATGGCGGTGATGTCGATGCGCTTTCTTTGAATAATGGCATAATCGATGGTTGCAAGGGTTACAGACACTGCGATGACATACACGAGCTGGTGCCGGTTGCCGTCAAAAATTCCAAAAGTAACCAGTGCGCCGATAAAAGAGATGATGGCGGTACGCGGTGCTTGTTTTACCATGCCGAAGCTAATGCCCGCAACCATCAAACCCACGCCTGCCATCATGCCGTTGACGACCTGTGGTCCGGCAAAATCGGCAATCCATGTGACCATGCCGGTAAGCCCGAGCGGTACCATGACGATAACGGCGATGAGCAGTGCCGCAATGCGCTCATTCATGTTTTTCACAAAGTGAGAAACTGTGAGGATGGACGATTGTCCTGAGATCGGTGTAATACTACCTGTGAGCAAGTTGCCGATGGCACCCACAATGAAGGCGAATGCGGTTGGTTTCATCTTGTAACCTTGCGCGGCTGCCCATGCGAGCATGGTCAGTCCGTTAATCGCAACAAAGACAACAGCGATTGCAAATGTCCAAATGTCAAGAAACATTGGAACTCCCCTTTTTTTGCAGATTATACTCTGCTTAATGAAATACAAAAAAATTATATTGAAAATCAAATGTAACGTCAATGCAATGTTTTAATATTTTTGTATTTAATATATAATAAATAAATGAATCAATAAACATCATCACAAATCTTTTCGTACATAAGTAAGTACGCTGAAAATATTTGTAATCGGCGAAGGGAGTCAGATTCATTGAATTGGGAATCATATCGAAATCACATAACAGAAACGGGTCATTGCCCTGAGGATTGGTATATCTTGGGGATTGATCTTGGCACCACAAACTCCGTCATCTCATTTTGGGACAATGCAGCAGGTAAGCCTGAGGCAATCGATGTATCAAATGGATTTGGTAAAATACCCTTGCCTTCCGTTGTACAATTTCGCGCAGATGACGGACATGGCGATGAATGGGTCATAGGTGATGAAGCCTACCGTTCGATGAAAATCTATCCGGAGAGCACCATCCGTTCGATTAAGCGTAAGATGGGCACCAATGAAACCGTGTCTTTGGGCGGGAAAAATTATCTGCCGGAAGAAATTTCTGCAAAGATACTCCAAGAGTTGGCGCAAAATGCACAAAATCTGAATCCGAAAGCTGAAATCGCAGGGCTTGTCGTTTCTGTCCCTTATGACTTTGATGATGCGGCGCAAAAAGCAACCATACGCGCTTGTGAAATTGCCGGATTAAAAGATAAATTAATTTGCCTGATTAAAGAACCCAATGCGGCGGCATTGGCATATAATTTCCGTCAACAATTACAAGAGGCAGAAAAAATCTGTGTCTTTGACTTTGGCGGCGGTACACTGGACATTACTTTGTTTAATGTAGCCTCCCGTGATGATGCACACATACGCTTACAAGTTATATCACAAGGCGGCGAAGCCCATCACGGCGGTGATGATGTCGATGATTTATTAATTAATGCCTGTAATGGTTTTATCTTAGAAAAAACAGGGCAGGAAGCAAGTACTTTGGCGGTTGAAAATCAAGTCGAGCTGATTGCACGTGCACGGGAAACCAAGGAGCGTCTTTCAGGGGTTACCACATTTAGAATCCCTTTTACTTTTTGCATTCCGCCATTTGTTCATGCCATCACACGGGATGATTTTACGGCACTCATTAAACCTTTTATTGATAAAACCCGCAAGCTGGTTCTAAAAGCATTGCGTGAAACATATTCCGGTTCTTTGACCCCAAATGATGTGTCCCGTGTTTTGCTTGAAGGCGGTTCTTCACAAATGCCTTGGGTGCGAGAGATGCTGTTGGATATTTTCGGGGATGAATCAAAAATTTATTCATCGGAAAAACCGGCACTGGATATTTCTATCGGCGCAACCTATTATGCGGCAATGAAAATGGGGCTGCTCAGTGCACCGGATATGTCCAGTGAAAAAATGGACGTATCTTTTGAAGTGGCGGTATCGCATGACATTGGTCTTGAAGTGGACAATGGTAAAGTAAAATCTTTCTTCCCCATGATCCGCCGCGGCACCCCATATGCGCTTGCAAAAAAAGCCCATGTATTTACATTGTCCGGCAACACACCGGAAGAGATGACAACACTGGAATTAAAACTTTTAGAACGCATTCAAGCCGATGATCCGTATGAAAAGTGCACGGTCATTGGTGAAGTAAAAGTCGTTGGCTTGCCGGAACGTCCCAGCGGAAAGACGAAACTGCGCATCACACTCATGGTTGAAGAAGAAGGCGGACTTGTGCGCGGAATGGTTGAAGATGTTGGTTTCGGCGGCGATTGGCCGAGCAGTGGGTTTAAAGAAACATTCGACCCCGACCGGTTTACCACTGCAATCGTGGATGGAAAATAAACGCTGCGGATCAAAGTAATGTGCAATATTGGCGAACGCAAATCTAAAAAGTAAAGAGAACAAATGACGTTCTCTGTAAATGATTATTCTGCCGTCATAAGCGGCATAGATTAAAATAAGATTGATGTACAGTAGGAGGAGAAGCATGGCATATTTAGGCATTGACTTAGGTACTACCAATTCAGCAGCCATTATCTACAACGACAAAACCGACGCACTGGATGTGGTGCGCGTGGACGGCACCGATGAAATTTTACCATCGGTGGTTTGCTATATGGAGGACGGCATCATTGTCGGTTCTGAAGCAAAATCCGGTGCCATTATTTACCCGGAAAATACGGTGATTTCCGTAAAGCGATTGATGGGTTCCGGCGAAATGATTCCGGTTGGTGATGGCATGGAAAAAACACCGGAGGAAGTCAGCGCAGAAATCTTAAAAAAATTAAAGATTGCGGCGCAAGAACAAGCCGGTGAAACATTTGATGAAGTGGTCATCACGCATCCTGCGTATTTTAATGACCGGCAAATTTATGCAACCCAACAAGCCGGTTTGCTCGCCGGTTTTAAAAATGTTTACCTTTTATCAGAACCCCTTGCTGCGGCAATTGAATATGGTTATCGTCAGTCATATGCGCAAACATTGTTGGTGTATGATCTTGGCGGCGGTACTTTTGACGCCTGTGTTTTAAAAGTGAGCATTGATGAAAACGGCCAAGAAGTGTTTCAAGAACTTTCCGATGTGGGTGACATGAACCTCGGCGGTGATGATTTTGACGCAGAACTGGTTTCATGGATGCTGACATCCTTTGTGGAACAAAACCAAATCAATCTTGATGAAATGGACATATCCGAACGCAAACGTCTTTTACAAAAATTAAAGCAAGAAGCCGAAGCCACGAAGAAAAAACTTTCCGGAACCAACAAAGTTGCGGTGCGCATCAATCCACTGGCCATTATTGACGGGATTCCCAAAAACCTTAACCTTGAAATCACCCGCGAAGAATTTGAAGCCATGATTCGCAAATATGTAGACCGTTCCCGCGACATCGTAGAAGAAGCATTAAAACGTGCGGGCATTCACACCGATGAAGTATCCAAGGTGGTGCTTGTGGGTGGCTCTGCGCTGATCCCCATGGTGCGCCGCATGGTCGCAGGTTATATTAAAGAGCCATACCGCGCAACCGATCCGGCAAAATCTGTGGCAATGGGTGCCAGTATTTATAATTATTTAATTCACTTGCCGAACTCCACGGTCAAAGTCGGGCAAATTACACGTCAAGTCTTCGGCACCGAAGCGGTGACCAACATCGCAACGATGGAACGCGGTGCCATCCCCATTATTCCAATGGGCAGTCCGATCCCAAGCAATTATTCGGATTCTAATTTTGCATCAATGTCCGGTGCAAACATGGTAAATGTGGACGTGTTCCAGTGGGAGCAGGGTAAAGAATCAGAACGCAAATATGTGGGTACCGTGACCCTTACCGGATTGACCGGCACCACACAATTAGAACTGACCTATGCGATTGATGAAAACAACATCTTTGAAGTATATGTCAAAGACCTTGCCACCGGGCGCAGCGAACGCGCAGAATTTGACCGCACACAAACCGCGGTACCGCCGGACAGAGCCGGAGGCGCCGGGGTGATGCAGGATGTCAATGTTGTGTTCTGTATTGACACCACCGGTTCTATGGACAGCTATATTAAAGGGGTCAAAGACCGCGCGATTGAGTTTTCAAGCATCCTCGCCAGCAAAGGTGCGCGTTTTCATCTGGGGCTCATCGGCTACGGTGACCTTAAAGAAGGTGAGAAGCCCAGCGTGTACAATTTTACGGATGATGTGGCAAAATTCCAAAAACAAGTCAGCAACATTCCGCGCACTTATGGCGGCGACATCCCTGAATCTTCACTGGATGCACTTGAAACCGGTGTCGTGCTGCTCAATTCATCCCGTGAATACGCTTCGGCAAAAAATATATTCATCCTCATCACAGACGCCCCGCCGCATGTACCCACAGAAAGCGGTGCATCGGTGGAACAAGTATGTCGGCTGCTGGAATCCAGAAATGTGACCACCTATGTGGTGGCGCGCAAAGACCGTGAATCCATTGATGCTTATGACCCCGTGACCAAACCAAACGGGAAATATTATGATTTGAACGACAAATTCTTTGACATCTTAGACAACATTGCGGAGAGTATTGGCGAACTGATAAGATTATAATCTACAAAAAAAGGACCGGTTCAAATGTGTAAACCACGCTTGAACCGATCCTTTTTTATTGTCAGTTTTTAAAAGGAGCGCCACCACTTTAAAATATGGCAACAATTTACGATTCATAAATTGAGATGCTGTGCGTCCATGTCCATGTATCGTTGGCGGCGAGTTTTACAATGCCGGTTTTGTTTTCGATCTTGTAATCGTGGTTGGCTTCATCGGGCAGCCCGAACCACGGTTCAATACAAATATAGGGTGCGCCAGGCTTTTGCCATATACCAAGGTGGGGTGCTCCGCCAAAATGATAATCAATGCGCGTGCCGGATTTTGTGGATTTAACAGAAACAGCCTCGCTTTGAATGTTGCGGAAGATGAGCGCGTCCTCGTTGAATAAGTCAGGTCTCAATTTCAAGGTATTGCCGTGATCAATGACCACCGCTGTGTTGCCGCTCATCAGTCCTTGCGCGTTGACTTTTTCGCGGACATAGGCTGATACATTGTCAAATTCAAGATAATAATCTTCAAAAGATTCTCCCTGATGCAGCGGTATATTAAACGCTTCATGCGCACCAGCAGAAAAATACATACAATCATCTTCGTCTTTGTTAATCACGCGGTATGTGGTAAAAAGTTTGGTACCCACGACTTCAAAGATGACTTGAAATACAAAAGAAAACGGGTACATGTCAAAGGTTTCTTCGGTGTCTTCAAATTCAAAAATAATCATGGACGCTTCTTGTTCGGCGACATTAAATTTTGCTTGGCGCACAAACCCATGTTTCGGCATATAAAATGTCTCGTCGCCGAAAAGATACTTGCCATCTTTGAGTGAACACAAAATAGGAAATAAAATGGGTGCGCGTCCGTCCCACCATGCAGGATCACCCTGCCATAAATATTCTTTGCCGGTTTTTTTGCCGGTAATATTTAATAATTCTGCGCCGGTAGCGCTTATGTTGACTCTTAAATCCTTTGATTCGATGGTGTACACGATCTCGGCCTCCTGAATGGTAAGATTTCGTTCAAGGTTTTTTCTCAGTTTGAATTTGTATTCGCACTTGTTTTGTAAGTCCTAAATAATCATGGTCATATTGTAACACAGATGGGGTAAAAAACATTAATAAAAAAGTTGCCGGAGCACGTTGTTCACGTACATCCGGCAACTTAGAGAAGATGCTCAATTTATAATTCGGTTTTCCATAAACCATGTAAATTGCAATATGCATAAATTGCCAATGGTCTGTCTTCTACGAATTTAAATGCAGCAAAGGCTTCAGGATTGGTTGTTACTGTTTTTTGTTGAACACCATGTTCAGTAACAACGAAGATGTCAGAAATATGGTGTTCTTCAGTCATCGGATGCGGTACATCACCAACCTTGACACTAATGACATCTGCGGCCGCTTCGGACAGAACCGGCACATGTTTTTCTTGAGATGCATCGACGGTGTTTGCGATTTGCAATGTCATTTCTTGTCCGCAGCAATTAGGTACAGGACCGACATCATGGAGCATGCCTGCGATGTTTCCGCAGCGTTCGCATACATACAATTTGAGTTCTTTCATTCTTAACCTCCTAGGTTGTTGCTTGGCGATCGTAAGCGACCGCCGTGGCTTTTATATACCAATGAATTTATGATTACAAAAATTCATCAATGGTTGGGGTGGGGACATGGCCAAATTCATAGCCGGCCATAACATGGTCAAAATCCGCGACAATTTGTGCATCAACGAAACCTTTTTCTGCCATGTGTCTTAATATCGGCATGGTTTCTTCATGGGTTCTCGCTTCATGATAAGGGCGTTCTTCGATGACCGCTTGATAAATGTCCGTTACGGCCATCATGCGCGAGATAAAATCCAGATCATCCGCATTTTTCCCAAAATGATAACCTGTGCCGTCGAGTTTTTCATGGTGGTCCGATGCCCAGTTGCGGATTTCCTCAAAACCATCAATGCCATCCAAAATAAGAAAAGAATGATACACATGCGATTTGATGGTTTCAAATTCATCATCGGTTAATTTCCCCGGCTTGTCCAAAATCTCATTGGGAATGACCAGTTTTCCGATGTCGTGCAGTGCCGCTGCCAAATAAATTTTTGCCCGTTTTTCTTGGTCAAAGTTGTAATAGCCGCTCATAACCCATGCTTTATTGGCGATGCCGGAAGAATGACGTTTGGTAAAATCAGAATGGAAATCGATGATGCGTGCGCTTAATGTCGCCAAGTTGTACATGGCTTTTGAATTAACGTCGATATGCCATGCCGGCAGATGTTCCGCCAAAGCTTCTTTAATGTTTTCATCACGCAGCATCGCAAGTGTTTCATGCGACATGATGGTATGCATGGCGTCCGCGGCGATGGTTGTGTATCGTGTACCCTTGCGCGAAAGTATTTTTTTTCGTATGTAGTCTAAATCGGGACTTTCATGTTGCAATCGGTGGGATACATCGATGTGATCCGCACATGCAATAAGCTGTGCGCCAAGGGGGATTTGTGCTTCTGTCAATTTGAACAAGCCCGTGCCATTTGCGTTTTCGTGGTGGTACATCACCAGTCCGGTGGGGTCTGACTTTAGCGGCAGCATTTCAAAATTTATTTGTCCATCAATACAATGGTTTTCAAAGTGCTTTTTACGGTTTGATGTTCCGCGCGTGGCGGCTTGAAATTCCGTAAGGGCATTGTCGTGTAAAAACGCGCCGTAGGCAATGGTTTCAGATTCGTCCTTGCTCATGCCCAGTTGTTTGCACATCAAAATAGACATCAGCGCAAGACGCTTACCATGGTTGGTGGGCGCGCCAAAAACCTCATTTTCAACAATGTCTAATGCAGAGCCTATGCTCTGTATTAACTGATCCATTCTGATTTTCATATGTAGTGTCTCCTTAGATATATCGGCGCGCAACCTGTTTGTGTGCCGCTCGCTTAAATCAATTGGAGGACTGAGCGCGGATGCGCCGTCAACCGTGAACGCTTTATAACGTAATGGCATGGTCAGCCAAAAATTGAATACGAAATAAGTGTACCATAAAATGTTATTTATTGGAACATGGTTTGTTTCTTAAAACAACATTTTATGTATAAAAAATGCACATAAAAGGCGGCAAATTTTTGCCGCCCCAATACTTGTGTCTTATTCCGTTGTTTTTAATGCATCTGCGATTTTTGAAATATCTCCGGATTTTGTCGCACCTTTGAGTACATCAATTAAGTTAATGCCGGTAAGTGCTTCCACAGAATGCGGCAATTGTGCCATGATGTCGGTAACATAGCCGGATACTTTGCTGGCACCGCCGGACGAACCTGCGCCGCCTTGGTCGATGACCACGATTTTTTCTGTCTTAGACAGCGGCTCTGCGACATTCTTTGCGATCTCCGGCAATCGGTCAATCATCATTTGGATAACCGCAGCGTCATTGTACTGCTTGAACGCTTCGGCTTTCTTCATCATTGCTTCCGCTTCTGCAAGCCCCTTCGCTTGAATTGCTTCCGCTTCCGCCATACCTTGGATACGAACTGCTTCTGCGCGGGCAATACCGTCGAGTTTTACGGATTCCGCTTCCGCTTGCGCTCTTGCGATTTGTTCAAACTTCTTCGCTTCTGCGAGTCGTTCTTGGCGATATTTTTCTGCATCGGCTTGCTTTGAAACCGTTGCTTCAAGTTCTTTTTCTTTACGCTTTGCTTCTTGTTCTGCCAGTTCTGTTTCGCGCTGACGGCGAATCAGTTCAACTTGCAGTTCTGTTTCAGTGACTTCTTTTTTCACTTTATTTTCTTCGATTTGGTATGCATTGTCCGCGATTGCTTTCGCAGATTCTTGTTCGCGGCGGTATGCCTGAACCTTCAGTTCTTTTTCTTTGGTGGCTTCGGCAACTTGTGTGTCGGCGACCAGACGTGCTTCCGCACCCAAGCGATTGGCTTCTGCGGTTTTTTGTACGGTTTCGCGCTCTGCTTCCGCTTCGGCGATTTGCGCATCACGTTTAACTTCTGAAATACGCTTACGGCCCAGTGCTTCAAGATAACCATTGCGGTCATCGATGGCCATAACGGTGAATGCTTTGATTTCAAGACCCATTTCTGCCAATGAAATTGCGGCGTTTTCTTGAACTTCACTGGAGAATTTGTCTTTGTCTTGGTAAATTTCTTCTACGGACATTTTTGCAATGATTTCACGTAATTTACCCACCAACACATAACTGGATTGTGTGGCAATCTCTGCTGCTGTCTTGTCGGTTCCGCCGCGATAAAACTGTTCTACCGCAGAATAAATGGACTCTTTGTCGGATTTAACCTTCACCACCGCGACCGCTTTAACATCGACGGGCACACCTTGGCTTGAGATGGCATTGTCGATATCCAGTGGAATTTTGATGTTTTCCAGTGAAATAATGTCGTGGCGTTCGAGCAGTGGAATGATTAAACCACCGCCACCGGAAATGATGCGTTTTTTCATGCCGGTTACCACGGCTGCTTTGTTTTGCGGAATGCGTTTCCACAATGAAAAGATGAGGAAAATGACGACTACGATGACTGCAAGAATGATTGCAATGATGAGCATTTGTCCTGATAAGTTCATGTTCTTACTCCCCCTTGAGTTGGTTTTTTATGCTGGACGCACATAATATGTTTTATCATCTATATAGATGATACTTACGGTTTCGCCTGCCCTAATTTCGGCACCGTTTTCTGATTTGGCAGGCGCGGTTACGACCGAACCGCTGATGTTGTATTTTATTTTACCATAACCGCCTTGCGGAATCACGGCAATTACTTCGGCTTGTTTGCCGATGGTATCTTGTACATTGAACGCAGAGGTGTTTTGTGCTCTATACAGCGGCACCAACACCAATTTGTTCAGCAGTCCGGAGACCATCACACCGCCGATGGCTGATATAAGCAAAATCAACCATGTTGCGCTGCCCAGTATTGGGGTCAAGAGCAGCCCAATGCCGCCGGTGACCGTTAAAAACACTGCGATCA
>Ga0209755_10006562_pt1 | contig 12829 bp, 8 predicted proteins | sample TergutCo191P1_FD_187301 | JGI IMG/M metagenome (GOLD analysis project Ga0209755, IMG submission 187301) | Cornitermes sp. P1 segment gut microbial communities from Petit-Saut dam, French Guiana - Co191P1 (SPAdes) (version 2) | ecosystem: Host-associated > Arthropoda: Insects > Digestive system >... | reverse complement strand
CAATGAGCGCGGCGGCCTCTTCTTCCTTCCACCAGGGGGCAGCGGAATACTCAAACGGGATGCCGTGGTCTTTGAGCGCTTTGACAATGGGCAGGGCAAGGGCGGCGGTGCGGAGGAGCACGGCGCAGTCTTCGGGGGCAAGGTTTCCGCTTGCCAGAGCCTCTCCCGCGGCACCTGAATCCAGCGCAAAGAAACTTGTCCCGCCCACAAGGGACGCTATCGTTCGGGCGATGCCTTCGGCCTCGGATTTTTCCGTGGCGCAGCGTGTACGGTAAAGGCTTACTTCGCCGGCGGCCTTTGCCGTCCCGCTTATGCCCGCCCCCGCAAGCGTCCCCGCGGCGTTGATGATGGGGGCGGCACAGCGGAAACTCCTTGAAAGCCGGAAAACCCCCGCCTCCGGGTAATCGCTTAAAAAGCGGTCGATAAAGCGCTTGTCCGAACCCCGGAAAGCGTAGATGGCCTGATTCGGGTCACCGATAACGCACAGCGAAGGACTGGCATCGCTGCGGCCCGGCGCAAGGAGGCGTATCAACACATACTGGGGGAAGTTGATATCCTGGTATTCATCCACAAAAACATGGCGTATTTTCCGTCGGTACTGCTCCAGGGTTTCTGGGCGGGAAGCCAGGAGCCGCACCGTACCCGCACAGAGATCCTCAAAGTCAAGGCAGGATGACTTTTTGAGCGCCTCCCGGTATTCGGCGTAAAGGGCTTCCAGTTCGGCATCCGCGGCGGGGATTTCCGGCAGTTCAAAACATGGGTGCAGCGCAAGCTTTGGCGCTGTTTCCCCCGGCAGCAGGAGGAACCTTTTCCGTTCTTCGATATAAGCGCCAAGCCGCCGCTCTTTTTTCCCCCCAACCCGCCGCAGCAGGGAATCCCGTTCTTCCCCGCCAATAATCCTGAACTCCGCCGGAACGCATTGCTCCCGCAAGACAGAACAGCAAAACGAGTGAAACGTCGCCGCCGTAACCGCCGCGCCCCCGCAAAGCCTGTCGAGCCTTTCCCGGAGTTCCGCCGCGGCCTTGACGGTAAACGTCAGCGCCAAAACCGAGGTAGGATCCGCGCCTTCTTTCACAAGCCTGGCTATGCGCTCGGTGAGTACCCTGGTCTTCCCCGTTCCCGGCCCGGCGATGATAATGGTTTCCCTGCCGTTATACGAAATCGCGTTTTCCTGTTCCGGGTCAGGCGTGAAAGAGGGCGGGGGTGCCATAGACTTTTCTTTTTTCTTTGACCACGAACCACACGAACGCCACGAACTCGTAGTTCGCTCACTTCTCTTTTGTTCGTGATGGTTCGTGAGGTTCGTGGTTAAATTCTCTCTTGACTTTTCTATTGCTTCAGCTTCAGCAAAAAGAACTGCTTCTCCGCTTGTGCGCGGGGCGGAAGCGAAAACTCGCACCTTGCCATACTCGCCATCGTAACCGGGGCTTACCGATATATCCCCGGCGCGCATTTTCGAAATTGCCTCCGCAAGGAGCTCTGCGGAAAGTTCCGGGATTTTAAGTTTTTCCAAATCGGAGCGGCTTTTGTCCATGAGTATGGAAAACTCACTCCCGCCTTTTTCTATCAGGCGGCAGTACGCGGCGTGGGTCTTTTTTGAAGCTGTTCCCGTGCCAAGGAGCTCGGCGATAATTTCTTTCAGGGAGATGAGTGAATAATACGGGCGGCGGTTTGTCCCGCTGTAATCGGGCGGGCAGGGTTCTTCCTCGTTTACGCGGCGGTCGGCAAGTTCCAGAACACGGCCCATTACGCCGCGGGTCAGGGTTTTCCCGCAGACAGGGCAAAGGTGATTCCCCCTGGCGGCTTCTTCGGGGCCCAGGGAAACGCCGCACTTGCGGTGGCCGGCGTAGTGGTACTTTCCCTCTTGCGGGAAAAACTCAAGCGTACCGAGTATTGTCGAAGGCGCGGCGCTGTCAGGTGAAAGCGCGCGGCAAAGCGAGGGGTAGGAAAGTTCCATTTCGAAAATGGTCGCCTCCCGGCCGATTTTCTCAGGCGAGTGGGCGTCCGAATTGGAAATGACGGAATACGCGTCAAGGCTCTCAAGAGCCCAGTTCATGGGCGGGTTTGAGGAAAGGCCGGTTTCTATCGCGGGAATGCGGGAGGCCAAATCCCCGTAACATTCTTCGATGGAATCAAAGCCGGACTTTTCACCCAGCACGGAAAACCAGGGCGTCCAGATATGGGCCGGAATGAGCAGGGAGCGTTCATCGGCCTGGAGGAGCATTTCCAAAAGGTCGCGGGAATCAAGGCCCAGAATGGGCCGCCCGTCAGAGCGGATATTCCCGCCCATGCCTTCAAGACGGGCGTTAAAGGCGGCGGCGGCTTTGAAATCCGGCAGTATGATAACGTGGTGAACCTTGCGGGTCTTCTCCCCCTTTTTGTAAATCGTGCTGACTTCCCCGCTAAGGACAAAGCGCGGGAGTGCGCCCTCAGGCAGCGGCAGCCCCTCGGCCATGGCAGCCCCGGCGTTAAAGGCGGAGCGCGTATCGCTTTTTAAAACATAAAACCCCTCCTCGGCATCGTCCAGGTGGCCGCGCAGTTCTTCAAGCCAAAGCGGGTGCGTGCAGTCCCCTGTCCCGATAAGGCCGATACCCTTGATACGGGCCCAGCGTTCCAGCCAGGGGGGAGTGAGCAAGGGGCTGGTTGCCCTGGAATAACGGGAATGGATATGGAGATCTGCAATTATTTTCATTATACTAAAGATACTTATGAACGACAAAAAAATAAAGGCCGAACATGAGACCTGTCTTTCGGGAAACCGCATGGTCAGCAAAACCCACGGGCGCATCGCCTTTCGCGGGCGCATCGACATTCTGCAAGCGGAAGTTATTGAAGCGCAAGTTTTGGCCACACTGCTTGGGGAGTCCGCTGTCTGCGGCAATCTTGGCGAAGTTCTGGATTATCTGCGTGCCCTCATGTCCGCCGAGGTACGGGAAACGCCCCTTCCTCCGCCCGTCCTTTTTGGCCTTGACGCCGAAGAACTGCACCGCCAAAGCCACGACCCGAAAGGGACCTTCGTGCTTCCGGCCTACACCCAGGGGCCGCTTGCCGCACGCATCAACACCCTGCGGGCAAAAGTGCGGGAGGCGGAACTTCTGGCGGTAAAGGTTTTTGGCCCCGGCACGGACGAGGCGGAAACGGCTGAACGGGAAGATCTCATCCTTGCGCTTAACAGGCTTTCCAGCGCGCTGTGGTGGCTTTTTTGCAGACATGCCGCGGAGAGGGAACCAACGGGCGAGGCGAATTAACGACGCGGTTTAACGGCACGTTTTAACGCGCGAGCCACTCTGCGTTTATTGAACCGGAGGAAGTGTTTATATTGATATTCCTCTGGATGTGCTCTTGGGGAACGCTTCCTATAACGCCCCGGATCAAATTCCTGTCGTCAAGCGGCCTGGAAAGGGCATCGTTGAACGGCGTATTCAGCCTCCCGCTTGAAGTCCTAATGGAAACGTTAAACGCAAGATCCCTTGGCACGGCAAAGGCAACAGCACCGCTTGACGCGGTAACCGTTATGTCGCCCGTATTTTCGGTAACGGCAAACCGGATACTGCCGCTGGATGACCGTGCGTCTACGGCTCCGTTCACCGTACCCAATTCGATGCCCCCGCTTGACGAGCGCGCGTTAACAGCCCCGTTCGCCGTGCCCAATTCGATACCGCCGCTGGATGTCCTTGCCGAAACAGTTCCATAAACGTCACCAATAATTATTCTGCCGCTGCTGCTTTCAACGTCTATCTCGTCCGCGATAACCGAAGCAAGCGATATCCCGCCGCTTGTGCCCACGGCCCTTACCCTGCCCGCCCGTGCGGATTCAATTGAGATTCCCCCGCTGGTATTCTGCAGCTCAAAACTCGATGCGGCGTGTTCACCCAGAAGCACTATGCGCCCGCTTGTGTTTCGTACAGAGGTGCTCCTGTCCGACGCGGGAATGAAAATCTTGACATGGGCACGGACAGATCGCGGCGTCATCTGCGGCCTGTTTCCGGCCCTGATAACAAGTTCACCGTCAGAGGATCGTATGTCGGCAAAAAAGCGGCTGTTGTTCCTTGACATATATTCCCTGATTATAAGCGTGTCGGAATCGTGCGTTACCAGGGTGATCGTATCGGATCTGTAGTGGATGCCTATTGCGCGGATCTGGTCAAGCGGGATTTCCCGGGTATTGACCAAACTTTTTTCGCCCGCTCCCCCTGCATGTATCAGTCCCACATTCAAGGTGAAAAATAAAAGGGCAAGAATTGTCGTTTTCATAAAGGCTCCTTCGTGAATTACAGCATGTATGGCGGGGTTTATACTCTTAACAATATTTCTTCTCCGGTTTCCATTGTTCTGTCTTTTGGGTAGGTTCTTATTTCCAGGCCCATCCCTAGCCCGCTTAAGTATTCTATTAATGTTGATATTTTCATATCTTTTCTTCGTTCCAGTCTTGAAACAGAAGTTTGGCTAAAATGTTCGATTTCATTTTGTTTCAAACCAAAGCGTTCCCTTAACTGGCCCAATTTAATCGCCATTATTTCTTGCTCGGCTCTCTGACGGGAACGCTGAATTGATTCAGGCGGCATCATAGCCTCCATAGAGGCTACTGCCTTTTTTAATTTCTTTGCCATCTTATTCTTCCTGCCATGTCCCACATAACTATATTACATGCACTGTATTGCATATTTGTCAAGAGCAGGCAAATTCAACGTTTACGGAATGATCCCTGCAAGCCACAAAATGATCCGTGGAAGCCACAAGGGACGCATAAGCCGCCTATTTCTCGGTCAAGTTGTATACGCCGTCCCAGTCTTCGCTGGGCGGCTGGAGGAGGAACTTTTGGCAGCGCTTAAGGTAAACTTCAGAGGGGCCGCCGCTTTCCATGGAGGAGGATTCCTTAAAGCCGTCCATCGCGTCTTTCCAGTTCCGCTTTTCATAGCAGTCAAGGGCCTGGTGGAAAACTTCGACCAGGCGTTTTTCTTCTGCCGTGGCGCTTTCCCGGGTGTTCCGCAATTCATAAATGCGTATGGGCTCGTTAATGCCGACAACCCTTATGCGGTCAAGGGTGCGGGAAAGAAGGATGTCGCCGGTTTCAAGAATTGTTTCGCCGGCAGCGAGTATCCAGGTTCCGTACTGTTTGTTCGCTCCTTCAAGGCGGGCGGCCAAGTTTACGGCGTTGCCCATTATCGTGTAGTTCATCTTGTTCTCGGTGCCCATGTTTCCGGCGACCATGCTTCCGGTGTTAATGCCTATTCTGGTTAAAAGCGGCAGGGGAGAAAGCTTTTCTTCCAGCAGCGCCTTGTTCAGTTCTTTTTCAATTTGCCGCATAGCCAGGGCGGAAAGACAGGCTTTGAGCGCGTGGTCGGGCATTTCCACCGGAGCGCCAAAAAAAGCGACAATGGCATCCCCTATGTATTTGTCTATCGTTCCTTTTTCATCAAGGATTACGTCGCTCATGGCGGTAAGGTAACGGTTAAGAATGCTGACCAGGCTTTCAGGATCAAGTTTTTCGGACAGGGTGGAAAAGCCTTTTAGGTCGGTAAAAACTGCGGTCATGTGGCGCTTTGTTCCGCCAAGCTGGAGGCGGGAAGGATCGGCGATGATTTCCTTTACTACGTCACTGGAAACATAAGTAGAAAAGGCTTTGCGGATAAACTGTTTTTCGCGTTCAGAACCGGCGTAAGAAATTATTTCCCGCAAAATAACCGCGCTTGTCATGGCGAATACGGTTATAAGGGGGCTGAAGAAAATACCGGTAAAACGGAACAGGAGTATCGCGGCTGCAATAACCAGGGCGGCGGCGGCAAAGCCGGATACAGTCCTTGCCGTGGGCGGAAGTTTGGCGCTGGCCAAAAAAAACAGCGCGGTAAAAACCAGCGTGAACAGTATGCGCCAGTGTTCGTCAACGGGGACAATAAAGGACTCTGAAAGGATCATGTCCAGCACCACCCCGTGGGTTCCTACGTTAATGTATTCCCCCCAGAAGGGGTTTGAGCCAATGTCGGTTGTTCCCGTATCAACGCGGCCAAGGATGCCGAATCTGCCCTGCAGTTCGCTGCGAAGGCGCGTGTCTATTTCCTCGTACCTGTCAAGATTTATTTCAAGGAACTCCGCCAGCATCGCGATAAAACCGGATTCGTCCTGGATCGCTTCTTCGGCCCAGGGGAACGCTTCAAGCAAATACGGAACCAGGGCGTTCACCGTGCCCGCCGGGTCTTTATCAAGCAGCTCGCGCATAAGGCCGCGGCTGAGGCTGCGGTACTCCACAAAGGCATCGAAGATTTCACTGGAAGCGTTTTCCATGGCATGGAATCGCGCCTCGTGAATCGCGTCAAAAAGCTGCAGAAGATCACTTATGATAAAAGGTACCCTTTCCAGCGAAGGGTCGAACCGGGAAAAGAAAAAAAAGTCCGCCGTGTCTAATGCCCGGACGTACTGCTCCATTTCCGCTTCCATCTCATCCAGAAGCGCGAAATACACAAAAGAGACATGGCGGAATTTATCAAAGTAGTTTTCCTCCGGCCAGTCAAGTATCATCCTGCCGCGGCTGTCCAGAGGGATGGTAATGTCCCTTGCCGCGCCGCCGGGCATCTGCGCGCCCCGTATGATCATGCTGCGCCGCCGCAGTTCTATTTCGGGGTTTCCCAGGTAATGGACAAGGGGGGCAAAAGCAAGCTGCAGATACCAGTAGCCGTCAATGTTCTGGGCAAGGTACAGCCGCCGCCTGATGCCGTCTCCGTCAATTTCTATGTTGGTAAAACCCGCTCCTTTCGCGGTTAAGGCCAGTCCCGGCAGCGGCGGCAGGATGTCCACAAACCTTCCGCCGTGGGCATCCGGCGCGGCGATGAGCGGGTGCGAAAGATGCCCCTCCGCTATGGGCCGCCGCTCGGCCTGCTCGTCCCTCAAGGGATAGGTGCGAAGGTTAAGGGAAACCCAGCTCCTTCCGAACAGACGGGAGGCCTGAATCAGATACTCGTCATTGTCGCGGGCGATGCGCTGAACACTGGTAAAGAGCCTGTCGCGTTCGTCAGTGATAAAGCCGGTAAAAGCCCGGGCGTGATCTTCAATGTCGCCGGGGGCTATCATGCCGGCACCGAGCGCGTGAAAGACATCCATAACGGCGGAATTGATTTCGGAAAAACTGCGGTCAAAATCGGCGGGGAGGCCCCGGCTAAGGTAGACAGTATCTACGCCCTGGTGCCCCCTGTCGATAAACTCAATATCGAATATTAAAGCCTGTAATCCGTATTCTTTAAGCCGTAAAATGCCGTCCGCTGTTACCGAGCGGGGCCAGGGGAAAATACCGTGAAACGCGATGGCGTTGTCATCCACATTGAGAAAAACCACATTACTGTCGCGTACGCGGTCAGGGCGGAAACGCAGAAAAAAGTCAAAGACCTGATTGCCCAAATGGCCAAAAACTCCCGCAGCGTAGATGAGCGAAAAGAAGACCGCCGCCGCCAGTCCCATACCCAGCATTTTAAATTTCACGATACACCCCAACTTTTTATTTGCGCTTGTTCATACCTTTTATCATATTTTTGGCGTTAAACCAAGACCGAATCGTAATCATGTGAAGCCTACTTGTTTTATTGCAAAAAGTGTGAGAAATTAACAATAAAGGTGAGGTACTATGATAAAAACAAAGCTTTCTCTTGAGCCGGCTGGCAAGTCCCTTTTGTTGATTCTTTGCTTTTTATGCGCCCCTGCGGCTCTTTTTGCGGCCCCAGGCACAGCGGCGGAAATAGAAACCCTGCTGGCTTCCCAGGCAGTGACGTATGCCCAGGCTTCCCGCTTTGTACTTGACGCTGCTGATGTTGCGGCTTTTGCCGACCCCCATGAAGCGTTCCGCTTTGCCATGGAACAGAATTGGCTGCCCGCAAACGCGGCTGCTGAGGGCCTTGTCAGGCTTGACGGCGTTTCCCTGCTATTCTTGCGTGCGTTTGACATAAGGGGCGGCGTTTTGTTCACCCTTACCGGTTCCCCGCATTTTGCCTACCGTGAAATGGAATTTTTAGGCTTTATCCACGGCAGGGCCAGCCCCGGACAAAGGGTTTCCGGGGAGACCCTGCTTTATTTGACGGGCAGACTTCTTGCCCGGGCGGAAGAACTCGCTGCGGACGGGCGTTAGCCATGCGTACCGTCATTTTTTATTGCCTTTTGTTAACTGCCCTTTTGTTTTTGCCCGCTTCTTTGAACGCCGGTGATTTTGGCCTCATTCTGAATCAAACCGTAGGAGTGGGGGCGCAGGGGAACGACTCGGATTTTGACTATGAAGCCGCTTTACTCCCCCGCTTTTCCCTGTTTGACGACTGGGGCGATCTGTTTCTTTCGGCAAGCCTTAAAGTCGCTTACGGGAACGAGGAATGGCGATTTGTTCCGGAACTGCTCCGCGCTGAATTTTCCCGGAGCTTTGACGATATGGATCTTCGCCTGGGCCGCATGATGTACAGCGATCCCATGGGCATTGCCGCTGTGGGCCTTTTTGACGGTGCCCGTCTTTCCCGCCACACCGCAGCGGGAACATTCGGTATCGGCGTTTGGTACACCGGGCTTTTGTACAAAGGCAGGGCGAATATTTCCATGACCCCTGAAGACGCTGTGTCCCTGAACAAAGAACTTGACTGGGGTGATTTTTTTAACACGTATTTCGCGTCCCGCCGTTTAATGGCGGCTTTGTACTGGGAACATCCGTCCCTGGCGGAACTGCTGCGGATTCATGCCGCCATAATCGGCCAGGCGGATCTTAACAACAGGAACAATGCGTACCATAATCAGTATTTTATCGTGCGGGCCGCTTTGCCGTTTGAACGTTTTATATTTGAACTTGGCGCCGCCATTGAAACCGCGCAAGTGGTTCGCGGCAATGCTTCCGGCTTTTACACTGCTTTTGCTACGGATATCGGCCTGCATTGGATGCCGCCCGCGCCCTTTCACAGCATGCTTTCGTTTACCGGACGCTTTACCAGCGGAAAGGCTGGAAACGTGTCCGCGTTTACACCCGTTACCGCTGTATCGTACGGGAACATCCTTAACGCGGAAATTCCGGGGCTTTCCATACTTGGCCTTAATTATACCGCCAGGCTTTACCGGACTTTTTCCGCTGGTTTGGCTGTTTCGTATTTTATACGAAGCGACACGGAGACCTTTACCTCTTATCCGTTAAACGGCCAGTCGAGTGACAAGCGTCTTTTGGGAAGTGAGTTTTTTGGGAGTTTCATCTGGAGTCCGGTTTCGGATATGAGCCTTAACTTTGGTGCCGGAATATTTTTGCCTTCCCTGGGCAACGCCGCACCCAGCGCACAGCCGCGCTGGCGTGTCGAGACGGCCCTTGCGTTGGCATTGCGTTAATGGTTGACAGTTATTTTTATTATGGAGGAATTATCATGAAAAAGACCTTTTTGACCATACTTTTGACGGGCGCGGCCCTGTGCGCGTTTGCCCAAACCGGAATTATCCGGGAACTAAGCGGCGAAGTTGAACTGCGCCGTGCCGGAGACACCGAGTTTGTTCCGGCTGCCGTTGGGAGCGAGATTGCCCAGGATACCATTGTATCCACCGGCTTCAGGAGCAGCGCGATAATAGAGATTGGAAGCAGCACGCTTACCGTGCGGCCTTTGACCCGCCTTTCGCTGACAGAAATAAGCAGCGCCGCGGGCACGGAAAACCTTACCGCGAACCTTCAGGCCGGACGTGTCAGGGTAGACGTAAGGCCGCCGGCCGGAACCGCGGCGAGCTTTACCGTGCAGGGCCCCAGCGCAACCGCTTCCGTACGCGGGACAAGTTTTGAATTTGACGCACGCAGCGTCAATGTAATAGAAGGCTCGGTACGTTTTAGCGGCGACAGGGGCGTACCGGTACTTGTCCAGAGTGGAGGTGAAAGCGCGGTTGGTGCCGGCGGCAGGGCTGCCGATCCAATACAGACAGTTTTTCAAAACCTTTCTCCGCCGCTTCCCTCGGGAGTGGCTGTCATGGGCGAACTGCTTGCCCCTCCGACAGCAGCTCCTCCTTTGCCGCCGGTTACGGGCGACCTGGAAATTATCATAACGCATTAATTGGTGTCTGACACCGGAAGGAGATAAAAAGTATGAAAAAAGCGTATGCCCTTTTAGCGGTACTTTGTATAGCAATCCTGGCCGCCTGTTCAAATCCCCTTCGTCCGGGACGCGGCGGCGAAGGTACCATAACCATTGGGTTTGGAGCTGCCAGCAGAATCGCGGTGTGCCGCGAAGACCTTGCCGACCTGACCCACGAGATAACGCTTACCGGCCCCGGCGGAACCATTACCCGCTCCATTACCGGCCACGGTAATGTGAGCATTTCGGTAGCGCCCGGTACCTGGAATATTGCGATTCGGGCTGTGGGTGACACGCCGCCCGGATATAACAACGGCATAACGCTGGTGGAGCATCAGTTCCCGTCCCGGATGCTGAGGGCGATAGGTTTTTACCGGGCGGAAATAAGGGCCGGGGAAACTACGCCTGTGACAGTTGGAATGACCAGCGCGGTAGAAGTTTCCAATGCCGCACAGCTTTACAACGCTATGCTGCTGGCCAGAACCGACGGCGCAGACAGGCATGACGACGGGGAAAAAGTCATTATGCTGGCTGGGGACATAACAGGCGTTAACATGCAAATGACAGTCGCTGCCGGGCAGAATATAACCCTTGCATCGAATTACAATGTGGCGATTCGCCGCACGGCTGGGTTCATTGGCGAAATATTCTACGAAAGTACGGGCGGAGTTTTAAGGCTTTACAGAAGCGGCATGGCAGGCAGTGTTTACGTTGAAGGACGCCCCGGAACCGCGGCTAACCCCATACAGGTAGCGCAGGTAGCGGGAAGCCGTCTGGACGACCAGCTTGACTGGCTGCGGCAATACGCGGCAAGCAGGCTTTACTACCTGGTAGAAATAAGCGACGATTGGGAACTTCCCTCTACGTCGACATTTGTGCCATCCGGCGTAACCGAAGTTAACATCACCATTCGTGGCATTGGCGGGGGGGCTTCCATCCACTTTGGGGGCCCCGGAAGCCTCTTTTCGGTAGGCTTAGGCCTTACCCTTGTATTGGACGGGGATCTTACGCTTGAGGGGGGTTACAATGGCTCTTCGCTGGTGGTGGTGCGAAGCGGCGGGAATCTTGTGATGAATCAGGGCGCGAGGCTTGTCGGGAACACCGCGACTGGTGTTTCATATCCCGGCGGTGCTGTGACTGTATTAACAGGCGGCAGCTTTACCATGTATGGCGGGGAAATCTCCGGCAATTATGCCAACCGTGGCGGCGGTGTGAATGTGTCAGGCGGTGTGTTCACCATGCGCGGCGGGGAAATCTCCGGTAACACGCGCATAGCCACCATTTCTGTAGCTCACGGCGGTGGGGTGTACATGTCAAACGGAACCTTCATCCTGGATGGCGGAACCATCTCTTATCACACTTATTTTAATATAGATGGCTCAGGCGGCGGAGTATTTATGTCAGGCGGAACATTCACCATGCATAGCGGAAATATCACCGGTAATATAGCCAGCCTCTTCGGCGGCGGGGTGAATGTGAATGGCGGCAGCTTTACCATGCGCGGCGGGTATATCTCCGGTAATACTGCCGACAATGGCGCTGGCGGCGTGAGTGTCTTAGGCGGTGAGTTCGCCATGTACGGCGGAACTATCACTGGTAATGAAGCCCACTTCGGTGCTGGTGTGAATGTGGAGGCACGAGATTGGGACGTTCTGGCAGAGTTTACCATGCACGGCGGAACTATTTCCGACAATACAGCCTTCGGCGGCGGCGGCGGGGTGAGGCTTGGTGTTGGAACCTTCTGCATGTACGGCGGAACCATCACTCGTAATAGCGCAGCCAACGACGGCGGCGGCGTGGGGGTTATTGATACAGGAATCTTCACCATGCACGGCGGAGATATCAGCGTCAATACAGCCAATCGGGGCGGCGGGGTGCAGGTTTCTGCTGGTGATGGAATCTTCGACATGATAGGCGGAACCATCCGCAACAATGAAGCATTTGGTACGGCACCCGACCAAGGCGGCGGCGGCGTGCATACGTCATATTCTCAAAGATTTAGAATGACTGGCGGAATCATCACAGGCAATTCCGCCCATGACGGCGGCGGCGTTAATAGTAGAGGTAATTTGATTGAAATCGGCGGCACTGCGGTAATCTCCGACAATACCGCAATCGGCAACGGCGGCGGCGTGGCAATGGGTACCAACGTGTTTACGATGTCCGGCACGGCAATAATCTCTGGCAACCGCGCAGGCGGCAACGGTGGCGGCGTGTTTCGGGAAGCGGGAGGACCGTCAACTAACTTCAACAAGAATGGCGGAACCATATATGGTGCTAATGCGCCAGCTAATTTACAGAATTTTGCTGGCGCCAACCAAGGCCATGCGTTGCACTGGGGGACTTATATTTTTAATGAGAATATGCTAACAACGATACAATACTAGGGCCTTGGACACCGACACCGTAAACACGGAAAGAACGCCAAGCAAAGCCGGGGAGCCTTCAACCCTCGGCTTTCGCGCCCTGCGTTTCTTGGCAGTCTTGGCGGCGCTCTACGAGCGAGAGAATATAGAATTTACTCGCTATTCTCACGCAAAGGCGCTTAAGACCGCGGAGGACGCAAAGGGATTTGCGAATTCTTAAGCAGAAATATGCTGCCTGGATTTCGGAACTTAATTTTCATGATCAAGCCTTGCAAAAATACACCTCACCACCCTATACTTTACTATAATGGGTGCAAATACCAAATATAAAAACTCAGTTTTCTCATTGCTCTTTGACGATCCCCGTCTCTTAAGGGAACTATACAGCGCTATTGAAGGGGTTACGCT
>Ga0209755_10006561_pt1 | contig 12830 bp, 8 predicted proteins | sample TergutCo191P1_FD_187301 | JGI IMG/M metagenome (GOLD analysis project Ga0209755, IMG submission 187301) | Cornitermes sp. P1 segment gut microbial communities from Petit-Saut dam, French Guiana - Co191P1 (SPAdes) (version 2) | ecosystem: Host-associated > Arthropoda: Insects > Digestive system >... | reverse complement strand
TCCCGGGCCGCCTGGCCCTCTGGGGCCGTTATACGGGGGCCTGGGGCCAAAGCCGCCCTGGTGAGAGCCGGGCGGGCGGTTATGCCCTGGGCCGCCGGGGCCTCTGGGCCCGTTATACGGGGGCCTGGGGCCGCCGCCAAAGCCGCCGGGGCGATGACCGCCGCCGCCAGAGTCGCCTGGACCCCTGGGGCCAACCGGGCGTCCCCCTACCCTGCCGGCTGCTCCCGGCGGGCGCTGGTTACCCGGCATACCCCTGACCGATTCCTCGTGGGGCGGACGGGGGCCGACATATTTGCCGCCAACCCTGCCGGCCGCGGCAACCGGACGCTGGGTAATGGAAAACGTGCCCGGTGCTTTTTTCTCACCGCCCTGAACCGGCGGTGCTTTTTTTTCTTTGGAATTGTCCCCCTCACCCTCAAGAGGCGGGGCGGCGGGGGTTTCCCCTGCGGAAGGCGCTGGGGAGGAAGTTTGCGGGGAGGAAGTTTCTCCCGCCGGCGCGGAAACCCGTGAATCTGCGGCTTCAATGGCGCGCGGCTCATCTTCGGAAGCGGCATCGGACTCCCCTTCCTGGGCAGTTCCTTTGGCTACCACAACCTTGGGCTGAATTCTCTTAACCGTTCCCGCCGGAGCGACAGGAGGTTTTTTCTTTACCACAACTATCTTGCGGCGTTCCCCTTGCTCGATACCGGGACTGGTTTTGGCAGCCCCGTCAGTGTTTTCATGATCGCTGTTTCCGGCTGGAGGGCGATTCTCGGTTGGAGAGCTTGGGGGGCGCTTAATCAATTCTGCCTTGGGTCGTTGGGTATTGTCAGTTTCCTCAGCCATAATCTTCCTTCATTCAAATATCAAAAGCCACAAAAAAGTGCGCTTCCACTTACACATTATCTTCTTCATACTCAAAGCTCAATCCAATACCGCAGCTGGGGCAGCTTGTCATGTCGACAGTAATTTTGGCACTGCATTCGGGACATTCGTATTCCTCGGCTTCCTGCGGCATTGAAGATGTTTCGTCCGCCTCTTCCTCCGATTCCTCTCCCGCATCGTCCGCATATTCTTCCTCAACAATTTCAATATGCTCTTCAATGATGCCCTTCAGCATCTCCTGCTGTTCCCGCGAAACCCCGATTCCCGCCAGATCTTCCTCGGAAAGTGAGAGGAAGTCTTCGATGAAGTCTTTGTTGTTCTCCCGCAGAAGCGCCGCCACAGCGGAGTCTACCCCCGGCAGCTGGGATATAAGGGTGTATTCTTCCCCGTATTCGTCTCCTTCGCCAAAGAGCTGGGAAACCGCCCGTCTGGATTCGGCGGCAATGTCCATTTCCTCAAACTGGGAATCGGTTTTTACATCGATAGCCCAGTCAACCAGGCGGTTGGCAAGGCGCACGTTAAGTCCCTGTTTGCCTATGGCCAGCGAGAGCTGTGATTCGCTTACCACTGCCAGGGCCTGATGTTTGGCCTCATCCAGAATGATGACGTCCCGAACTTCCGCCGGGGAAAGCGCGTTTTTGATGAACTTCCTTGGGTCTGGATCGTATTTGAGAATATCAATCTTTTCCCCCTCAAGTTCCTTTATTACCGCCAGGATTCGCACACCCTTAAGGCCGACACAGGCCCCCACAGGGTCAACATCGTCCCGGTTTGAATACACCGCCAGTTTTGTCCGGTATCCGGGCTCCCTGACTATCTTGTGAATCTCAACAACCTTGTCGTATATCTCCGGAACTTCAAGTTCAAAAATGGCCTTGACAAACTCCGGGTGGGTTCGGGAAAGAATGACCTCAAGCCCGTTTTGGTTTTTGTTCACCTCCGCGATAAGGCTTTTTATCCGGTCGTTAACGCGGAAGTCTTCCCTTGGGGATTGGTTCTTTTTGAGGAGTTTTCCTTCGACTTTTCCGATGTCCACAAAAATAGTCCCGTTCCGTTCCCGCTGATAATAGCCGATAATGATCTCGCCGATTTTGTCTTTAAACTCCGCGTAAAGAGTGTCCTTTTGAATCTCGCGAATGGACTGGTGGGCAGTCTGCTTGGCGCTTTGCACAGAACCCCGGTCAAAATCCCGGGGGTCTACTTCAATGAGGAGTTCATCGTTAATTTCCGCATTCGGGTCAAACTCCCTGGCTTCTTCCAGTTCTATCTCCGATGTGGGATCATAAAAGTTATCGCTGTCAACGATTCGCTTTTTCGCAAAAATTGAAACTTCCCTGTTATCATCACTAAAACGAACAATTGCGTTATCGGCATTTCCAAAACGGCGTTTATACGCCGCAAGGAGGGTGTTCTCTATGGTTTTGAGGATCAATTCCTCCGACATATTGCGATCCTGTATTAGTTGACGTATCGCTTCTGACATATCCGTTGCCACGGTATCCTCCAGTACTATTTTATTCTTTCAATATCGCCTGAAAGCCTGGCTTTGGCGATTATCTCATACGGCAAGGCTGTTTCTGTATCTTCCACCTGAAGCACTATTCCTTTCTCATCAACAGCTTGCAGCAAACCCGCAGTCCAGTCGGAAATATCGGTGCGGTAGCATTTTACGCCCCTGCCGATATAATGGACAAATTCGCTGCCATCCTTGATGAGCCGGTCTATGCCGGGGGACGAAACTTCCAGGAAAATATCCTTTTGGGGAAAAGCCAGTTCCAGCCGGGGAAGAATGCCCCGGTGAACCCTGGAACAATCTTCAACCCCGGTAATTCCTTCCCGGTAAACCACTGCCCGTACCTGTACATTCCCGTGCTCCCCGCCCCGGTTTTTTGCCCGGTAGACAGACAGATCGATCAGCGACATCCCCATTCCCCGGATTACCGGTTCCAGGGATTGATATAAAGCCTCGTCAGCATCCCGGGTGTTACTGCCCCGTGGGGTATAGAGCATAGCCTTTCCTACGGTCTATTCATCACAAAACCAAAAAAAAAGGGTCCTTGGAACGGCCCTTTTTTTACCTTGGAACCTATATTGTCAAATATAACTTAACAATATCGGCAAAAAATGTCAAGACGTGTGTGCGCTTTTTTGTCTGATTGTGGTGGACGAGCCGGCGTGTTATGAAGCGGGGAATGGGGAAGCATCGGCAAAGATAACGACAGGCTCAAGATTATTCGTCTTTCTTCTGGCCTTGCGCCAGAATCTTAATAAGCTCCTTGAGATCATTGGGGGAAATCGTCTCGTTCTCTATCCGAATAACTTTTATCTCGCCTGTTTCATCATCTACAAGGTACATCTTGCCGTTGATTGTGTATACTTTCTTACCCATACTGTGCTCTCCTTCGCGATACGCGATTTGTCGTCCTTGCTCCATTCTAATACCAAAACAGGAGAACTGCAAGCAATTAGCGTTATGAAATTCACGCGTTGCTTATCGGCTCCCGGGGATCTTGTGGTTGTTATGGAGAAGTGGAAGCTCTGCTGACGTTAATGACTTTCATCACCTCATCACCCAGGTGGTTGATAACTTTTACGGCAATGCGGCCGGAGGCGGGCTTTTCAAACGGGCGGGAAGTGTCGCTGTGGAGCGTTGCCCAGGCGTCTTCGTTGATTTGGGCGTTCAGGGTTTTCCGCAAAGCTTCGTAAGGATTGTTCGCGCCGAGAAAATAAGCGTGGCGGACAAAGAAACTTTCTTCGTTGTAATCGGTGTCGATAAACCAGCATGCAATGCCGGCGGTGCCGCTTGATTCTACTTTGCCAAGGCTCGGATGGAAAACGTCAACGCCTTTGATTTTCACCGCAAGTTGGCTGTTTTCAAGCGGGATAATTTCCAGATCAGGTTCTCCAAAGATCACAAACAAGTTGCCCTTGCCGGTATTACGGAGGTCATCAGCCATGTGCAGATCTGCGTTCATGCGGGCTTTGAGAATCCTGATTTTGCCAAGTTTGTTAAAATCGGTAACACGGGCCTCGTAGTTGAAGGCGCAGGCGATAAGGCAGTCGAAGTTCGCTTCGGCAGCTTCGTTGGCGGCTTCCACCAGATCCGCGCGGGTAACGGTTCCAAACTCGCCGCCGATAAAAATGGCGGCCCGGCGCTGAATGGGGCTTGAGCCGTTCTGCCCGGCGTCTTCTTCGTAGCGGCCTTCGGCGCAAACGAGATTTCCGGGCCAGGGTTCAAGAGTCGTAAAATCGATCTTATCTTCCTTGTGGCTCTGCTGGACTCCGGCGGTGCGGAGGTTGTCAAGAATGACTGTGGTAAAATCCGCCCCTCCGTTGTTCGTGTTGTAGGCCGCCGCGCTTTCTGCCGCCGTCTGGCCTTCCCCATTGCGGGCGCACGGCTTTCTGCCCGTGATAAAATCGCCGTTTTCATCCAGATCAAGCGTCCGGTGGGGCGAAATACTTTCCACAGTAAAGGGGCCGCAGACCCGTATTTTTTTGCTGTCTTCGTAAGGCTTGTCGTACAGGTATTCGAACTCGGCTTTGGCGGCTATTGAAGCGTCAATTTCCTTTTGACGCTTCAGTTTGGCATCCCAGAATTTTTTCAGGGAGGATGCCGCTTTCTCAAAGCCTTGAGGGAATGCGTCCTTGCCGTCTGCGGAATGCGCCGGTACAAAATGTACCGCCGGAACTTCCCATTCCAGAAGTTCAGCGGCGGAGACCGTTTCGCCGGAAGGGAGCGTTTCGGTTTTCCCCTGATCCTTGCTGAAATTGAACGTCCTGCCCTTGCGCGCGCCGGCTTCGATTTTTAAAGTGATGTCTTCCCCGCGCATAAGGGAATTTAATTCAGCAAGGGCGCTTCCAATTTCCGCCTGGTATTTTTCATGGATGTAATCGATTTCGGTGTTGTTGGCGATGGACTTGAGGGTGATATGCGGAACACGCTCATACACAAATCCGTGCCGGATGCGGTTGTATGTTGGTTCACGGGAAGGGACAGCGCCCCCGAGATCGGCTTCTTTTTGCCGGCCTTCATCTGAATCGGCGAGGAGGTAGTAAGGATAACGCGCCCCCATCAGGCGGGTACGGGCCAATGTTAGCGCTACCCGGCTTGTGTCGATGGTGATCCAGCGGCGTCCCCACTGCTCGGCGACATAGGCGCTTGTTCCGGAACCGCAGGTGGGATCCAAAACCAGATCGCCGGGGTCGGTTGTCATGAGGATGCAGCGCTGGATTGTTGATACGCTTGTTTGAACGACATATAAAGATTCCCCAAACAATCCTACATCATTCCACCTATTATCTGTTTCCATGCAAATAAAATCATCAAAATACCTTTTATACCGTATTATACTTGGAGTTAACTCAATCCTATTGGCTTTTGCAACCCTATACATATCTTCAGTTCTACAACTCCAGTGTTTGTGTGGAGGAGGCTTTAATTTTGCTCCTTGAAATAAAAATATTCCCTCATCAGATTGAGAACCAGCAGACGTTAGTGCTGTTGATTGATAAACCTTAGCCCCCTCCGGCAAAGACTTTGGCGAGAATCTTTCAAATTCAGTTATAGGACGAACTTCACCATTCTTTAGTTCAACTTGTGAATAATGCGATCCCCCTTCACCATCAAGAGATTTTGTAATATAGAGCTGGTTATATTTCGTACGTTGCTTGTTTTTTCCGTACCAAAGAATAAAGTCTGTTAATGTATTTAACAGATTCGATGAACGTTGGCCTGTTTTTTTATAACAAATCAAACTGACAAAATTCTCTTCCCCAAACACCTCATCCATCACGTTCCGAACGCGGTGGACATTTTCATCCCCTATCTGAACAAAGATGGAGCCGGTCTCGGCAAGAAGCTCGCGCGCAATGGTAAGGCGATCCCGAATATAGCCAAGGTAACTGTGTATGCCGTCCCGCCAGGTATCGCGGAAGGCTTTTACCTGTTCCGGCTCGCGGGAAATATGGGCGGGCTTTCCGTCCTTTACGTCCCGGCTGGTGGTTGACCACTGAAAATTGGAGTTGAACTTGATGCCGTAGGGAGGATCAAAATAGACGCACTGGACTTTGCCCTGTAAATTTTCCCGCACAGAAAGGCTTGCCATAACAAGAAGGCTGTCGCCCAAAATCATGCGGTTTGTCCAGTTTTGCTCATGCTTGTAAAACTCCGTCCTTTCCGCTTCGCCGATGCCGTTAAAGTCGGCGAACAGATCGGGCTGTTTTCCTTCAGCTTTCCGGTCGGCCTCGCTGCGCCGCAAAAGGTCATCGATAATGGCCTTGGGGTGCAATTTTTCCTGTATATACAGAGGCGGTGCCTGGGTTGAAAGGCTTGTCCAGTCCCGGTCTTCCTTGCCCCGCCAGACGAGCTGAGGGTCAAGGTCTGGATTGCGGCGTTTGACGGTTATGGGGATAACCTGCTTTGCCTCATCCTCCACTATGGCCTGATATTCTGCAGTGGGGATGTTTATCCGCTTGTCTTCGGTGTGGGTTATCGCGGCTACGGTTTTTGAGGGAGCTTTACCTTTGGGCATGATCAGCGTTCCTCTGTTTTTCCAGAAATATTTTCGCCATTTGCGGAAAACTGCCCTGGAAATTGATCTCGGACGAATTCCATGATTGACTGTGCATATTCAAGTGCACGCTCCATATCGTTTTTTTCCAAGCGGTTCTCATTTGGGTAACGGGAGTGAACAGCATACTCCGTCAAAACCGCACATTTTTCATATAAGGTTTCGAATTGGGGAACAATATTTTCACAAAGCTTTTCCAGCTCCTCCAGGTCATGAATCTTTGGGGGCGCAATATCATGCAGGACAAGTACCCATTTAAGATATTTTTCCGCCGCTTGTTGACAATGGAAGCATACAATTTCATAAGATACAGGCCACATATTCTTTGCCAAATATTGAGCAGTGGCTAAATCGCTATTTGCGATCTCTATCCATTGCTGTAATTCTCTCTGCTTATCCATATATCTTTATCCCCTCACGTGCGATTGTCTTTTCCAGCGTAGGTAATTTTGATCGCTCAAGGTATTTGCCAAGAGTGTTCGTAACGACATCCACCGGCATTGTTTTTTTTCTGCCTATAGCGATTCTTATTTTAATGGAGGCATCAATGAGCCGCATTTGCACATCGTCTTTGAGAACCACATACAAATCCAGGTCTGAGTCTTTGTGGGGAGTGCCGTTGGCATAGGAGCCGAAAAGCCAGATTTGCTCAACAGGAACAGTGCGGAGGATGATTTCTTTTAGGGTGTCAAGTTCGGATTGGATGGTGGTGGTCAATGGCGGCTCCTTGGCAAAATACAAATTATAGCTTCATCTCTAATTCTTTCAATTCTTCTGTTAAAATTTTGATTTCATTATCTACTTGGAGAAGCATCTCACTACTAAAATTATTCTTCTTTTCTTCATGTCTTTTTATATAATCACGAATTCTTTTCATAAAATATCCATCTTGTATTTTTCTCCTAAAACGAATGCTCAATAAGAGAGGCATGCTTATGCTAATAATAGAGAGAAATAATCCAACTCTAGTAATTTGATAGTCACTTATATTAATGATTATATAATAAATACCTCCCATTATTGCTACATATAGAAAAAAAATACAAAAACTAACGGCTCTCATTTTTAAACGTATACTTTTTCTTATTTTTCCATAAGCATTGTTTAAAAATATTTTAGTTTGCTCCTTAGCCGAAATTGTTTCTCTTGTTTGTTTTATTAAGCCTGAAGTAACATTAGTCAGTTCAGATTTATTTGAATCAAGAAGCAATTGGAGCTTTTTATTTTTTTCCTCGTTTTCAATAGATTTTGCGGCGATTGATTCTTGTTCAACAATATATTTATCCAGGGAATCTTCATTCAAAAAAGTAATTACTTCATCGATATTATCAGTTTGAATATCTTCTGGTTTTTTTGATGATAGCTTTAGATGCATCAATCGTCCTTTTGCAAATTGTTCATTCAATTTTCCTTCGCTTACTTCTTTATGCATCTCAACATACTTTTTATCGATCGAATCATTTATTATTGAAGACAGTGTTATTTTTGACTTAATAATAATATCAACATTTAATGGGGTCACCTCTTGGCCAAAACCCTTTTGTAGCTTAAACCAAAATTTGTTTGTAATCCAATCTAATGTTGTTGCAAGAGGAACCTTTCTTTCATTTTTTATCCTTTTATGCCATGCAAGACGAATAATGTCAGCATTTCCTGTTAAAAATATATAATTTACATTTGAGAAATTCTCAAACTCTTTATAATTTCGCCTATAGTTAATATAATTAAGTAATTTAGAATCGTGATAAATATCGTAACCAAGTTCATTACTTAATTCTTCTAGGAGCTCATTACTGAGAATATTGTGCTTATAACTTTCTTCAGTTTTGTAGTAATCATAATCATCTAGCTCTATCTGATTATTTAACAATAAAGTAAATAGATCGGCTTTTTTTTCCAATAAATCACTTGTGTTTTTACATCCCTTTGTTATCGTCACCATCGCTGTGTTTCTTGGGTTTATCGATGATTTTCCATCAATAATACTACTAGCCCTTATGAAAAATCTTTCTATTTCATCATTCGTTTCATTGAAATATTTTAAAGTGATATATCTATTCTTTGCTTTGCTGTTTATTTCCTTTACAAATTTATAAAAATCATCAAAATAGCTTTTATAGATGCTACCATTGTACCCACCCATATGAAAGATAATTTCAGTATCAATATATATTGTTAGTTTATTCTTCCAACTTCCCAAACTGTTTATATCTTCATAATTGAATCCTGAATATAGTATTAATCCTTGCCTCATAATATTTAAGGAACCAAGCAGCTCTTTATTTTTTTCAAAAAGTAAATATGCTGATATATATTTTGTATAATACTTAGATGTGCTATTATCCAAAAGAAATTTATACAACTCATCTTTGATCGATTCTTTATCACTATTTTTGATAGCTTTTTTTGTAATAATTTCAATGTACTCATACAAATTTAGCAATATTGTATGTATATTGTTTTTTATACTCGTTAAAGCACTTGCAGTATCATCCGCAGCATGCTTAATATTATTTCTGTCAACTATATATTTTCCTTTCTCTAATTTCATGCGAAGTCGTTTAAGGGCTGTTTTGACTATTGCTTCCGGAATAATAAAACCAAAATGTGATTTTAGTTTTTGCGTTATTTCTGACCCTGTAAATACATACAACTGTTCATCATTAATAATTTTTAAAATAAAATTACATAGAACATCATAAATATCTTTCCTTTTGTCATATAGTTCTTTAAAAACAACTAGAGAAGATATTATTTTTTCCATTACGTTATACTCCTTCAAGCTGAGGATATTCAAAGGGGCAAGAGCACCTATGTATAGAGTGCATTTTGGGGCAATAAAGGCTCAAAAACTCACCTCCCTTTTCTCTCCCATGCTATTATCCTACCTTCTCCCGCCACTTTTAACAATCCCCCCGCACAAACCTGTCCACCAGGCCGTCAAAGGCTTCCTGCATGTCAAAAACCTCCGTAAACTCCGCAAAAGCCCATCGGCCGTATGCGCCCAGGCGGTTCACGCCGGGAATCCAAAAGCTCTCCATGGTCAGGCGTTTTTCCTTGGCGTCCTCTTTTCGGTAGCCTTTTACCTCGACAATGATGTGCAGAGGGTTCTCCGGGCCAAAGCCGTCGTCAACGGCAACAATGTAATCGGGGAGGTAGATACGGTTTTCGGAGCCAAGGCGGTAGGGGATTTCAAGGCCAAGGTTTGCGTTTTTGACGTACGAGATGACGTGCCGGTTGTCTTCGACAAGGCGGCAGAATTCAAGCTCCCAGTCGCTGTCGGCGATTGCCCAGTTGACATGGCATTTACGGGAATCTGTTTGCCAGCGCCGGGTTTTGCTCGTATGGAAATTGACGCGGATGCTTGAGCCTTCTTTGTTGTAGGGATCCAGAACAGCCCTGACAGGTTTTTTCTCCTCGCCCAGAAAATAGGCGCTTATGGCTTTTTCGATGCGCTCGCAGGCTATGTCCGCAAGGTACTGGTAGAGTATCATTGCCGGGTAGACGCCGCCTTTGCAGACCAAATGCTCTGAGTACCATTGGGATGTCAGTTTTTTGAGCTGCCCAAACAGATGCAGGCGAAGTTCGCCGTTTTCATCGCGGAACTTGCTGTCCAAAAGGCGCTGGGTGAGCTTGTAAATAATTTCCGCGTCCCGTGTGTCTTCCAAATGCCGCAGATCAAGATCGGCGGCTTCGCCGATTATGCCGGAAGATTTTACCCTGGTGGGGCCTACCATTTCAGGCGTCAGTACCAGCGTTGAATCTTCGGTGAAGCTGGCCTTTAGTTTTTCTTCCGGGAGTTCGGCCCGGTAACCGGCAACACGAGGGAAACGGATTTCCAGACGATCCCGCTCAGGCGACACGGCGCGGACATGGATAGCCGCCCTGGGAGGCCGGGGTGTGGGCGGCGAGGGCTTTGCGGTAAAGTCAAAGGGGATGCCGAAAATATCAGCGTATTCCACATCGAATTGATCCTGCTCGTTAAGGTCATACGACTGGCGGCGAAGTGCCCGTCCAATGACCTGCTCGCACAGGAGCTGGGTTCCGAATGCGCGGACTCCCAGAACGTGGGTCACAGTGTTGGCGTCCCAACCTTCCGAAAGCATGGCAACCGAAACAACGCAGCGTATTGATTCGCCCAGACGGCCCGGCTTGCCCACCGTGTTCATTACTTCCCTGAGCAGTTCCTTGTCGCTGATCTTGTCAGCTTCTTCCCGGCTGCCGGAGCGCTGTAAACGCTCCACACGGAAACGCTCTATTTCGTCTTTCGCCGCCTCCCGGAAATGGGCGTCAAGGCTGTCGTCGGACTCAAGCTGGTGGCTGTCTATGAGCAGGGTGCGTGGGCGGGCAAGCGGGTTTCCGTCTTCGTCAAAATTCCTGAAGAGCGAGAGCTTTCCGTTTTCGACGTTTATTGAACCGTCCGCCGTTTCATGACAGCAGCCGGAAATAAAATCGTATACCAGTTTCGAAGCGGCGGTATTGCTGCACACGACGATAAAACAGGGCGGGACGCCGATGCCGGCATCTTCCCAAAGGGCAAAGGTTTTTTCGTAATGACCGTAGAGGGTTTCAAGCGCGGTGCGCAGCTTGGGCGGCAAATCCGCGGGGTTAAGTTTGCCCGCATTAGCCCTGCTTTTCCTGGGCATGTCCTTGCCGATATGTTCCCACAGGCTGCGGTAGATAGGCATTTCCGCGCCGGGGATATTGTCGCTGACCGGAACACGGGGCAGTTTTACAATGCCGCACTCAATGGCGTCCATGAGCGAGAAATCGCTTGCCGTCCAGTGAAAAAGTGTCCCCTCGGCGTAACCTGAACCGCGCAGGAAAAAAGGAGTCGCCGAAAGATCAAGTACCGTATGAATGCCGAGTTTGCGCTTTACCGTTTCAATGCCGTTTATCCAGACCCGCGCGGCTTCGTTGTTTTCTTTTGCTTCTTCTTTCTCATCGCCTTTCAAATCATCAACAGTATCTTCCCCGTCAGGACGTTCCCGGTAACAGTGGTGGGCTTCGTCGTTGATGACCATGATGTTTTTGATGTGCATCAATTCCTGCATGACCCGCCGTATCATCTGGCCTTCGGTCTCGGTTGATTTTATGGGCTGACGGTGGCCCTGGAGAAACGAGCGAGTTCCTTTCATTAGGTTCATCTTTTCCCTGAGCATAAAGGCGTGGTAATTCGTTATAACGATTTTCGCTTTTTTGATATCGGGAATCATGTCATGGGGAAGGAGGCTGCGGTGTTCGTAGTAATTGTCGGGGTCTGAGGGATGCAGAACCCGCAGGCGGTCGCGGATGGTGATACCCGGCGTTATTATCAGAAAACCCCTGGTAAAGCGTTTGCTTTGCGGGCGGCGGATTGAGTTGACGGCCTGCCATGCGATGATCATTGCCATGACGGTAGTTTTGCCGGAGCCGGTTGCCATTTTCAACGCGATGCGGAACAGTTCCGCATTGGCTTCAGCATTTGCGTTTTTCAAATGATCGAGAAAAACGTTTTCCTTTTTTCCCAGCTGGGGGACAACCTCGGTGAGCCAGATGAGGGTTTCCACCGCTTCCACCTGGCAGAAAAACGGCCTGAAGTTTGACGCCTGACCGCGCTGCCCCGCCCCGCGCCAGTGCTGCAGGAGCCGGGCGGTTTCGGGCGTTACCTTCCAGTCCGCCGGATTGGGTATGCGCCGCCAGGCATCGACATAGGAGCGGATGGCGTTTATTACGGGGATTGGGTCGTACATCTGGGCGGCGCTTGAAAGGTTTTTGCCTTCGTCAAAGACCAGTAAGCCCTGATCTCCGCCTTTCTGTTTGGGCGCGCCTTTTTGCTTGCGGGGTTTAGGGATGGGCGTTATGTAAGCCGCCCTGCGGCGGCCTTCGCTGATTTTTTGGGTCGGCTGGCCCTGGGCATCCAGCTCCCAATGGCGGGACGGGCAGGCATAGGGGGAATTGAGTATCGGCTGGTCAAAAAAGGGATCTGCCATGCGGACTTTAGTATAAATCTACAGGCGTAAAAAAACTATCCCTAATTCCAAAATAATTTTGTCTAAACGTTCAGACAAATGTTGAAACAGTTCAAAACCTCAAAGACTCGCAAGCAGCCTCTCCGCTTCCCCCCGCCCCGGATGGTTCGGGTTCCGCCTGATAAGGTCCTCGATAGTCTGTTTCGCCAGGCCTGTATCCCCAAGGCTCACATAGATTCTGCTCAGTTCAAACGAAGCGTCCCAGTTGGCCGGAGATGTCCGTACCACTTCCCGGTAAATGTCACGAGCCTGGACAAGGTCGCCGGCGGCGGACAGGGATATGGCAAGGTTGTGCATTACCGTCACATTGTTGGGCTGCACCGCAAGGGCCCGCCGGTAATGGTCAACGCTGGCGCTCCAGTTTTCCTGCCGCGCGTGTACGCCG
>Ga0209755_10006560_pt1 | contig 12831 bp, 5 predicted proteins | sample TergutCo191P1_FD_187301 | JGI IMG/M metagenome (GOLD analysis project Ga0209755, IMG submission 187301) | Cornitermes sp. P1 segment gut microbial communities from Petit-Saut dam, French Guiana - Co191P1 (SPAdes) (version 2) | ecosystem: Host-associated > Arthropoda: Insects > Digestive system >... | reverse complement strand
TCTAAAAACCCTTTTACAACTAGACCCTCAACCACTCCAGCCCATTTCACAAATTCTCTTTTTGAGTTAGACAGATTGAAGTTAAGCCTTGCCTTGTCTGTATCGCTTCTTGAGCATATATTTACACCCCTATCGCCTAGCGTTCTAACTGTATTCACATGTAGCTCTGTGTCACCAATACTAAGCACTTTCACAATAATTTGCTCTTCAAAAGACATCCCATTTACATTATGCGTTTTGCTTTTTTCATCCGTATAGTTTGAGGTTTGATAGAGCTTTTGACGATAGCAGTTCATCCGCAACTGCAAATGCTTACGGAATAAATCTTTAAAACAAGCTTCGTCCTTATATTCGCCATACACACCGTTCGTTTCGCAAAATACTTTGAATTCCTTCAATCGAGTAAATTGTGCATTGTCATGGTCTTGAGGCAGAGGTTTTAACGAAAAGTAAATCATCGTTGGCTTTTTCTTATCAATATGCCTTTTTATTTCTTCTACTGAACCACTTTCATATTCGATTGTCTCTGTACCAATCCTTGTCCAAAACACAGCAACCAAAATATCTGCTTTTTCAAGAATCTGCGAATTGATAATATTTTGTGGGTGCGAACCCATTTCGGGAGCTACATCAGTTTCCCAACCTCTTGTAATCAACACCATGCCTTCTCTCTCAGAATTGATATTATTCCACTCACTAACAACATCTCTTATGATTTGCCTTTCGGCTAATACATCGCTTGGCGAAGCTATCATAAGATTAACGATTTTTGCATCCACCGCGCTCCCTCCAATATCTTCTTTAATAAATTCATCACATCAACATTGCCTTCATCTTTCGGCACTTTATATCTTATTCCATAAATCTGCATTTCGTGCACTCCGCATATTATTCAGTCCGTATGTATTTCTGATTACGGCTGTTAGGCTTATCCGGCAATGTCATCGACAACTTACCGGAGTCAAGTAGTGGCCTTAGTATCGTTTTTCTAAAGTAATTATTATGTGCCATCCCAAGATATTGCTGCATTTCTTCTCTAGTCCTTGCAACTGAGCAAAATTCTACAATTGCTTTCATCCGCACATCTTGGTCATCATGGTCATTGACTTGGTCACTAACTTGGTCACTCCTACTGACCAAGTCGTAATTCATATTCTTCAGAACAACGTGAAATGTCGATGGTGTTGAAATAAATTTCGGTGCATCTTCCTGCGTGTATCCGTAAAGATATTCCGTCTCTTCACGTATTTTTCGCAGACCACTACCTTGGCGTTCTGAAAACTCCAAACGGTTAAAAATGTCTGCTATAATTGGATTTCTCCTCATTGATGGTACATTGTTTATATCCCACGCTTGAATCAAAGAGCCGTCAGGCATACCGCCCGGTGAGTAAATATCAATACGGTCATCATACATATCTACGTGAACTTCACTACCAATTATGGAATAATCCCTGTGCATAAACGCATTGGCAAGAGCTTCAAAAACTGCACGATCTGCATAGTCCGGCTTGTTAATCCGGTGGTCAGGCATTTTCTTCCAGCGTACTTTTGAGTTGAGCCTTACAAAGTTGTGGCTGTTTCTTAACAGTGAGATTATATCGCCTTCAAATTCTTCTGCATCAATGGCATCGTCAACACCACCACTTTTGTTTAGCCCGTCCCAGCGTGTACAAAACACCCTACATTGAAGCAGTGGCGAATCATCAGCAAACATGAGTCCGGCATATGTTAGAGTACCGTCAGGTTGGCACAACCCAAAAGATATATATTCTTTCATTGTCAATATTTTTTGAGCAATCCTCTTAAATGCAGCATCTAGGATTGTAAAGGAAAGGTCTGTTACCTTATATTTAGTCGGCATGGAGTCAAAAGATATGTTTTGTCCACGCCTCACAAGTTCACTCAATTTGTGAGGTGTTGCCTGAACACTTTGGTTGCCTATTCTCACATAAGCAATAATATTTCCGTCAGCAACATAATAATATGGAGGAGCGTCACCTTTTGGAATTTGAAGTATCAAAATATTTTTGCCGTCATCCACACGTTCAACTGTTATGTTAAGTTCTGGTACCGGAGATATGCGCTCTCTAATAAGTCTGCTTACCTCATCAATAGTTTTCTTCATGTTATCTGTCCCTAGAGCTTCTCCGTTATCATCCACACCAAAATATAAGCTGCCACCGATGCCGTTTGCAAATGCACTCACGGTCTTTAGCCAGCTTTTGGGTTTCTTTATTTCCAGTTCAGACTTGAACTCATGTTCAGTAACTTCTGCAATGAGAAGCTCGCTAAAAGTTTTCATCTTGTTTAATCCCTTTCGGATTTTTATACCTAGCATCAGGCGGCTTTGGTGCATCTTTTGGTATGAGCCATGCTTTACCTAGGCGCACAACACCACCTATTTGATTATTTTTACAGAGAGCTTGGACTCTACGGACAGTTACTCCCCATTTATCCGCAGCTTGCCCAGCGGTTATCCATTCAAGCTCCATATTAGGTGCCTCGCATTCTTAGTTTCTGATATTTTACTACGCAATAACGAATAATGCAATGGTGAATTTCTGTTTTACACTTAAAGCGCACGCATAATGTCGCTCTGTCACACCCTTTGCAAGCGATGCTTTTACAACCTTCTCAAACACCTCCACGACCCGCTTGTCTCTGCGCCGTTTCTCATCTTAATTTCCTTCACGCCTAGACACCCTGCCTTTCAAAAATTTTGTAAAAAGGCAGGGTGTCCGCAACCTTACTCCAAAATAGCTTGAAACCCTTGTCAGAGTTGGTCTGACAAGGGTTTTTGGTGACCCGTCCGCGGCTCGAACGCGGGACACCCTGCTTAAAAGGCAGGTGCTCTGCCGACTGAGCTAACGGGTCATTTTTCATGCTTTTTGGCGCACTGATTAATATACCACCCGATAGTACCGTTGTCAAGAAAAAAATCCAGTTTTTCACGCAATTGCGAGAAGATGGCGGCGGCACTGGCATAAATGCCGCGTGACCTATTTTCCCGAAGTGTTTTTCTGGACTGTTTTAATCCTTCTGTGATATTATATGAGAAAGGGTTTGCAATAACATATAGAGGAGAACACATATATGAAGTCATTTCGCAAGGAGCTTACTTTCCACGCAAAGACCAGACGGGCTTTTATGAACATAACACCTCAGGTTGATGCCGCACTCAAGGAAAGCGGGGTCAAGGAGGGGCTGTGTCTTGTCAACGCTATGAATATCACCGCAAGCGTGTTTATAAACGACCACGAGAGCGGCCTGCACCGCGACATGGAGCGCTGGCTTGAGAAACTTGCCCCTGAAAAGCCTCATAGCCAGTACGATCATAACGGCTATGAGGATAACGCCGATGCCCATTTGAAACGCACTATAATGGGACGAGAGGCCGTTGTGGCCATTACTAACGGCAGGCTGGACTTCGGCACTTGGGAACAGATTTTTTACGGAGAGTTTGACGGCATGCGCGACAAGCGGGTGCTCGTCAAAATAATCGGGGAATAGTTTCGGTAATGCCTTAGTTATAAGGGGTTGTTGCAGACAGCTTGATGTGCCCCCTGTCAAGTAGACAGATTAAATTAAAATACAGTTTACAATGTCGGTTGTCAGAAATGACGGCCGACATTGTGTTATCGTTGAGTAATGAGCAGGTCAAAAGCAGGCAGCATAACTGCCAGTTAGCCTTATGGCCAAAAGGCAGGGCGCTGTTTTGTTTTGCCCAGCGACAAGCCCCTACATATGGTAAGCGCATGCAGCATTTCCATATGTAGGGGCCATGTGTATCCGCATCTTTAGCGGAAGTTGTTATACCACTGAGATATACTCTTTAACAGAGCTATTGCGCATCCGCCTCTAGTTAAAACCCTGCTGTTGCGAGTGCGACATATCTAAATGCCCAGTGGTTGTCTGGTACATCTACCAAAGCGAAGTCTATATCTGCTACCTTTTCATCTGTCATAGGAGTATCTAATGCGTAGCGTACAAGTGTAGTTACTATTTCGAATCTGGTAGCTGTGGCATCAGGCCTGAACGTGCCGTCCGGGAAGCCTTGGAAGATTCCTGCACGGACTGCCTTGCGGATGTAGTCAGATTTGCTGTGATCATCAATGTCAGAGAAGATGTTTCCACCGGCTACCTCTGTCCAGCCTTGAGCCCTTACGAGCATCCTCGCCAGCTCTCCGCGAGTCAGTTCATTGTTTGGTGAGAAGGTTGCTCCGGAATCAATAATCCCTTCGGCTACTGCCCACTCAATTGCATCAAATGACCATCTGCTAGGCAAGACATCTGTAAAGGTTTGCGGTGTGGGAGCCTCTCCGCCGTTAGGCATATCGTCCGAGTTGTGGAGCCTGAATAGGATTGTTATAAATTCTTCTCTGGTTATACGGTTTGCCCCACGGAATGTGTTGTCTTGGAAGCCTTCGATGAATGGAGCGAAGACAAGCGGTACGTTTTCGTCTTCGATTCCAGTTTCCGGTGGCTGCGGAGCGGGGGCAGGTGCAGGAGTGGGGGGTGGAGCTGGTGGAGTTGTTGCTTGTCCACCACCTTGATTTCCACCTCCGCCGCCACCGCCTGTAATCGGCGGCCTAACCACAAGAGCGGTTGTGGCGCTGCGTAGTGCAGCATATGCTGCGTCTACTTGCGCTTGAGTTGAGGCAGGATTTGCTAATACAACCTGTGCTGCTGTCCTTGCTTCGTTAAATGGGTTAAAGGTTTCAACTGTGTATCTGGCAGCTTGTCTGGCCGCGGTCTCTTCGACAAGTACACTAAGCTCCGCAGTATTTACTGGCGGGGGTACAGGCACAAGATTCTGCATTGCAGCACGTAGCGCCGCGTTTGCCGCATCTACTTGCTCTTGCATTGCTATTTCTGTGTCCATTGCGTTAGCAACTGCCAAGGCTCCTTGCATTGCAGCCCAGCTTACCTCTGTGTAGTCTGCTTGTGTACGATTTTCTGCCTGAGCTATTGCTTCCTGCAATGCTGTGCGGTCTACAATTATTGGTGGTGCGGAAGGGGTTGCTGTAACAGCTACACCCGGACCGTTTCCTCTGAAATTAACTGCTCTGACTATTACATAATACGCTACATCATTTGTCAGCCCTGTGAATGTATGAGTCAGCTGATCTGGGAAAACAGCGGCAGTCCTTACAAATTCTGTAAAGTAAGGCCCCAGTCGCAATAACTCCAACTCATAGAAACTAATTGAAGAACCGCCGTCAAATTCAGGTGGCTGCCAGGTCACAGTTATTTGCCCATCACCCGGTGTCGCTGCAACATTTTGTGGCGCTGACGGCGGGAACGCTAAGAATATCGTGAAAGTTGCCTCTGGGCCGAAACCGATAGCATTGACTGCTCTTACGCTTACAGTATACATGCCTACCGCTAAATCTGTGAATGAGAAGTACCAGGCATAACTTGGAAGATCAATCCAATTAACCCCATCAATGGATATTTGGTAGTAGAGAATCGGCGATCCACCGTCTGTTAAAGGTGGCCACCAGTCCGCAAGCAACGTTCCACGTGGCATCCCTGGCGGCACCACAGGCGGCGCTGGCGCTGGCGGTACCACAGGTGGCGGCGGCGCTGGTGGTGGCGGTGGCGCTGGCGGCGCCCCCGGCATCTGCGACACCCACAAACCTTGCGGTGCCGATGGCACAGTAGGTTCCGGATTCGGAACGCCTGCTATAAAGTCTGCCGAGCCGGCACCTGCGATGTTGACCGCCCTGACGCCCAAGACATGTTCAGATCCATTTGCGAGGCTTGTGAATGTGAAGGAAGTTCCGCTTTCGACACTAATCCAAGCTCCACCCTCAATAGATACTTCATATGAGGTGATTGGAGTTCCGCCATCTGATTCTGGAGGCTGCCAGCTTAATGTCAGCTCACCATCGCCCGATGTGACCACTAAGTTTTGCGGTGCTCCGGGAACAGTCACTACGTTGACCAGAACGGTTGCTGTAAACTGGCCATCCACTGTTGTGGCCGCGATTAATGCACTGCCTACAGCTACGCTGCTTACAGCACCATTTGCGTCAACAGTTGCCACAGATGTGTTGGATGATGACCATGTTACTGCCGCATTAGTTGCATCTTGGGGAACAACGGTTGCTGCAAGTGTTGTAGGCGGATTGCCTAGGATTAGAGTCCTCGTGGCTTCCCCTTCAATCGTGACACCCGTTACTGCAACTGTCGGGTCATCCGGGGTCATGGTAATCACAACTTCGGCTACATTGAGGCCTGACCATACGAACTCGTTGAAGGCTTCTGGTTCAAGGCCGAATACTGCCGGGTTATTGGAATGGCCTCTGCCAAAGAGGATATCGCTGCGCAGCGCAGCCTGCAGCCCGCTCTCAACAGCCATAAATCCGTTTGGCTCAAAGAAGTCCTCCACATCGGTGAGAACCCTGGCAACCGCCGGCTGATTCCAATAGGCCCCAGCTGCAGTCGCATTCGGATTTCCAACACCCACAGGCACTTGGTTTACAACAGGCACCGGCGCATAACCATCTATGAGCCACAGGCTTACGTCAACAGCATTTGCTGCTAGTGCATTTGGCAATGTTACTGTGAAATCGCCATTTGCGTTAACATCTATACGGCTCGGCCTGTTTTCGGCTGCGTTTTCTCCGACAAGCATGAAAACTGCTAGATTTTCAGGAACGCTTGCAGGAACGCCTCCGTTCCAGACATTAACCTTCGTGCCTAGAGCTGCTGCTTGAGCTGTCCACATGTCTGTTACGTTACCTGTTAGGGTTACATCAACGGGAGGGCTGCCGGTTTGTACAAAAACATCAACGGCGGGAGCCTCCGCCGACAAATCAACATCGACGCCATTGACTGTAAGCGCTGTGAGTTCGGGAGCCACATTGTCAACGAAGAACGGCACAAGCATGTTTTGTTCAAAACTCCAAAATCCGCTTCGGCCTAACGCTGCACCCGGAAGAGTGGCGTTCGGCGACTGTCTGTGGATGACGATACCGATATAGAACTCGCCCTCACGGTCTAGTCTTACAGGCTCACGTTCACCTAGCGGATCGTAAGGTGTTTCAATGCCAAGCGGGTAGTAATAACCGTCAAATATTACACCGCGCATTGTTTCGCCCACAAGTCCGCGGTTGCGCGGGAAGTGGCGGCCATATCTGCCACGGTACGTTGTGGCTGTGCCCATCGTGTTACCTAGGATATAGTCTGCAAATATGTATTCCAAAGAGCCGCAAGGCATCGGAGTGCCTGTCTGCCAGTTATCTGCATTAAGGCCTGCTGCCCTCGCAGGAACTGCATCTATGAGATAGAAGTCAGCGTAGAAGCCCCATGTTTGGTTAAAGAACATAACCAGTTCGTTTGAGGTGACATTTTGTGCACCTTCGTAAACTGTGTTAGTCGTGACAACCGGGCGGTAGAGCCCAAGGAATTCAAACGCCGGAACTCTTTCATGCGTGACTGCCGCAAATGGCAGAACCAAATCTTCATTGCCGCCTGTGATTGTCAAGAAGCCTTCGTAGAAGCCGAGGTCACTGTTTGCAGGCAGGTTAATTGTTACCTCAAACGGAACCCTTGAGCCTGCCGGAACTGTAATCTGTCCGGGATGCCATAGGGTGGCACCTGATAGCGCCGCCGTGGGCGAACCTGCGGGACGGGCCGCACGGCCTGTGATGAATCTGTGTGAAAACGTGTATGTGATTGCCGTGTTTGAATTGTTTTCTATAAACGCGCGCATTGTCATAGAACCGGTGCCGTTGCCGATGTGCCTTGGGCTTGAACCAGCCAAGTCAAGATTACGGTTAAAGCCACCAAAGCTAAACGAACCTGTGAGAGTCGTTGCGAAATCCTGTACTTCCGGGTTTGCAAAAATTTCTGTCATAACTCTGTCAAACTCTACAAATGCAACGGAGTTAGTTTGAGTTGCTGCGAGAACATCTACATTTCTGCCTGCATCAAAGGGGCTGTAGTTTGCATTCGGCAGGGCTATAGCAGTGTTCATTATACGTGTTTTAATTTCGTAGTTTGCCCACATGCCTCCAGAGTTTGCACGGCTGTAGTGTTGCAGCAGCGCAACCGCACCTGCTAGGTGAGGTGCTGACATGGATGTACCGCTCATGTTGCCGTATGCAGCAGACCAAGGCTGGGTTCTCCAGTTGCCTGTGTTGCCGCCTAAGCCCGACCATCTTGGAACAGCGGAAAATACGTTCACGCCGTGTGAGCCAATGTCAGGGGAGATTTCGAATACATTTTCAAGCGGGCCTCTGGATGAGAAGCCTTGAACGATTTGACCGGCACCGACGGTACCTGTTAATGCGAAATGTGTTAAACCATTATTTGCCAGAGCTTCATTTGCGAGGGCATATCCAACCAATGTCGGAGATTGTATGAAAGGCAGTCCACCAGTACCTGCAACACCGGAACTCATGCCCGCAGTGCCGTTAACTTGAATAACACCGCCCAGACCCCATTCTATGGCAGATGCGGCTATATCGACAAAGGTATGGCCTCTGCGGACGAGTACAAATGCACCTTCGATAGCACTGCCATATGTTTGATAAAGTAACACAAAGTCGGCAGGTGTACCTGCTCCAACTGGCACATGTGCATTTCCTGCCGCAGATGGGCTACCATACGAAACAGGCATTGCGAAGATGGGGTGCCGTCCATCCGCTGTCACAATTGTGCCCGGATGGTCAAAAACAAGATTTCCGCTTGGATGCTGTTGAACCATAAACGCATGTATAGCATTCATGAAATTGCTGTTTTGTGCCTCACCTGCGCCTGACAGAACAACGCCTGTCGGGTCGCCTGCTGTAAGTGCAGAAACAGTAATCGCCATTTGTGAGCCGCCGGGGTTGCCGCCTGTGAAGAAGTTTGCACCACTGTTACCGGCGGAAACTGTGAATACGATACTTGGGTCGGCCAGCATAATGTTATTTATGCTGATGTTTGCAATCGCGATTGCCGAAGCATTCTGTTGTCCCAGGGACATGTTGACAACATTTGCGCCGTCAAGGAATGCCCATTCTTGAGCTGAAATCCAGATTGAGGCATAGACATCGCTGTGTCCATAGAGGCCACGGTAGTGTATGCCCCATGCGCCAGGGGCAACACCCATGATTGCTCTCGAAGCGTCGAAGTTCGGGTCATCAAGAGCGGGGTAAGGTCTGCCGAGAATTGTGCCTGCAACGTGAGTACCGTGAGTTGAATTTGCACCGGTAATCGTCGTTGACGGGCTTGCCGCTGTGAGGTTGTATGTAATTCTCATGTTCTGGCCAGCTTCATTAAAGAAGTATAGCGGCGAACATTCAAACGGGTTGTTTCCGGGCATCCCTGGCGGAAGAAGCTGCGGATATGCCCATGCTACAGGGGTACCGCCGGGCTGAATTGGGTTGCCGCGAGGGTCATCGCCCTGGCCGCCGGGCCATAGGCGCACATTGTCACGGCCTAGGAAAACATACTCCGGAGCCTCTCCGGCTCTCGGGAAACCGAGCTGATTGAACGGCCCCGTTGTGTAGCGGTTGATGTTAAACAGTTCGTTTTGTGTCAGGGGTACAGCGTTTGCAGGTTGTGAGCCGGCTGTACCGTTAGGTCCAAAACGGGCTACCCTAGCTTGATTAATAACCGACGCCGGCGGGAACGAGCCTGCAAACGCAGGGTGCATCCAGTCAATTCCTGTGTCGATGATTGCGATGATGATTCCATCTCCATCAATGCCACGCCTATGGAGTTCATCAGCATTCATTCTGGCACGCCCGGTTGCCATCCCAAACGGATTCGGAAGAGCCGATGCTGCAAGAGCTTCAGCCAAAGTTGCAGGCACTTCGCCTTCTGCTATGTAGCCAAATGCTTCCTCAACAGAAACATCCATGAGTTCAGGAGCACTAATGTTAAAGTCGGGGAATATCGCACGGACTGCCGGCAACTCTGCAAGATCCTCAACCCTGTCAGCAGGAAGGGTCATTGCAACGCCGTTGAGTGCGTGACGGTACTCTACCGTGATGTGGTATTCAGGTGCGCTAAACGCTCTAAATAAACCTCCGCCAAACATATCACTGACTTGTCTTCTGAATGCGGAATGCTCATCTTCTACGATACTGATGGCATCTGCCAGCGAAAGGTGGCTACCCTCAAAGGCTGCCTCAATAACTTGAGTCGGAGCAGGAGCGCTTTCAAAGAAAACTAGGACAGACACTTGGCTGCCGTCCTGCGGAAGAGCAAATTCATCTTCAAAGCCTATAACGCCTGTCATAGCGTTGAACTCTTGCAATTCCTTAAATGCGGTTACTTGATCTTCTGTCAAAGTAATTTCGCGGACTTCCTCCACGGCGGGTGGTTCGCCGGACACTTCATAGGCAAACGCATGAGTCACAGGGAGCACGGTTGACATCATAACGACTGCCAGTAGAACGGCCAGCAAGGATCTTAGTCTACGTTTCATGTGCATGGCACCTCCAATAAATAATTTGCGAGGAATTTACGGCATTAAATTCTCGAAACTTTAGCAATCTACCGTATAATAGTTGATGATTTTACATCACCGCATTATTTAAGTCAAGTCAAATTTTATGAACATTATAGATGCCGCTGCGGAATTTTCTGCATCGCTCAGACCATATAGCCGCCAGCCCTGTTGACACACACTAAATGCGCCCCTTCACATGGAGCGCTTAAAGCGTTTCCAATGTGTAAGGGGCGCATTGTGCGTCCGCATCTTTAGCGGGAGTTGTTATACCGCTGAGATATACTCTTTAACAGAGTTATTCCGCATCAATGTCTAGTTCAAAACCCACTGTTGCAAGCACGACATATCTAAATGCCCAGTGTGTGCTCGGTACGTCTGTCAATGTGAATTCCAGACCCGCTACCTTTTCAGCTGTTACAGGAGCACCAAGTACGTAGCGTACAAGTGCGGCTACCATTTCAAATCTTGTGGCTGTGACGTCAGGCCTGAATGTGCCGTCCGGGAAGCCTTCGAAGATTCCTGCGTAAACTGCTTTTAGGATATAGTCAGCCTTGTCATGCTCTTCGATATCAGAGAAGATATCTTCAGCTATCTCTGTCCAACCCTCAGCCCTTACAAGCATCCTTGCCAGTTCTGCGCGGGTCAGTTCATTGCGAGGCAAGAAGTTTGCGCCTGAGTCGATTATTCCTTCGGCTATCGCCCATTCGATTGCATCGAACGACCATCTGTCAGACGCAACATCTGCAAACGACGGTGTTCCAGGCCTTGCGCTAGGAAGCTCGTCTGGATTATGCAGCCTGAACAGAATTGTGACAAACTCTTCCCTGCTGATACGGTTTGCTCCGCGGAATGTGTCATCCGGGAAGCCTTCGATGAATGGAGCGAAACCTGACGGCTCGGCCAACGGAACTTGCTCATCTTCGATTTCGGTTGCCGGAGGCTGCTGTACCGGAGGAGTCCACACACCTCCACCACCGCCGTTGCCCGTAGCCGGTGGTGCAACATTAACTGTAACAGTTGCGGTAAATCCACCATCTACTGTCGTTGCAGTAATTACCACACTACCAGAGGTTACGCCAGTTACGACGCCATTTGCATCTACTGTGGCCACTGCCGGATTAGAAGATGTCCAAACTAAAGCTGAATTTGTTGCACCTTGAGGAGCAACGGTTGCTACAAGTGCTATAGTCCCGCCGGTAGTCACATTTCTTGTGGCTGCTCCTTCGATTGTGACGCCTGTTACTGCAACGGTTGTATCAATAGGCGCAACATTAACTGTAACAGTTGCGGTAAATCCACCATCTACTGTCGTTGCAGTAATTACCACGCTACCAGAGGTTACGCCAGTTACGACACCATTTGCATCTACTGTGGCCACTGCCGGATTAGAAGAGGTCCAAACTAAAGCTGAATTTGTTGCACCTTGAGGAGCAACGGTTGCTACAAGTGCTATAGTCTCGCCGGTAGTCACATTTCTTGTGGCTGCTCCTTCGATTGTGACGCCTGTTACTGCAACGGTTGTATCAGCAGGTGTCACAGTAATTGTAACTTCAGTCACATTGAGACCTGACCATACGAACTCGTTGAAGGCTTCTGGTTCAAGACCGAATACTGCCGGGTTATTGGAATGGCCTCTGCCAAAGAGGACATCGCTGCGCAACGCAGCTTGCAGTCCGTTCTCAACAGCCATAAATCCGCTTGGCTCAAAGAAGTCTTGCACATCGGCGAGAACCCTAGCGACAGCCGGCCGATTCCAGAATGCTGAGTTTGCGTGTGAAGTGCTTCCTGCGTGTGGATCACCGACACCCACAGGCACTTGGTTTACAACAGGCACCGGAGCGTAACCATCTATAATCCACAGGCTTACATCCATAGCACTTGATCCCAGTGCGTTTGGTAGTGTCACTGCGAAATCGCCATTTGCGCTGATATCTGTCACACGGAGCGGCCTGTTATTTTCCGTGCTTTCTCCGGCGAGGACAAAGACTGCAAGGTTTTCAGGGATGCTTACAGGGCGGCCTTCACTCCAAACACCAAGCTCTGTACCAAGAGTTGTAGCTTGAGCTATCCACAGGTCTGCTACATTACCGGCGAGAGTTACCTCACCAGCTTGAACATTGACTGCGGGAGCCGTCGCCGCGAGATCAACATTAACACCGTTTACTGCAAGTGCTGTAAGTTCTGGAGCTGAGTTGTCAACTGTAAATGGCACAAGCATGTTTTGCTCAAAATGCCAGAATGGGCTTTGGCCTGCTGCCGCACCTGGGAGCGTAGCGTTCGGCGACTGTCTGTGGATGACGATACCGATATAGAACTCGCCCTCACGGTCTAGTCTTACAGGCTCACGTTCACCTAGCGGATCGTAAGGGGTTTCAATGC
>Ga0209755_10006559_pt1 | contig 12831 bp, 12 predicted proteins | sample TergutCo191P1_FD_187301 | JGI IMG/M metagenome (GOLD analysis project Ga0209755, IMG submission 187301) | Cornitermes sp. P1 segment gut microbial communities from Petit-Saut dam, French Guiana - Co191P1 (SPAdes) (version 2) | ecosystem: Host-associated > Arthropoda: Insects > Digestive system... | reverse complement strand
CATTTTCGTAGTAAGGATCTACAATACACTCTTTACCTGTTCTAAGAGTTTCTAAATAATAATTAGCATTCGCGTAACCGGTAAGCGGGTTTAAATCAATTCTTCCGTTTTTATCTTTGGTCCAATAGCTGATAAATCTTCCCGTCTCATCGCTTCCGGGAGTGTTAACAAACTGAGCGTCCATACCGTCAAGTTCGTTGGGTTCATATACCGCCCAAATTCCTATAAATCTGCTTTCTTCAATAAAACTTCGAAGCATAAAATTTAGCATCGGACGCCGATCCGCGGGCGAGAGGATTGTATCCAAGTCGGATATAACAAAGCCGTAAGCGCGGATTTCATCCAGAGCGACTTCCAGGAAAGCCTTTACTGCTCCCGCTGTGACTGACGTAATATTAGCGGCATTTTCATCAGCCAATTTTGTAATACCGTTTGACGAGAACGATATTGACGCGAGAGTTAAACCGCTGAAACAAACTAAATTTACTATCGTAATAATTAGCACAAGCTTCATTCCAATTTTCATAAAATCTCCTCTGTATTTCAGTTCTAATCTATCGAACCAGAATATGCCATAATTTTACTTGCATTTTACAGCTGCTTTTTGGCAAATCATAATCTCATTGTTAAAAGTAATGAATAAACTTTGACAATCTGTAAAAAAAGATAAAAAACGTATAATTTTTCATCTTTTGATGATGAAATACATGAAAATGATATAGCTTAAAAAAAACAGAAATGATAAAAAAAGTTCATTTTTTGACAGCTTAAGAAAATATGATCTTTGTATTATAATTAGCTATGTTTAAGAGTAATACAAAAGGCAGTTTTGAAGGTTTCGAGTACGAGCTTTGGAGGCAAAGCGAGGGGGATGTCAGCATGGAGCTGACAGGGCCCGGTACTTTTAAATGCGGGTGGAAAGAGGCTGATAATATTCTCTTTCGCACAGGGCTTAAATTTGACAGCAGCAAAACACATGAGCAATTAGGCGTAATAAGCCTGGATTACGGCGTAGATTATCAGCCTGATGGGAATTCCTACCAGTGTCTTTACGGTTGGACATTGGATCCGCTTTTGGAATTCTATGTGATTGAAGCATGGGGAAGCTGGCGTCCGCCCGGCGCGGATTCTAAGGGTATAATTCAGGTTGACGGCGGCTCTTATGACGTCTACGAAACAACCCGTGAAAACATGCCTTCGATTATTGGCGTAACAACCTTTAATCAGTTTTGGAGTGTCCGCACCGAAAAGAAAACTGAAGGATCAATTTCTCTTACAGAGCATATTAAAATTTGGGAAGGGATGGGAATGAAACTTGGGAAAATGCATGAGATAGCGTTTTGCATCGAGGGATATAAAAGCTCAGGTTACGCTGATGTTTTTAAGCATGTGTTAAAAATAGGAGATACTGTTTACGGTAAGGCATAAAAATGTTTACAATTTTACTTCTGTGTATAATTTACATTTCGTTTATTAGCTTGGGGCTTCCTGATTCTCTTTTAGGAAGCGCTTGGCCATCGATGTATAATTTATTAAATGTTCCTCTGCATTACGCGGGAATTGTTTCCATGATAATTTCCGCTGGCACTGTTGTTTCCAGTATTTTTTGCGTAAGGGTGTTAAGACGTTTTGGAACTGGGCTTGTGACAATGACAAGCGTGTTTATTACCGCCGCGGCTCTTATTGGTTTTTCATTTACACAATCATTTTTATTTTTATGTCTTTTAGCTGTACCCTTGGGTTTAGGCGGCGGAGCGGTGGACTCAGCGTTAAACAACTATGTCGCCCTGCATTACAAGGCGCGGCATATGAGCTGGCTTCATTGTTTTTGGGGTATCGGCGCTTCCTTAGGTCCTTTTATAATGTCGTATTTTTTAATCAATAAAGATTCATGGAACCTTGGTTACAGAAGCATCGGCATAATTCAATTTTGTCTTGTTATTATTTTGATTATCTCCCTGCCCTTATGGAAAAAGGATGTAAGAACAGAGAGCTCCGGTAAAAATGATTCGATTAGTTTCAAACATATATTTTCTATACCGGGAGTTAAGCAGGCTGTCGCTGTGTTTTTTAGTTATTGTTCTATTGAGTGGATAGCAGGCTTATGGAGCGCCAGTTTTCTTGTAACAGAAAAGGGCATAGAGCCTGAGTTTGCCGCGAAGTGGGCTTCCCTGCATTTTATTGGAATAACTGTCGGGCGGTTTATTTCCGGTTTTATTACTTTTAAATTGACTAACAGGCAGATGATACGCATGGGACATATTATTATGGCTTGCGGAATTGCTGTTCTTGTAGCGCCTTTAAATATCACGCCGCTTGCGGGCTTGTTTTTAATTGGTTTGGGCTGCGCTCCGATTTTCCCAAGTATGCTGCACGAAACTCCTGTCAACTTTGGCAGAGAAAATTCGCAGGCGATAATGGGTGTGCAAATGGGCTGTGCTTACATCGGCTCTTCTGTTATGCCGCCAATCTTTGGCTGGTTTGCCTCGATTTTTAGTTTTAGTATTTTCCCCTTTGTCATTGGAGCCATATTGATTGTTAAAATATTTTTAGTTGACAGCTTGTATAAGAAAACTTCTGGTTGAGATTTGATTGGTAGAGAGACTCTTCTGCCCAAAATTCTTCTTGTAACCTTACCTGTCCGGTTTACTTATAATATCGTATATAATATAATCACAAAAGTGGGTTTTTTAATATGAAAAGTAATAAATGCTTTGCAAGGTTTTTTACAATAGTTATACTAGCCGCCATTGGCTTATCAGGCTGCGCGAGTTTTTGGTATGGCGTAAGTATCAGAACTAATAATAATCTCTCGTCAGTACTGGCAGGCGGAACTATAAACTTAAGGTCGTCAGGCCGTGACATAGAATGGAAGGTAAGCTCAACCAGTGACGGCTTAGGGCCTGTAGCGAATGGGACATTCATTAGCCAGAACGGAACACTCTCTGTAGACATTAACGAAAGCTCAATGGTTCTTTATGTTATAGCAAGATCCCTGCGTGATAATTTTTCCGATGTAAAACAGATTAGAGTAGTTACTGTAGATTCAGTAAGTATAACTCCGCTTGATCAAACAATTGCGGTTGGAAGGTCGCTTCAGTTTAGAGCGCAGGTTACAGGAAACAATAACCCTGACAATACAGTAATTTGGAGAGTTGGCGCGAATTATGCCGGGACAGGAGGCGTAACATCGGGAACTACAATCAGCGCTAATGGAACGCTTTACGTGTCTTCAAATGAATCACTAAGAACACTTTATGTAACGGCGACTTCCGCTATAGATAATTCAAAATCAACTTATACTTCTGTATCGATAGTAGTACCCACTGTAACGCATGTTACAGTAAGCGCTCCGGGTCATTCTATTCAAGCGGGCAGTTCGATGCAATTTTACGCCGATGTAACAGGAATCTACGATCCTCCAAAAACTGTAACGTGGAGGGTAAGCTCTAACGCGGCGGGAACAGGCGCTGTTACACCCGGGACAATAATCAGCGCAAGCGGACTTCTTACCGTCGCCAATAATGAGTCGGTCGCGGCTCTCTTTGTTTTTGCCGCTTCGAGTATCGATCCGCTAAAGTATGGCAGCGCCTCAGTCGCGGTTATTCCCGCGCCTGTATCAGCGACACCCGCGCCGCTGCCGCGGCCAACTCCGATGCCGACACCTACGCCAAGGCCAATACCGACACCAGCGCCTGCACCTGCGCCTACACAGCCTGAAACACCACCTCAGCAAAGACCAGAACAACAACGGCCTGAACAGCAGAGACCGGAACAGCAGAGACCAACACAAACACCTCAGCAGCGACCGGAACAACAACGGCCTGAACAGCAAAGACCTGAACAACAGAGACCAACGCAAACACCTCAGCAAAGACCAGAACAACAACGGCCTGAACAGCAGAGACCGGAACAGCAGAGACCAACACAGACACCCCAGCAAAGACCCGAACAACAACAGCCTCCTGTTACACAAACGCCGGAACAGCAACAGCCGCCGGTTTCAACAACACCGGTAGTAACCGGCATTAGTATTAGCCCGGCAACTTATTCAACAAAGACAAACACAAATGTCCAATTGAATGTTACGGTAACTGGAACGAATAACCCAAGCGCTTCTGTCACGTGGAAAGTAAGTTCAAGCTCCGATGGTTCAGGAGCGGTAGCGCCAAGGACAGTAGTAAGCGCGAGCGGCAGGCTCACTGTAGCGCCTAACGAATGGAATCCAACGCTCTATGTTTTTGCGACATCCGCGGCGGATCCTTCAAAGACCGCTGTTGCTGTTATAACGATTACCAACAATAACGCTAACCAAGGCAGTAACCAGGGTAACTAATGAAAGAAAAGAAAGAGTTTTCACATCTGGAAAAATCGCGTTTAATTAAAATAGCTTCTGTTACTGCTTTGATTGGGAACGCTTTCCTTGCCGCGGTAAAAATTGGAGCCGGTATTTATTCAGGCAGCCTCGCGGTAGTTGGAGACGGTATAGATTCTTCTGTCGATGTATTAATCGCTATTATGTCTTTAATTGTCGCTAATATTATTTCGCGTCCCGCCGACGAAGACCACCCATGGGGGCACGGCAGGGCGGAAACTGTCGCTACAGCGCTTCTTTCTTTTATGCTCTTCTTTGCAGGCGCTCAGTTAATTTTCAGTTCCGGCAAGGATATTATCTTTGGAGAACACAAAGAAGTTCCCACATTGCTTGCGGTTATCGGCACTGTTGTTTCAATAATCGGAAAATCAATTTTAGTTTGGGTTTTATTTTCATTGGGAAAAAAAGCCGCTTCTCCAATGTTAAAAGCAAATGCGAAAAATATGTCGGCGGACGTAATGCTTTCCGCCGGTGTTTTAATCGGTATTGGGCTTTCGATGTATTTTAAAATCGGACTTATTGATTCATATGCCGCGATTCTTGTAGGCGTTTGGGTAGTTAAAAACGCGATTGGTATTTTCCTGGAAGCGAACACGGAGCTTATGGACGGCGGTCCAGACAAGGCACATTACGAAGAAGTATTTGAGGCCGTTTACTCGGTAGAAGAAGCGGGCAGGCCCCATCGTGTTAGAATGCGAAAGATAGCGGGGCTTTGGGATATCGATATTGATATTGAAGTTCCTCCGAATAAATCAGTAATAGAAGCGCACTGGATCGCGTTTAAAGTTGAGAAGGCGATTAAGCAGCGTATCGATAATGTTTACGATATAATGGTTCACATAGAGCCTTCGGGCAATGTGGAAGAAGAAGGTTTTGGCCTTTGCGAAGAAAGTTTAAAAACCGATCTAAGTAAATAAGCGGCGCCGTAACCCGCGAATACCGAGATTAACCTGTCAACAATATTTACCGGGATGCGTGAAAAAATTTGCGAAAGAAAAACGGGATAATTTTTATCAAACATTGTGCCGCTGAATCCGCATGAGATAACCGGGATATCGGCTTCGGTATACGAAGATGAAAAAATTAAAATAAAAGAAGCGATTGCTCCGCCTAAAATACTTATGACAAGGCATAATCCAAATGATGTAAGAATAAGGACAATAGTTCTATCCATTATAATTCTAATTGTTCCGGTTCTGTGCGAATAGAATGGTATCATTTTTTGATCCGTGTTATACAGATTAAGCTCGCGGGGAAAAAGTTTTATAAAGAGCCATGTAATAAGCGCGGTCGCGGCATTGCAAAGAACAAAAAGATATCCTTCCCAGCCCCAAAAACCGATAGAATGCAAAATAATATTGGTAAGCGTTCCGCAGAATACGCCCCAGAAAAGTCCAAAGACAAGCGTGATAGTTATAGTAAACATTGTATCCATGTAAAGAGGGAAACCTAATACCGATGTAAACAGCTTGTTAGAAACAATATTTAAAAGCGCTCCTGCTGTGCTGAGAAATAACATTAGTACTGTCTTGCGCATAAAGGAATTATAGCATATATTGTTAGCTTGTGAATATGGAATGTATAGGCGATTCATGCGAGGTAGGAATTTATGTGCGCCTGGTGTGGCTCTTTGTATTTATAACTACATTTCTCGCGATGCTGCTTTGCTATCTGTTCTTATCCATGCGCAAAGCAAGGGAACAGGAACTTTTAAGTTATACCTTTTCTAAATTGATGATTGAGTGTCTGGAGATTGAAAGGCGGCGTATTTCGCGCGAGCTCCACGACATTGTGCTGCCGCTTGTAAAGGGAACTTCTGTTTCCGACCTTATTCGTTCCATCTGTATCGATCTAATGCCCCCGGATTTTAAACGGCTTTCGCTTAAAGATTCTTTCGCTCAGCTCTGCGCGCAATTTTCCGCAAGGACCAATATAGAATGCGCCTGCTCCATTGAAGAAAAAATCGACTTATCATTTTTAAACGCGGAAAATCAACTTCATTTATTCAGAATGGTTCAGGAATCTTTAAATAATATCGAAAAACATTCAAAGGCAAAATACGCGTCATTAGTAGTTTGCGATATTACCCGCGGCAATTCTGTTAATTTATTAATCTGCGTTTGCGACGACGGCGTTGGGCTTAAAAATATTTCATTGGAAAATGAAGGTCTTGGAATGAGAAGTATTCGCCAGAGAGCCGCGATAATCAGAGCAGCTCTGGATTTTATCAGCGAAAGCGGGAATGGGCTTATGGTAAGAATTGAGGTTTTTAGGGAGTTCGTTAATGAGTGAAAAACCCGGGTTATTAATTATAGAAGATCATCCGATTATGCGAGATGGGATTGCCTCCTATTTTGAAAAGACCGGACGCTGGCAGATAAGCGGAAAGGCATCAAGTGTTGATGAAGCGAAAAAAATATTTTTAAGCGAAAAGATTGATGTAGCTCTTATTGACATTCAGCTTGACGACGGATGGGGTACAGATATAATTCCATGGTTAAAGGAGATAAATCAAACGCCAACGCTTGCGGTTTATTCTGCCTTTGACGATTATTCGCATGTGAACGCGGCTCTTGGAATGGGCGTTCAGGTTTATATAAGCAAACGCAGAGATGAAAAAGAACTTGAAGACGCTCTTCTTGACGCGCTCAATGGAAAAACAGTTATAGACGAAATGGTGCAGACAAAACTTAAAACTGTTGCCGAGCTTTGCAGTGTTTTAACAAAACGCGAAAGAGAAATTCTAACCATGGTTAAAAGTGATGTAACAAACAGGGAAATAGCGGAAAAGCTTGGTATAAATCTTAGAACAGTGGAAAACATTCTTTCATGTGTGTATGACAAAACAGGTGTTCGTTCGCGCGCGGAACTGCAAAAATTGTAATTATTAGCAATGCCGATTAAAATACAAAACGCGTAACTATTTGGTCAAAGAGAACGAAAATTCCAAGAATGCCTGTGTATATGGCAAAGCCGTAAAGAGATTTTTCTTTGATTATTTTTAACATAAACTTAACGGCGAAAAACCCAACAATGGCGGAAGTAATGCTTCCGGCAATAACCGCCGCCGCGCTTATGCTGTATTCTACGCCGCTAGAGTTGTTTTGTATTAAATCTTTTGATTGCAGAACAACAGCGCCCAATATTGCCGGGATGGACATTAAAAAGGAAAAACGCGCGGCAAGATCGCGGTCAAGCTTGCAAAAAAGAGCGCCAGAAATTGTCGCGCCCGATCTTGAAACACCCGGAGGAATCGCGAATGCCTGCATTACGCCGATAATGAGCGCGTGTATCCAGTTCATGTCCTTTGCTTCTTTTAAGCTGCCCGCCTTTTTAGCGCGCTTGGATAAAATTTCCGCTGTAACAAGCAGGGCAGTGGTGATCAAAAAACAAATTCCTAAAAATTTAGCGGAGACAAAAATTTCTTCGATAGCGTCTTTAAATGTAAGAGCCGCAATTACAGCGGGGAGGGTAGCGATTATAATAAAAAGAGTTAATTTTTGAATTGGATTTTTTATTATTTCCCAAATGTCTTTCCATAGCACAACAAAAACAGCTGTTAAAGTTCCTAAATGCAGCATGGTATCAAAAAAAAGAGAAGGTTCGTTTATGTTAAATACACGCTGTAAGAGCACAAGATGCCCTGAACTGCTTACCGGTAAAAATTCTGTAAGTCCCTGTACAATTCCAAGGATTATCGCTTCAAATATATTCATTTTTTCCCTGCTTATTTATGCGGTAAAATCATCGCATGAACTTTTATGTTTCTTTCCGATGCGGCGTTACTCGCAATTTCTTTTGTAATTTTACCCCTCGGTTTTGGATGCGGAGGAGCGTCCCCTATCAATATAACTAACCTGGACTGCGCCTGCCATGTAAATTTAATAGCGGCGTCATGGAGGGCTTCGTAAACCGCTTCAGGTATGTCGCCGCCGCCCTGAACGTTTATCGCGTTTAAATCGCGCTGAAAACGCGCAAAATCATTCGTAAACGGAACAATCTTTGTCAGGTAATTATCATAATAGTCTTTAAATTGAACCATGCCAATCCTAAAAGTTGGAAAACTGCTCAGCATTTCGTCCAACATAGGTATCAGTTTTTCGCGCGTAGCGTCAATATATTTTCTCATGCTTCTTGTAGTGTCAATGCAGATAACAAGGTCGAGGGTTTTTCCTCTTTCCCTTTGCAAAATTGTTTTTATATGATCTACAACATCATCCGGCCCTCGTGAATAAATTAATTCGCCGCTTCCGTCTTTCGCTATTTCTCTGAATGCGTCAAGCGTTTCCTGCATATAAACGCCGGCAGGAGGACCGGCAGGAGCTTCCTGATCTATTTCAAGCCTGAAGGGATTGTCTCTAAATGCGCCGCGGTAATCGGCATAGGGCATTGTAAAAGCTCTGATATTTAAAAAAGTGCCATCGGTAAGGTAAACCTGCCCCTGACGTCCGCCTTCGTATCCGTAGTAAAGAACGTATGGTATGTAAATATGAAAGGCGTCTCCTATAACCGGATGTTTTACAACAGTGGAAGAAATTAGAGAATAGATTTTACTTTCTTTTGGGATTGGCACTTCGTTAAGAATGCGTATCTCGTCTCCGTTTATCTCGTTCCATTCACCGGCACGGTAGGCGTAATTGTTTTCTCTAAAAGTTGGGTCTCTTGTTGTCTCTGTTAAAAGTACGGAAGAGATATCCGGTTTTTTCTTTATGAATAAATGGAACCCGCCGTCCGGTCTTAATTCGATAAGTAAATCGGATGGACTGATGCTCAGATCCGGTGTGGCAGTTTGCGCATATAGCGCAAAGACACAGACAAAAAAGAGCAGAAAAAAGCAACATTTTTTCATATTTAATTATCGGCATAAGAATATGTACGATTAACGACAGTTACCAGCTTGTTTTTGTGGTTTTAACATGGTATTGTGTAAAAAAGGAAGAAAAATGGATTTTATTTTAACTAATCTCGCGGAAATTAGCTGGAAAGATTGCGTAATGTACGCTGTCGGCATAATTTTAATCTTTTTGGCTATTAAAAAAGAGTACGAACCTGCGCTTCTTTTACCCATGGGCTTTGGAGCTATTCTTGTCAATCTTCCCTTAAGCGGTGCGATAGATCAGGTCTTACCAGGAATTGGAGAAGTGCATGGACCCATCGCCTGGCTCTACGAGACAGGCATAGCGTCTTCGGAAATACTTCCTCTGCTGCTTTTTATTGGTATTGGCGCCATGATCGATTTTGGTCCGCTTCTTTCCCGTCCTTATTATTTCTTCTTTGGCGCGGCGGCTCACTTTGGAATTTTTGCCGCGATTACAGTTTCCATACTTTTAGGATTTAGCATGAATGACGCTGCCGCAATCGGTATTATAGGAGCTGCGGACGGACCTACAACAATCCTGGTCGCTAATATGTTAAAGTCAAAGTATGTGGGACCAATTCTTGTAACGGCGTTCTCGTATATGGCGCTTGTTCCGATAATTCAGCCCAGTGTTATTAGGCTGCTTACAACTAAAAAAGAGCGCATGATTCGCATGGAACCGGTGGAAGACAAGGAAATCCCCAGAGCTGTAAGAATTATTTTCCCGATAGCGGTTACGTTTATAGTTGGTATTATTTCCCCTGCGGCTGTTTCGCTTATTGGTTTTTTAATGTTCGGTAATTTAATCAGGGAGTGCACAGTGTTACGCGCGCTTTCAGAAACCGCGCAAAACGCTCTCGCTAATTTAATTACGCTTTTATTAGGCATTACAATCGCTTTTACTTTGCAGGCGGATAAATTCATTCAGCTTGAAACGCTCATGATTTTAGGTTTAGGTCTTATCGCGTTTATTATTAATACGGCAGGCGGCGTGATATTCGCGAAGTTTATAAATATTTTCTTAAAGACAAAAGTTAATCCGATGATTGGCGCTACAGGAATTTCGGCGTTCCCAATGTCGGCGCGCGTTATTCAAAGAATGGCGCTTAAAGAAGATCCGCAGAATATTTTATTAATGCACGCCGTAAGCGCCAACGTTTCAGGACAGGTTGCTTCTGTCGCGGCGAGCGGCATTGTATTAAGCCTTGTTTTAAGTTACCTGGCAGGTTAAGGAGAAAAAAATGGAAGTGAACACAACAGATTTAATCGCGTCATTACATATAATGTGGAAGGGCATGCTCATGCTCTTTATATGCAGCGGCGTTATCGCGCTTCTTACAATAGCGCTAAACAGGATTTTTATGCCAAAGAAGAAAGACGCTGCTGAATAATTACGATCTTTTTTTATTGAGAAGGAGATATAAATAAATTTGTTTATAGGGAGTTATGTGCAATACCCAATAAATTTAAAAAATATATTTTAAGGTGTAATATGAAAATTAAGTATTTATTATTAATATTTATTATAAATATCATTTCTTGTAATATTAATTATGAATCAATATATAATCAAGATTATTTAAAAATGTCAGATTGTAAAAATATTAATTTTGTTAAATGGTGTTTTTTAAAAGAAACAGGATTTGAAATTGAGCAAGAAATTCAAGTTATAATCACAGAATATAATGGAGGTATCCCAATCCAAACAAAAAATTTACCAATTTATTATGAAGTAAAAATTAATGAAGATCAATATAATGATTATATTTACAGAATATTAAATAGTAATGATGCAGATAGTTGGAAATTTCTTGAAAATAATGATAAATTAATTTTCAGAAGAATTACAAAATTTGAATTAAGTTGTACGATTGATAAAAATAATATTCAATTTGGATTTAGAATGGTTAAAGGTATTGCCCCATAAAATAAATTGGGTACTGCACATATCAAGGTAGCTTAAATAAGTCTAATTGCGCATAACATTAATGTTTAAAAGCTAACCCTATTCAACTTTAAAGCGCGAGACCTCACTGAGTAAGGTATCTATTCCTTGGCGGTTTTTAATGGTTATTTCGTTAACTTGCGTTACTGCTACATTGATCTGGTCCGCGCCTGACGCCATTTCGTTCATGCCAAAAGTGATTTCCTGAGTAACTTTTTCCAGGTTTTGGCTTTCTCTGATAACTTCCAAAGAGCCTTCCTGCATTTCTGATGAACCTGTTTGAACATGACGGGTTATATCGTTAACATTGCTAATTTCTTTAAGAACTTGCTTTGAACCTTCGCCTTGTTCTTCCATCGCGCGGCGGATAATATCTTCCTGCTGAGCTACAACTTTAACGCCTGAATCTATCGCGTCAAATTTATTTAAAACATTTTCTGTTGATACAGTAATTTTTTCTATTGAGTTTTTAATCTTTTTTAAGACAGTACCAATTGTTTTAGATTGTAAGCGTGAACTTTCGGCAAGTTTTCTGATTTCGTCCGAAACAACGGCGAATCCTCTTCCCGCATCACCGGCATGCGCCGCCTCAATCGCCGCGTTCATCGAAAGAAGATTGGTTTGGCTTGCGATATTTTGCATAACAGAATTAATCTCCATTAAGCCTTCCGATTCCTTGGCTATCTCGCTAATATCAGTTGAAACTTCCTGCAAACCTGAATGTCCAACTGCCGAGGCTTCTGTAAGCGTCTCAACATTTGCCGTGTTTTTTACTAGAGTTTCCGTTACAGACTGAATATTGGCGACCATCTCCTCAATTGCAGCTGAAGCCTGTGTAACATGAATAGATTGCTCTTCGATATTGTCATTCAACTTATTAATGTTAAGCGTAACCTGTTCCATTGTAGCGTTTGTTTGCGTAACGCTTGCGCTCTGATTTATAACACGCCCCTTAATGCTTTGAATGTTAGCCGTTATTTCGTTTATAGCGGCGGCAGTTTCATTCATGTTACTTGCAAGATCTGTTCCAATTTTTGATAATTTAAGAGCTTCTACTTTAATGCTCTTTACAAGATTTTTAATTTTTTCCAAAGTATTATTAAAATAACGCGCTAAAAGCCCGATTTCGTCATTGGATTTAATCGAGATAGTTCTTGTAAGGTCTCCTTCGCCCTCAGAAATATCCTTTAAGTTATCCGCCACCATTGTTATAGGTTTTGTAGTTCTGCTTAAAACAAAATAAATAATTATCGCTACGATTATAATAACAATCGAAGCCAGAAGAATGGTAAAATTAGTAATGCTGCGCACTTCTGTTAAAATATGCTCCTCCGAGGCTGCAATCATTACAGACCATGAAATTCCAGAGTTACCAATAATAAAAGGCTTTAATGTTATTTCTACATTTGATTCTAAATCTTCAGAATAGCTTTCTATACTCACAGTCTTACTGTTCATAACAGCGTGGTTTGCTTCTTCTATTTTATCTCCGTAAATTGTATCGACATCGATTAATTTTTTACCTATTCTGTCCTTCAGATAACACGCAAGCACAAAACCTGTATTTGTATAAATGGACATGGCGGCAATTTCATCATGGCTTTCGATAACCTGTTCAAGAGCGGCCTGCATTGGGGAAATCGATAAAAGACA
>Ga0209755_10006558_pt1 | contig 12833 bp, 11 predicted proteins | sample TergutCo191P1_FD_187301 | JGI IMG/M metagenome (GOLD analysis project Ga0209755, IMG submission 187301) | Cornitermes sp. P1 segment gut microbial communities from Petit-Saut dam, French Guiana - Co191P1 (SPAdes) (version 2) | ecosystem: Host-associated > Arthropoda: Insects > Digestive system... | reverse complement strand
AGCAAGAAGAACAGTGCCTTGCATTCCATCGATGCTAACATTCACTTCAACAGTGACACCAATTTTGTTTTCATATAAGCCCTTAATGAAGCCAAAACCAGAATTATTCACTGTCACGTACAATCTGTCATCTCCCCGTACATTGCGTTTTTCTACAAATTAAGAAAGACATAAACAGTTACGCACAACAAAATATAGTTCATACATATATATACATACTGTGTACATAGAAAAGTTCCGCGACCTCTTTTCATTTTAGTTTTAAAAAACTGATAACTCAAAGCATAAATGTTCTTGTTTTCTGAGGCCAAAGAACATACAGAACAAAAGAATGGCAGTAGAGAGCATATTTTAATTCTTAACAGGTGTAGGAAGAAATGCATATGGTGAGTAAGGCAACAGCTGTGTATTTTTTTTGTATCATATCAACTCATACTTACTTTCAGCTGGAGTTAAGGTTTCATAGTACGGCTCTAAGGCCTTGAATAACCTCTTCTCTTCAACAAATGGTAATAGAGCTACACCTTGCCATGCAAACTTCTTTCCATTTAAGTCTATTTTAAAATCTTCTGGGTAAAAATCAATGATAGGAGAGTCCTGAAATGAATCAGAAACGTGATATACAGCGAAACAATCTTAAAACATTTTTGGAAAAACTAAACAAATTAAGCTTATTAAGCAGGACAATATCTTGAATAGGAAAGGCAGAAAACACGTCATTTTGTAATTCTGTACAGAAACTGTCATTCATTTTACTAAAAAGTGGCTTATGTTTTATGCTAGTTGTTGATACAGCTGCCATGTTTACCACATATTTAATACTCAATGACTCGGAGGACAAAAACTGTACTAAACTCATGTGCAACCTACAGTGAACACAAAATCATAAATTTTGCACACAGAATACTTAAAATTATTGGAATTATAGTAACAAATCCTCCATTATAAACCAACCAATGGCAACTTATGGCCATCCCTATGGATAATGAATTCTGCATGCACACATGCGCGCACACACACACACACACACAAACACATAAAAATATATTGATATATGTACACAACAATTATTACAGCATTATTTTTACACTTCTGTCTATACAGAAAGACTACCAGGAACTATAAATTAATTAGAACACAATGACATTCCAAAGATGGGGCAACAAATAAGTACTTAATTTTCAGACTTCCTTCATTACTTTGGGTAAAGGTCCCTCTTCACTTTAAGATTTACTTTTTATTAAAGTCTGAAAATTCTTGCACAGCAAGTAACACTAGAAAGGTAATGACAGTACTTTCACTCACACCAATCTTTGTATATTAAACTGAAATACACTAAGCTACATGCTGCTGCTCACCAATAAAAGAGCCATCATCAGGCAGTAAAACACATGCATGTAGACTACTTGTTACTGCATACAGAATTTGTTATACTCACTGGATTGCTCATGAGAGAAGCCCATGGTGCTGGAACATGGGAGCTACTTGCTGCTGGGAACACACCCATCAGCTGCTCCAGGGGACGGAACTGAAACAGTGTCACCATGGCGTTAAATCAAATGTTAAAGTTATCAATAAGAATATTATCTACGAATTATCAGAGAACAACATCCATAAAGCATGTCTCATACATACCGGTTTGGTTCCTTTTTCAAACTCTGTTGACACCTCTGCAACATTCACAAAATCTGATGCAAATGGAGCATAATGGTATGGAAAGTACCAGTTCCATGACGCACATCCCTGTAAAAGCAAATCAAGTGGTCACAAGCTGCATCATCTGTACTCCGGATGATAAATTGCTAAATGTTTGAAAATCAAAGGGGAGGTGGGATAGTTCAGTCAATATAGTGATTAGGTTGAATGACAGAAGAACTGTGGTTCAAGTCCTGGCAGAGGCCCATCTGTTTCTGAGACTACAAATTCACAATGACATACACACAATCTCACACCAATTTCATGAACACCTATCTGATTATGATGAAATAATATGGCTCCTTTCAGCAACATAATCCAACACCTCACATTGAAACAATTTTCCCTTTTTCAGCACCTTCTTTAAATATGGTGATTAGAAACATACCACTAGCTAAAGTTGGAAGATGCTATGAAATGGAAATAAATGTGGAGGGGGGGAATATAATAATAATAATAATAATAATAATAATAATAATAATAATTTAGAATCTTGAGACAACCATCCCCAATACCGATTATGATTGATCAAAAACAATCAGAGAATGTGGAATATTTCAAATATTTGGGTAGCATGATAACAAATGATGCAAGATGTACATGTGAAATCAAATTCAAGATTGTCATGGCAAAAGATGCATTCAACAAGAAGAAGACTCTATTCTCCAGCAAACTGTACTTAAGTTTGAAGAAGACACTAGTACAGTGCTATATCCGGAAAACAGCTTTGTATGGTGCTGAAAATTAAGACACTTCAGAAAACAGATCATAAATACCTGGAAAGTTTTGAAATGTGGTACTAGAAAAGGCGGCAGATGATCATTTGGACACGTTTTGTGGAAAATGAAGAAGTATTACAAACACTGAAGGAAGAAAGGAATACCCTATGTACAATAAAAGGAAGGAGTGTTCATTGGGTTGGTCACATTATGCATAGTAACTGCCTTCTTAAATATGCCATTTAAGGGAAGATAGAAGGAATGAGATCAGGAAGAAGACAAACAGCTACTGGATGGCCTTAAGGGAATGAGAACATACTTAAGTTTGAAAGAAGCAGTACCAGATCACACTTTCTGAAGCCATACCTTTGGAATGGGCTATGGTTGTGTTGCAAGACAGACTACACAGTGAATGAGAAACTTCATATTAAATGCAATGCATACAATGCATTGTGTGTATTAATGGTTTATAAAGAGTACAGTTATTACATTCGTGTAGCACAGGTACACAAGAAATGCATACTAATCTTTTATTGGTGTACAAGGGATGTGCAAAAAGTTTTGCAACACCTTTCTCATTTCAGTCAAAATCAACATGAAATGTCTGCAATTTTTCCTGTACACAATTTTGAATGCTCTGTTTTCTACTACAGCGCTGCGGAATCCACTTTCCCATGCACACACGGGGTTGTCAAAATGGTATGGTACTGTGACATGCATTTTAAATAACAGGCTGTTAATGATTTTTTGTGGCAGGAAAGGAATAGGTGAAGTTACTCCTATACAGGCCTAGACAGGTCCTTAGGGCTCCTTGATGTTAGGGCTCTAATAATTTCTAGACAATTGCCACATGAAGTGGTCAGCCTAAGCACCAGCTGCCTTTACCCCCAGGAGATAACCCTGGTATTCAGTTCTGTTACAGGTTGAGTTGACCCCACGGCCACAGTGTGGCTGCAAGGATTAAACCAATGAAAAATCCCAATGAACCCACTGGGAATCAAACCCACGACCTTCCAGCTTGTAACACAGTGCCTCAACCAACTGAACCATGTTGGACAGAGGAGGAATAAGTAACAAACATTAACAAGAAATTAAAAAATGTACAGTGTCAATGCTGTTGATATAAACAGTGTTAGTTGGGTTCACAAATTACAGCTTCTGAAGAAGCCCAAGAGGAGCTCAGTGATGTTTGTGGCAATGGCCAGCCAACAGCAGCAGTTACTCAGACAATGTTTCAACATGCTGATCAACTCAATCAAAAGGAATGACAGACTAAAACCAGAAAGCTTGCAAATGAGATCTCAGTATCCAAGGAAAGTGTGAACAACTTTACTGATACCTTAGGACACAGCTGGTGAAACTTTTTAAGGCCACGTGCCAAAAATGTCCACAAATTTCAAAGAAAGTTTATTGGCATGCCCTTGGGAATTTTGAAAAGCAAAATAAGGTCTTGGTGTCTTCCATAAATTATTACTTACTGCATTATTATTATTATTAATAAATAATATAATTATGTATTTAATGTATAAGATAATTATTATATTTCTAATAAATGTGATAAGGAAGAAAATGTGGAAGTAAATGGGGCAAGTACAACTTCCTGTTTGACGAGAAGACTGTAAAACATGCTGTCTAATGTCACATATTTCCCCAGTCACTGCCAGTATGGCACCCCAGTGATAAATATTCAGTCATCACTTGGCACCCCTCCCTACTTAAGTAAAAATGTTTCATACGATAGCAACAGTAAATCATATGCAATCACTATGTAGTCAGATACACGTATATAATACAGACTATGGTTGGGCAAAGCAAATTAAAAAAAAAAAAAAATTGGACAGCAATGAATGCCTCATGCCAAAGAACTTTCTACATGCCATAGGTTCACCAGCCCTGCCTTAGGGTATTGAAGAGTGTGTTCTCATTGGGCTCCACAATGCCTAAATAGCAAAACTGTGCAGAAAGAAGTATGTTTGGATTTACTCTCACATTATGAGACTGATGGTGAAGTTTTTTGTAATAGATCGTCAATGGGGTGAAACATGGATCCAAGTGTGAACTGCAGATAAAAATACAGTCAACGGAATGCTATCATCCAACTTCTTAAAAAAAAAAAGTGTAAGGCTGCCCCTTCAAAAGGGAAAGTTATGGCCACTTTTTTCTTGGAGGCACATGGTGTGATGTTGGTAGACATTATGCCATGTGGTCAAACCATTAACTCAGATCTGTAAATTCAAACCTTAAAATCTTGCAGAACCGTTTCATGGGAGTTTTACCTCACCAAACTGTTGTTGAAACCTCCTTCAGCATGACAACACAAGCACACACACATCTGAAACCATAGGAAGCAACCACAGAGCTCACACGGACTGTTATTCTCCACCCACCATCCAGCCCAGATCTTGCTTCCCCAGATTTCCACCTCTTTGGAGCCCTCAAAGATGCTATCTTTGGGAATAGGTTTGAAAGTGATGACAAGATTATTGACAAGCAAAGAAGTGGTTGCATGTATAAAATTCAAACTGTTACAAGAAGGGGAGATATACTCTCGTTTCTCACTGGAACAAGGCTGTTGAAGTTGATGGAGATCATGTACAACAATGAGGCATGTAAAACATCTACCTCATTATCCTACAAGTGTGTTCAAGGTTATACAATAAATCACTAGCAGTCAACAAACTGTGTTATAGAACTTTTTGGGCAAACTCAATACAGCAAGAAAAGAGATCACACAGGAAACCAAGGATGATATTAAAACAGGTAATCATGATCAACAACATAATTACAAATTCTTAGCCTCTCCTGGTTGCAGGAATTAAAAATTTTTCTTTCATCATTTCGTTAAATATCACTGGCATCCTAAAATTTATATTCATACAATGAGATTCAATTTCCAGGCATTCCTTCCAAATGTTCTAGCATTTCCTTTCACAATTCTTAGTACTGTAGACTAGTAACATATGTTACAGTTCTTCTCTATTATATACAGGGCACTGTATCCTTCAACCATTACGAGGAAACTCACTCGTTTGTTCGTGAATATCAAACATTCAGAGACAAAGAAGAGCAGAGGTATAGCCTATGAACCTATCATCTGATTTTACTAAGGCTTCATCTGGGACAAACCTAAAACTGTGTTGTTAGTTCTAGAGACCGGCTGAAATATACAGTCTCACATGAACATCCCTCCCTGTTTTACAGCCTACACAACAGAAAAATATAACAGTGAAGTTCCTCAAGGATGACTGGATTTTGTGATCACAGTGGTCACTTTTTATGTACCATATCAAACAATTTATCCATGGGCTAAGATATGGTCATTGCATAAAGGATATAACACAATGCAACCTTGCAAATCTGTATTACAAAGAAACATTATTAACCTTATTATGTACAAGGCAAGGAGCTAACCAAGTCAGAAAGGATGGTCTGTTTCCTGCCAGGGTAAGAGATTTCTCTTTTCTAAATTATCCAGACCACTCTGCGGGTCACCCAACCTCCTACCCAATGGGTAGCAGAGGATCTCTCCCCAGAAGTAAAAAAAGGCTGGGGGATGAGGCTGACTACTGACTCCATCTAGTGCCAAGGTTAAGAATGCATGGAACCATACCTCCACTGTCCTGTATGCCTTTACAATGTGCAGACAAACAAAATTACTTATTTTTACTGCACATATCTAGTTTTAAACCACATAGTATACCATATTTACGTGAATGCAAGATGGGGTTCCTTCCTTAAATCTGGTGCTTGAACATGTGAGGTCATCTTAAATTCACATGTGAATTATCAAGCTGGAGAGCACCAAAGCAAAACACTTTCAAACAGACCATGCACAGCCAAACCAAGGCCTGCATCACCAAGTGTAGAAGAAAGAGAAAACAGCATGACTAAAGTTAACTGACACAATCTTTGTTCGGACTTTACACATCATCCAATGCTTTAAACACATGCCACATTTCACAAGCCACCCCATTTTCCTCTTCAGGCAAAGAAATACCAAACCTGGCGGACATCTCCAATCAAGCTATTTTCAGTTACCACGTACCACAGAAACTATAAACTTGTTGTGATATGTAACTGAGAACAGAGCTACTCCAAGGGCAGTAACAGGAAAATGGCTACTGAAAAATTACAACATAACTACAACACTTAAAAATAAAACCTGGACAAATCCACAAATTAAAAACAATAAAAAGAGCCACAAACTCAGACTGATCAGACCAGACACAACACAAAAATCCAGAGTACATGTATTTAAAATTCTTAATATCACTAGCACCATCAGTGGAGAAAATTATGAATCTTCTTCATGGATTCAAGTGAGCTTATACACCAAGAAATATAAATGTATTATTTAGTCAATGTGGATCATAATGGCATGGCAGTGCATCTCACCAGAAGTAACTCTGAAGGGTTTTAAAGTATAATGTATATACAATGCGGCGAATGAGACTGATGATGGTAAGTTGCGAAATGACAGTGAAGAGGAAGGAATGTTACAGGTCAGCATTAGGTAGAGAGAATCTGACATGCTTTGTGTATTGAGTGAATGAAATGGTAAAATATTTCTCCTTAGAAGACGTTTTATTTTTGGGGGGTCAACCTAGATTTGGATATATACATTTTCCCTTGGCAGGTGTGTTTTAGTTGGGCAGTTATCTTAGATCACAGACATCTTACATTTGGGCACATATGGTATATTGTTTCATTACGCATTAATCCTCATCATTATCACCATGTTATCATCACCAAGGAACAATGCACATGAAAAGGATAATGAAGGAATGTGAAGAAGATATTTATACCTGATAATAATATTTCAACACCCAACACAGGCCACGAACATACTGAAAAGCCACTCTGTGCCTGAACTCAATGTTCTCTGTAGCCACATCAAATTTGGACTCATAGTATCTGTCTTTGAAGCCATCTTCCCATAACCGAACCTCATCATGGGTTTCTTCTTCTTCATCAGAATCTTTATCCATCGAATCAGACTTTCTCTTCTGTCCTCCACCACCCTACACGACACAAAAAATCAGCTTTTATCTCTTATACAGTATGCTACATGGTTAAGGCATTGTTTTGTAATTTGTGGCGAAGAAAAAACAAGTCTGAAATTCCACTGTGGCGAAGTTCGATATTGTTGTCATATGGGTTACAGTACTGTATGGCCCAACAGGTACATATCAACACTATGGAAGAAGATCTTCCAACTATCTTCTGGGAATTATGATGATGGAAGATAAACAGTGCCTTTAAAATGGCTCATAATTATAGAAATATTAACAGACAGGCACTCACTGCTACAAAATAACATATGCAAGCTAAAAGAACATTGTCAAAATGCCATTCCAACGTATTTATCACACCACAACTGTAATAAAAGACTTTAAATGTATTTCCACATCACAAAATTTTATAATTAAAACCCTATTTTCCAGCAATACCCATGCTCGGTGGAGATCCAATGATATAAAGATTTTTCAGTTCAAATGTCATGAATGCATATTCTTTGCATGTCAAACACAAAAGTAGGTACACAAGCACAAATTTCAAAACCTACAAAAATTTAAACTTTACTCATCATCAGAGAAATTCTAGTGAAGTGTGAAATGGTGCTGGCAAAATGGGTACAGAAACAACAATATCATCCATCTCCCCATGTCACTAACATGCACATACACAATCTAAATTTCTTAAAAAGTAATCATTTTGTAAATGAGAACTAGTTTCAGCTGAATGTGTTGATGCTTTTTATGTTGTGTTTCTTAAAATTTTAATATTTATTCCAGAAGTCCACAAGGGTGAATTTAAAGTTAAAGTTTATAATACCCACAAGGGCAAAATTCTGTAACCTTCACGCTTGCAACAGAGAAATGTACTGTACTTTGGACATCCAAAAATGTGAGTCTCTGGATTTTACAATGCGGAATACTGAATGAAAATGAACCAACAGAAATACACTATGAGTATTTACCATCATTCTATTGGCACAGTCCATCATTTCTAGACATTTTTTTTGTGATAAATAAAGTTATGTATTCAACTAAAACATAGGGAACCTTTTAATATTACAAATTATAGGAATGAAGATGTTTACCTCTGGCCTCAACATAGAATTCAAAGCTTTTGAAGGATCTGTTCCCATCATTTGCTGCTCCACGTGACTGCTGTGATGCATGCCATCTTTCCGCATGTGGTACGCCTCCTGACGTGGATTTTGCACAGGTCTTACTTCCCTGCCTAAAGGCTACATGGAAGGAACCAAAATTAATATCATGACACAGATATTCATAGTCAACACTTATAACCTAAATGTGGTAATATTATTCTGGGAAGATCCAGTTAAGAGCACACGTCCATTATGTGTTCCCATTTTCCATGTCATAATAAAGCTTAAATATTGTAACACACTCATCCAACTAGCACATACCCAAAATAAAATATACAACCCTATTTTTTTAATCTCACAGTTTAGAGGGAATAAAAAATAAAATTCAAATAAAATTTGTCCACTACATTTAAAATGATGTCAATAAGCATGGGCTCTACCTCCTGTAATATTGTAGCTGTTATCTGTATCTCAATAAAAATCTACAATCACACATTAGCAGTAGTGGTCAAATTAAGGTGGGTACAAACTTGTAACGTTACCGCATACCGCAACACTGTAACGTTCCAAGTGACTGACATGATACGGAATTACAAGTTGAACTTCCATCCCGTGCCTCACGGCGTAACAATATCCTGCGAGCGTTGCACTGTGGGGTTCCCAGTTTGTCATGGGAGCCCGAGTGATGTCTTTGCAGCTAGAAACAGCTTTGTACATTTATATATATATATATAATGCTTTAAAGAAAAAGAGCCGTGGTGGAGGCATAGGCAACTCTACACAAGCAGCAGTTCAAGTTTGCTGGTAGACTTGAATTTTCAGTCAGTCAGTGGGTTATATAAGAATTTCACCAGAATGTCTCCCAGTGAATTTGAATTTTTAATTAATTTGAATGGAGAAAAAATCTCAAAAAAGGACACAGCATTCAGAAAAGCCATTTCTGTTCAAGAAAGGTTGGCACTGATGCACTCATTGATGGGTATGTTCATTTCTTTCCCCTGTTCTTCCCATGCATCTTGCTTTCTAATTTTGTTAAAGTGTATTGGGTGTTTTGGGTCCCAAATTATTTCTTTTCTTTTATAAAGTTCGATAAATTCTATGACACTTTACTCAGTCCACTCCATTTCACAATTACCAAAACTCTTTTCCATTTTGGGCATATAGGGATAAGAGATTAGAACCAATTTCCTATACATAAATTTTGTAGCAGACTCACTTGAGGGGCAAACTGTCCTTTTGGAACCCAAGCAGGTTGCCACTGATTTAGCATTTTTGTACGTCTCTTCTTTGCCCTCTCTCTTTCTTTAAAGGCAATTTCATTTTGTTGTCGTTTCTTGAAAATTTCATCTTCTACATCACCCAGGTCAGCCATTATAAGCTGAACACGATTCAGATTCACATTTCCACTATCAGTCAAGAACCCCTGGAACACAGATTATTCAATCAACTTTTGTAACTGTAATTCAAGAATCACAAATTTCTTTGGGCTGCACCTATAATGTCAACTACATAACTTCGTAGAAAGCATTTTTTAAACACACCACTGCAGCAAGGGAGACAACAGGGTCAGAAGACAATGTATATACAATCTAATTTCGAAAGCACAAGATTATGATTTTATTCATTACTGTACAAGAGAATGAAAGCTGGCCCTCACTTGAAGGGAAGAACACACACATGCTGACACAAGATAGATGTTTTAAAACAAAGTACAACACAGAATGCAAACTCACCCTTAAGAAAAAGAAAGGAACAGACAAAGGGACAAAACCTTTACAATTAGAACTCTTCACCTCATACAGTTAAAATGATTACAGGAGGATATTAGGGGAACACAATGTGAATGTATGAGTGAAATTCTGCAGGTTCTGGACAGAGTCTAAGGTGGAATTTTGCTAAAATGGTGCTAAAGCTTCAAGTCCAAAAACAGTCGGACATTCTTTGACCCGCTGAGTAACTATCAACATTGGAAGGAAAGTCCTGCATTACAGGATCAGTCAGTTATAAATGATCTAGTAACAAACCTAAACTTATCTTGATTCAACAAATAATAAACGTGAACTATTAACAACAAATTCCATACAAAATCCCGCCAGTGAACTAAATGCTACAACAATTGTTCTGTGAATCTAGTAGAATCAACAAACCTACACTTATCTTGTTTGAGCAAAAGCAAAGATAAAATCCCATTTAACCCACATTTTACAGCAACAGACATTCTAACATTTGCAATCATAATCATACTATTATCAACACAAACCCTAGGGGAACCTTACATTCTGGGAGATCCAGACAACTTCACACCAGCAAACCCACTGGGAACACCAGCACATATCGAAACAGAATGATATTTCCTATTCGCATGTGCTATTCTACAATCTATCCCAAACTAATTATATCATTTTAGGAAGCATATTCAAGAGCATGAAGTGCATAAACAAAGACTTGACCGGTCAGTTCCTAAAGACACTATGAAAACTGAGCCATGTAATTACTGGTAAAACAGCAAGCAGTAAAATTAAATGTTCCATGAACCAGAAATGTAATTTTATAAAAAAAAAAAATTAAATTTTATGCCCTTTAGAGACCACAATTTAAATTGATCACCTCTGGCATTTTACATACATAACGTTTAGAAGGAAATAAATAAATAAATAAATATTTCACCTGTCAATTATAGAACTAGAAAATTATTTACACATTTTCATGTTTTACACGACACCACAGCAGATGTCACGCTAATTTCAGGTATGATGAAGATCAATGCAAGATTTCTTGAACATGCCACAGTTCTATCAGTATACTACACAGTATTTTATACATGATCTTAAACCTTTCTTTTGTATACTCTACATACAAAGTTAATTAAAATAAATATATAGGATTGCAAAACACATGCATGAGATGTGAACACCAAAGCCAAACACATGTGACAGAAATTCATGTTCTTTAAGTCTATACTTACACACACAACTGACATATTTAACAGCCATTTAACTCTTCAAATAAGAATGCGACATATATGTGGCAAATTTAAAGTGAGCTGAAGTTATAGTAAATTTGTAAACATATTGAAGAAAGAACACAGGCACTTATGACATTGTGCTGAGGAAGACATCTCAACCTACAAAAGCAGGAAGTAAAAGGAAGTGGGGAAAATTAATACTACAGTGAAGAAATAAGAGGGTGAGATAGGTGAGGCATGTGGTATGCAAGGGGGAGAAGAAAAGCAAAGGAGACGTTGGTTGTAAAACTTCAACAACAGTGATCATATGGAAGACACAAGCATAGATGGGATAATAATATTAAAATGAATCTCCATGAAACAAATTCAGCTGTGAAGGGAAGTAAACTGAATTCTTGTGGCTCTGGATAGGGAAAAATGGGAGGCTCTTCTGAATACAGTAAGGAGTCTTTGGGTTCCACAGAATGCCAGGAGTTTCCTGACTGTACAAAACCTACTGGCTTCTCAACACAGACTTCTATTCAAGTTAGCCACTTGTATGTTCAGTTCCTTTTAGTGATTCTAGTACTCTTTTCATAAGAATTACTGTACCAAACTACTATATAAATGTGTGTGGGTGTGTTTGTGTTCTATCGTTAAAGTGTAAAATTCTGTCAATTTATAGAACACACTTGGCATTTTAGTAAGTGCTAAACAATGAGAAAAATTAATACTTCACAGAACAACTAGTTACGTATTCCATACAACAAACTGACTCCAGTTACACCTTTGAATGCAGGATCATTCAACCACTTTACCTAGCTATTTCGCAGAATGACCTGGATCCCATTCAGGTACAGAACGAAGACCCATTCAACACTTTAACTAATTACTTCAGAGAGTACTAACCTGACTTCTGGTACTACATGGAATGAGAAATCTTTCAACACTTTAACTAGTTATTTCATGGAATAATAATGGCCTGATTTCAAGTAAAGTATTATTAGGAACCATTCAACACTTTAGTTGTTTTATGGGAGTAACATTCCAACCTCGGTTAAAGTACAGAATGATGACACCATTTACATCACATAATGAGAAACCAGCCCACATTTTAACTAGTTATTAAACAGAAAAACTAGTTATTTCATACAATAATGTAACCTTCAGTTGAAGTATAGAATGACCCAACAATACTTACAGTGCACAATACAGAACCATGCCATACCTCAACTACTTATTCCAGTGAGTAACTTAGTATTTCAGAGCATAATGTCCCAACCCAAGTTATAGTAAAAACTTGTGAACCAATTCAACTCTGTCAAACTCCATCTATAATATAACCTAACCTAAACAAATC
>Ga0209755_10006557_pt1 | contig 12834 bp, 8 predicted proteins | sample TergutCo191P1_FD_187301 | JGI IMG/M metagenome (GOLD analysis project Ga0209755, IMG submission 187301) | Cornitermes sp. P1 segment gut microbial communities from Petit-Saut dam, French Guiana - Co191P1 (SPAdes) (version 2) | ecosystem: Host-associated > Arthropoda: Insects > Digestive system >... | reverse complement strand
CCGGATTATCGGGCGCAGGTTCCGGCTGGTTCATGTGTTCTTTGGCCCCAAAATTTTTGAGGTCTCCACCTTCCGTTCTTTAAAAGACGGCCCCACCAGCAATACCTTCGGTACGATAGAAGAAGACGTGCAGCGGCGGGATTTTTCGCTCAACGCGCTTTTTTACGATCCCTTAAAGCAGCTTGTGGTTGATTATGTGGGCGGCATGAAAGATATGCAGAAGGGCCTTATCCGGCCCATCATTGCGCTGCCCCATATTTTTACCGATGATCCGGTACGCATGATCCGGGCGGTCAAGTACAGCGCCGTTTCGGGCTTTAAACTGCCCCTTTCCCTCAAGTGGCGGATACGCAAGCACTCCGGCCTTCTTGCGGCGGTTTCCCCGTCCCGCCTTACCGAGGAGATTTTCAAGATCATCCACTCCCCCCATGCCCGCGAGATCGTTGAAAACCTGGACGCCCTGGGCCTTTATTGTTATCTGCAGCCCCAGGCCGCCGAGCTTTTCAAAACCATGCCGGCCTTCAAGTCCAGGTATCTGAAAACCATGGGCACCTTATGCGGCGAAGGCATAACCCAGGTCACCGAGCCTGAGGCCAGGGGCGCAGGCTGTACCTCCCCTCCGGCAGGGCAGCGCTTTGGTGAACCGCGCGTTCCTTCCGGCGAGACCTTTTCGGTGCTTATACGCGATTACCTTGAAGACACCGCCGAATGGGAGGCCGAACCGGCAGGCGCTGACGAGGCCCGCCCCCTGGCGGAACGGTACAAAAGCGCCTTTACCCTTGCCAGAAAGTTCGTGCTTCCCATGAACCCTCCCCGCGTAGAGCTGGACGCCGCGCTGAGGCTCCTGTTTGCCGAGCACGGAGTGTCCGTAAAAAAGATGCGCTTTGCCGAACGGCGCCAGCGCCCCCCCCGGCCCGCCGAGGCAGGCAAAACCGCCGAAGCAGCCATACCCGCCGAGGCCGCGCCTTCCGGAAACGGAGCCGTGTCGAACAAGCGCCGCCGCAAGCGAAAGAAACGGGAATGGGGATAGGCACTGGAACCGGCGCTGCCGCCAAAGGGCGGCAGATGAGGATTTTTTCCGCACATACTTCGTGCTAAACAGCTATTCTGTCCGATAATGAATATAACTATGAACAAACGTGTCAATTTTGAGGACAGCCTCTTTATTCTGATGATGCGGCTCCGTATGATCCAGGACATCATAACGCTTGATGCAGATCCGGATTTTTTCCTGGAAAAAACCCTGGATGATATTTACTTTACCGACCACATCCTTAGAATCCTACTGGACTGTCTTGAAGAAAACCACTTCCTCATCGAGCGGGTGGAGGTACTGGAACACCTGTTTGAGCTGGAACTGCAGTTTTCCTGTGTTTTGCAGAATTTGCTTGAGCATGACGGAAACATTTCGGTTCGGGCAATACCGTCAATCAGTGAAAAGATCACAGCCTGCCGGGACAGCAGTCTGGAGCGGCAAAGAGCCATCGGGAAACTGAACCCGGTCGGAACAAGCCAATCAGCCAGCCCAATAGTTAGTTCCGACGAACTTACCGAGCTTCTCAAAGCTTTTTAGGTGTTTCCGTGAGGATCACCGGGGGAACGCTGCGTGGCAGGCAGGTAAGAGTTTCCGGCGGTATCATCCGTCCTGCCATGGACAGGATGAGGGAATCTCTCTTTGCGATCCTTGGGGATCTTTCGGGCCTTTCCTTCCTTGACATTTTCTCTGGTTCTGGCATTATAGCATTAGAGGCTGCTTCACGGGGAGCAGCTTACATTGAAGCTGTGGAAATGGATCCCCTGAAACGGGAGACCCTTTTATCGAACGTAAAAATATCCCCGGTGCGCATTAATTGCCGGTTCATGCCCGCAGAGCTTTACGTAAAACGGGCAAAACGATATTTTGACGTCATCTTTTGCGATCCGCCCTTTCCGTACAGGTACAAGTGGGATCTGGTCCAGTCAATTGCGGCATCCGCTCTTATGAAAGAGGGTACCCGCCTTTTGTTGCACCGTCCGCAGGAGGATCTTATGGAGGGGCCGCTGGAAAATCTTGTCTTGGAGGATTCCCGTGAATACGGGCGTTCGGTTGTGAATTTTTTTCAATTTTGTGCGCGAAAAAATTGACAAAAATAGAGATTTTATATATATTATTGTAGCCATCAAACAAGAGAAGGAATTAAGATGGATTATAAAAGCGTTTTTGAGAAAGTGCAGGGACAAAACACGTTTATAAAAACTACGGCTCGGCCTGTTGCCATAGACGGAACGCAAAAGGCCGCCCTTAACCGTAAGGGTAATATTCTCTATAACGCTGGCGACATAGAAGGAGCGCGAAGGATCTTTCTGACCACCGGTTATTCCGATGGTCTGGTTCGGGTTGGCGATTACTATCATTCAAAGGGCAGGCCTCTGGATGCCCTAAAGATGTACTGGATCGCTCCGGATCGGAAAAAAGCGGAACCAATCATCGCGCAGTTATCTGCTGTCATACAAAGCATGATATAATAGTGAAGGGAGCAAACTTAATTGAGTAACGAGAGCAACGAAATAACCGAAAACAGGTATAAGAACCTCCAGGATGGTGTCCCCGCACCAATGGCGAACGATTCCTTTCCGGAAGGCGAAGAGCAGCAGCTTGATATTTCCAACCTTTCCAAAAGAGGCTACCAGTTTTTGAAGGAAAACAGAACCGCGGATGCCATATCCTGTTTCAGCAAGATTCTGGAAATTGACGAGAACAACAATTATGCCCTGGTGGGGATGGGGGATGCCTATCGCAAGCAGGCAGGCTTTCGGAACGCGGTGTTTTACTACCAGCGCTGTCTGGCCCGCCACCCGGGAAACAATTACGCGCTCTTTGGTCTGGCTGATTGCTACAAGGCCCTTAACAAGTTCCACACCGCCATCGAAATCTGGGAGCAATACCTGCTTTACGATGACAAAAACATTACCGTTCTTACGCGGGTGGCCGACGCATACCGGAAGGTGCGGGATTACAAACGCTCCAAAGAAGTGTACCTGCGGGTGCTGGAAATGGAAGAACGGAACCCGTATGCCATAATCGGCCTGGGGCATCTCCACTACGATTTTAAAGAATACGGCGAAGCCCTGTCCTATTGGGAAAGGATGCTGGAACAGAGCAGGGACAATGTTGATATTCGTGTGCTTACCTCCATCGGCAATTGCCACCGGAAGCTTAAAACCTTCAAGGGAGGCATAGAATATTTCAAAATGGCCATTCAAAGGGAGCCGTATAATTTCTACGCCCTTTTTGGCCTGGCCGACTGCTACCGGGGGTTAAGCCAGCAGGAACATTCCCTGGAATACTGGAACCGCATACTGGAACAGGATCCCCGCAACAAAATGATTCTTACACGGGCCGGAGACGCTTACCGGACGCTTGGCGACCTTGACAGGGCGACAGAGTACTATCAGCGGGCCCTGAACATAGAATTTGACACGTATGCGGTATTGGGGCTGGCAGTAGTGGCCAAACTCCAGGGCAGGTTCGATGAAGCTATAGAGTCCCTCAAGCGCCTCATCCAGCAGGACCCCAAGAGCTACCGCCTGTACCTTGAGCTTGCGGATTGCCGGCTCAAAAAAGGCGAAAAGCGCGAAGCCATCGAAGTCCTGGAAGAATTCCAACGGCAGGGCATACGGAGCAACGCGATAAACGAAATGCTGGAAAAACTAAAGTCATAAAGGTATCTGGTTGCGGCGGCCCATGGTTTTTTCAAATCTATGGGCCGCAAGGGCCTGCTGTTCGACGGATTTGCGGCCTGATTGCTTTCTTCAAAATAGTCAATAATTTTCTGCCTCAGCTATTGCTAATAATTTTTTTTAACCTATAGTTAAAGTGTTATAATAACAAATTTAAATTTAAGAAAAGAGGAACCGTTATGAAAAACATACTCAACAAAGTTAGCTTGCAGGTAAAAATAATAGGATTGACGTCCATTATTTTAGTGCTTGCTATTTCACTGACCCAGGTAATGGCCACCTTTGACATGCACCGGCTTAGTGTCAACACCGCGCTTACCATGGGGGGAAGGGCGCTTACCGGTTACAAGTATCTCCTTGCGGCAATAGTGGAGGAGGAATATGGAGGGCTGCGCCTGGTCAACAACCAATTGGTGGATCAGCATGGCAATTCCATTGCAAATGATTTCAGGGCTGTAGACTATGTGTCACGGGCGGTTAACACGCAAGCCAGCATTTCCGTCCGGGACGGCAACAATTTCCGCCGCATCAGCACAACACTTACGGACGATTTCGGAAGGAGGGATGTGGGTACTTTGCTCGCGCAGGACAATCTCGCGCTTGCGCCGCTTTTGCGGGGCGAAAGCTTCCTCGAACGGACCTACATTCGCGGCGTTGACAACTTTGCCTTTTACTCCCCGATTTTCGCGGCGAACGGAAGGGATGTCATTGGCTTTTTGGCTGTAGCGACTGAAATGGAGACGATCCTTCACCTGATAGGGCGGGAGGTAGGGCGTCAGGTAAGGGAGGCGATCATTATTTCGCTTGTCATTATGGCGCTGGGCGTGCTGCTTCTTGTGCTTTTCTGTAGAGTGATGCTGATAAAGCCCATCTCCGGAACCGTGAATATGCTCAAAGAAATTTCTGAGGGCGAGGGGGATCTTACCAAGCGGCTTAAAGTTTCCAGCGATGACGAAATAGGCAGGATGGCGCATTACTTTAACCTGACGCTGGACAAGATAAAACACATGGTCATCAGCATCAGGGAACAGTCCGTGTCCCTGTCGGGCATCGGAAGCGAGCTTGCCAGCAATATGACCGAAACCGCCGCGGCGATAAACGAGATCACGGCGAACACGCAGAACATCAAGGGCCGGGTACTGAACCAGAGCGCCAGCGTCAGCGAGACCAATGCGACGATGGAGCAGGTTACCTTTAATATCAGCAAGCTCAACGGCCATGTCGAAAAGCAGTCAGAAGCGGTTTCCCAGTCATCCGCGGCCATAGAGGAAATGATAGCCAACATCAAGTCGGTCACCGGCACGCTGGCAAAGAACGCGGAAAACGTGCGGGAGCTGGATGAGGCGTCGGAAGTGGGGCGCACGGGCCTGAGCGAAGTTGCCACGGACATACAGGAAATTGCGCGGGAGTCCGAATCCCTCCTTGAGATCAACTCGGTGATGCAGAATATTGCCAGCCAGACCAACCTGCTTTCGATGAACGCGGCCATCGAGGCCGCCCACGCCGGAGAGTCCGGGCGCGGCTTTGCCGTGGTTGCCGACGAGATACGCAAGCTTGCCGAGTCGTCCAGCAAGCAGTCCAAGACCATCAGCGCCGTATTGAAAAAAATCAAGGGATCTATCGACAAGATAACCAGGTCTACCGACAACGTGCTGCAAAAGTTTGAAGCCATAGACAGCGGGGTCAAGATCGTTGCCGAGCAGGAGAACAGCATCCTTCACGCGATGGAAGAACAGGCGCACGGGAGCAAGCAGGTTTTGCAGGCCATAGGGCAGGTCAGCGACATCACCGACCAGGTAAAAGACGGCTCAAAGCAAATGCTGGAAGGCAGCAAGGAAGTTATCGCGGAAAGCAAAAACCTTGAAAACGTAACCCAGGAAATAACCGGGGGCATGAACGAGATGGCTGCCGGGGCGGATCAGATCAACGGCGCGGTAGGCCGCGTGAACGATCTGAGCGGACAAAACCGCGAGAGCATCAAGGCCCTGATGGCGGAGGTTTCCAAGTTCAAGATAGCGTAGGACAGGATTCGGATCAGGATAAAATCAGGGTCAGAATCAGTACGTGTGTTCGTCCATGGCCTGGAACTGTTCGCGCACTTGTTGCAGCAAGCGGAGTTCCCGGTTAATGGTACGCGCGTAATTGAGCCTTCCGTTTCGTATGCGGAAGGCCTGGTCTTCCCAGAACTGCACCCCTTCCAGGTTGATCCACCGGAACTGGTTGTCGTTGAGTTTTTCAACCCATACCAGCGACTGGTTCCAGTAGTACAGGGCGGTGCGGAAGCTGCTTTCGGCAATTTCAAGGGAGGACAAAACCTGCTCCCGAAACGGCGCGTTGAAAAAAAACGCCCGCCGCTTGTTCCACATATTCCCCAAAAACATGTGCTGTTTTGCCAGATGAATGTTGACGTGCATCATAAAAAGGTAGCGGTACTTTTGCCATTCTACTTCGTTTTCGATGCGGGCCAGGGCAAAAAGGGGATTGGCAAAGGGGGCGTGCAGGGCCCTTTCCAGCCAGTAGATGTTTTCGATAACGTTGTCCGGGTTCCGGTTATGGTGAAGGTGGAATAACCGGAAGAACTGCTCTTTGTAAATGACAAAATGGGCGTTGGCAGGCGGAAGCAGGACGAGCAGCAACGCGAAAACTGAAACCAGCTTTTTCATTGTGTAATTATCGGCAGTTTCCGGATAATCTGCCATACCTGGCCGGCGACTTCTTCGGCAGGAGGCGAGGCGTCGATAATTTCGACCTGTACTCCCTGGCTGGCAAAGCGGGGCAGCAGGCTTTTGTAGCGTTCGCGGATCCGGATTTGAAAGTCCAGGTATTCGTAAACTTCCCTGACGTCCCTGCCGGCCATGCGGCGCTGGGCTGTTTCCGGATCTATATCAAAAAAAACGAGCAGTTCCGGCCCGGGAAAGTCCCGGTTAAGCCTGGCCGGCAGTTCTTCGCCGCAAACGAGCCCCTGATAAACCAGGGAGGAGGGGAGGTAGCGGTCAGAAACCACCAGTTCCCCCCGCGCGCAGCGTTCGGCAATGCCGCCGCTGCCGTAAAGGTGCTCGTTCCGGTCGGCGGCGAAAAGCAGGGCAACCGTTTCGGGAAGCAGGGCAAGTTCTTTACGTAAAAACGAACGAATTACTTTTCCTATGGAACCATTTGTCGGTTCGTTTGTTTTGTACAACGGAGGCAGGGACAGCCGGTTCCCGTTCTGCTGAAAAAAATCCTCCAATGTGGTAAGCTGGGTTGTGGTTCCGGAACCGTCGCACCCTTCGAAAACGACAAAATTGTTTAGAATTTTCATGGAATATAGGGTATACTATAATGTATAAAGAGTACAATTATGGATGGAGGGTATAGAGATTTTGAGAGACCGTGAGAAACAGAGCGAAAAGGTAAAATCCTCTTTTCCGTTTGTTGGCATCGGTATACGAATTCTCATTTTTGCCGTCCTGGTGGCGGGAACCGCCCTGTCGCTGCGCCCTTTGCAGATCCGCCTCCTGGAGCGGATGGAACAGGGCAGGGACAGTCTCTTTAGCCGTGCGGAAGCGTATTGGGGCCGCAGAATACAATACGGCTCCATGGGGCCTTCCATTTTTGGAGTGCTGGATATACGGGATGTCCGCATACTCCGGGAAGACGACAGCGTTCTTTTAAGCCTTTCGCGGCTGAGGCTTTCGTATTCCTTTTTTGGGCTGCTCCGGGGCAATGCCCTTGACTCTTTCCATTCCGCGCGCATAGACCGCCCGGTTCTGAACCTGGATTTTGAAAAAGACGCCGACATTATGGAACGCTTTGCCTTTTTAAGGGAGCAGAACGGTCAAAATGACGCTGCGCGCATGGATTTACAAAATCTGCTTCCCGAAGACTTTTCGCTGCGGATCTGGAACGGCGAATGGGATATGTCCGGCAGCCAGGGCAGGTTCAAGCTTCAGGACTTTGAATTTGACGCCGCGGTACAGCAGGGCCGCATCAGTTTCCAGGGAAGCTGGAACGCTTCGGGCATCACAAACGGCGGGGCAGGGCTTGGCGCGGCCATGACTGCCCGAATCAGCGGAGAATACCTTCACGACAGGGATGAAGGCAGCGCCACAGTGGTAATACCTTCGTTTTATGGTGATTATTTTACGTTTAATCCTCTGACTATCAACTTTTTCCTTTCTAATGGGCGTTTGGAAGCCGTCAAGCCCCGCGACCATTCGTCGGCGCTTATTTCGTTTGTGTATGACCTTCAGGACGGCAGGTTTTTGGGCAATTTTGAGGGCGAAAACTTTCCCCTGTCGGATCTGCTGGTGTTTACCGGATCATGGGCGGAACATAACCCTTCTTTGGATTTTCTGATTTCAGGAAACGCGAATGTCCAAAGGGAACGCCTGGGCAGCCCTGTCTATAACCTGAATTTTTCCGGCGTTCTTCCGGGGAATTTTCTTGCGGGCCCTGCATCGCTGGCCATTAACGCCTGGGGAAACGGGCGGCAGGTGACCATCGATGCCCTGGATATACACTCTCCGGACGGAGGGCTGAATTTCCGGGGCGGTATCGATCTGTACACCATGGCCCCCCACGGTTTTTTGACCCTTTCAAACTTTAGCTACCGGGGCGGCTATAGCATAAGCGGCGATTTTTCCCTCAGTTCGCAGGGCCGGGAGATCAGCCTTTTTGGCGAAAATCTCAGTGCAGGAGAAGCCGCCCTTTCGGTTTTGGACGCGTTACTGTACCGGGAAGAGGAGGGGTTTACGTTTGTCGTTTCCGCTGAAAGCGCGCGGGAGGGAACCCTGTTTGTCGAGGGGTCTGTGGATCGCGATCCCCGCCAGCTCCGGGCAACGTTGATGCTGGATTCCTTCCCTGTTGGGGACATTTTCAACTTTGTGGAGCCCTTCGCGCCTCTGCCGGATCTGCCTTTTCCGGTACGTTCTGCAGCGGACGATATGTATGTAACGACCGAAGTTTTCTTTACAACGTATTATCGCCATATTCTTTACAATGCTCCCCGTCTTGAGCTTGCCTATAGGGGGCTCCTGCGGGATATTCTTGTTACCGCATCCCTTTCAGGAACAGAGCGGAGATTCGATTTAAGCGCGGGCCAGGTTTTCTGGCAAACAGGAAGTGCGGCCATTTTTGCTTCTGCGGACTTTTCCAATGTTGATGATATTTCCTTTTCGCTGAACACGACCCACAGGGGTCTAACTTATTTTATTGAGGGAGCGATCACGGAGCGCCGGGACATAAGCGCCAGGGGATCTTACGGGTTTGTGCTTAACCTGACCGGCGCAGGCGATGGAACCTATCAGGGATATGTGCTTGGGGAACATATTCCCTTCCCGTCGGGGGACAGGGTTGCTTCTTTAAGCTTTCTTGTTTCCATGAACTATGAGTCTCCTTCTTCCTGGCAGGCGGAAATCGAGCAATTTGACATCACCGGCCTTGTTACCCCCGCTTCGCCCTCCGCTTCCCTGCGTTTTTCCGGCAGTGCGAACGAAAGAGGGCTGGACATTCCGTTTGTCAGTTTTAATGACGGGCGGGGCGCTCTTGAAGGGGGCCTTTCCGTTAGCTGGAATGCTTCTTATGCATACCCGTACCACCTGTACTATTTTTTTCACGCGGACATACACGGCAACAACCGGAACGAGCAGTATCTCCTGGTCGGCACCTTCCGGGACAGACGACTGGAGCTTGATTTTTCCGGCATGGGGATGCAGCTTTCCCGTGTAGTTACCCAGAACGCTGTTGCCGACGGGAGCTTCCGGCTTTTGTGGGAATCCGTGCAGTCCTTTGAGATGGAAGCGGAATTGTCTTCCCTCGTATTGCGCCGGATGAATGAAACCATCACGGCTTCGGCTTCGGCCAGCATGAACCAGGATGCTTTCATGCTGCGTAATGTGGTCGTCGGCTATTCCGATCTTCGGGCGTCTGTTCCCAGCCTTACGGTAAACCGCGCCGCTTCCCTGGCGCAGACCGAAGGAATGATCCGGGGGAACCTTTACGAACGGCCCGTGGATCTTTCGTTCCGGGGCCGGACCGTCTTTAACCCTACGGAAACCTGGCTGGATCTGCTTCATAACCTTGAGTTTTTTGATGGTTCTTTGACTTTTAACACTGCGCGCTATTATATCATTGAGGCGGAAGAGCCTTTTAGCTTTACGTTTTCTTCCGTGCGGCAGGAAGAGGGTTTTTCCCTGAATCTGGCCGGGGGCCCCCGGAACATGCTTCGCTTGCGCTACAGCCCCGGCGCGGAAGGGGGGAGCGTTTTCGCCGCCCTTTCGGCCCCCTCTCCGATACGGGGATCCATTACCGGGATGATCAACGCCCATGACATAGATGTGCATAGCCCGGATCTTTATGTGGATATGGGCGCCCTCTGGCGCTTTATGCCGCCGGATCTCCCCGTTGCCTTTCCTCACGGCGTTCTTACCGGGGCCGTCAGGATAGCCGGGTCTTTGACCGATCCGGGCTTTTACGGGATGGTTCGGGGAACCAGCGTCCATATCGTGGTTCCTGAATTTATCCCCGAACCCATACGGCCCGTGCCCGTGACCTTTGTGATGAATGGAAGCGAAATGACCTTTGGCCCGGTGGATGCCGTCGTTGGCAGGGGCGGCGGGCGGGCGGCGGCCTGGTTCAGGTTTGAACGCTGGATTCCCAATATCTTCGGCATTGATATACGGGTGCCGCCGGAAACCCCGATCCCCTATCAGTTTACGCTTTCGGGCTTTTCGGTGGACGGGTTGACTTCGGGGAGGCTTAACCTGGATATGGAAGACCAGGTGCTTACCATAACCGGAGATCTTACCGCGCATAACACGGAAATGAGCTTTGACGGCAGCGACTTTTATGATGAAGATGACGCTTTACGGCCTGTTACGATTATTACCGATATATCCATCCGGGCAGGCCGCAGGGTAGAATTCTTCTGGCCCAGCGTGAATTTCCCCTTGCTGCAGGCCACGGCGGATATGGGAACGGGCATCCATGTTGCCAGCGACAACTCTTCCGGCCGCTTTAACCTGACCGGAAACGTAGGCTTAAGGAGCGGGGAGCTCTTCTACCTTGAGCGGAATTTCTATATCCGGGAGGGAACCCTTTTCTTTGACGAAAACGAAACCCAGTTTGAGCCCAGGATTTCCGCGAGGGCTGAAATGCGCGACATTGCCGAAACCGGCCCGGTAATCATCTCCATGATTATAGACAACGCGCCCCTGGTGTCCTTTACCCCCCGTTTTGAATCGACTCCGCCGCTTTCGCCTATAGAAATTTTCTCATTGCTGGGCCAGAATCCCCAGGGAGGGGAAGCGCCCCGAAATGTGGCGGCTTCCGCGGCCATCGACACCCTGGCCCAGTTTGTGGTAATGAGGCGCTTCCAGCGGAGGGCCCGCGATTTTCTGGGGCTGGACATGCTTTCGATACGCACGCAGCTTATCCAGAACTTTGCCATCCAGGCTGCCGGGGCCCAGCCCCGAAACGACGCCAGCCTTGACAGGCCTTACCGGGTCGGTAACTATTTTGACAATACCACTGTTTTTATGGGTAGGTACTTTGGGGCGGCAGTATTCGGCCATGCGATGCTTTCCGTCAGGTATGATGAACACAGAACGAGCATGGGAGGGCTGATACTGGAACCGGAACTTGGCTTTGAAATGCGGAATCCTCTTTTTGATATTCGATTCAGCATGATCCCGCTCCATCCGGAAAACTGGTTTATCGATGATGTTTCTGTTTCGCTTTTATGGCGAAGATCATTCTAAATAGTAATGGATTCTCACGAAAATGACTTTCCTTTTTTTCGTTTTTTTGAGATGATACAGGAAGAGCTTACGGCCCTGGGCAATGTTCCTGTGCGAGTTTGAGGAGTATCGATGCGTTTTGGTTTAGCCTTGGTTTTGGCAACAATGTTAGCTTTTTCCGGATTTGCCCAGCAGCAAGAAGACTGGTTTCAGGGAAGGCCCATCAGAAATATCATTTTCGATGGCCTTGTCCATCTGAGCGCTTCGGAGCTTGAAGGGATTACCGGGCCTTTTATCGGCCTGATCTTTACCGACAACACCTACTGGGATCTCCTTGGCCGCCTTTATGCCCTGGAATACTTTGAGACCATCGTTCCCACGGCGGTTATGGCAGATCCGGCAGGAAGCGAGGTTATCCTCCGCTTTGCCGTTGTCGAAAGACCGACCATTTTGCGGATCAATTTTGTGGGCAACAGCAGCATCAGGCGGACTGACCTTCTCAGCACCATAACGCTCAGTCCCAACGATGTCGCTACGCAGGTACGGCTCAGAATGGACGAGCTGGCCATTATCAACAGGTACCTGGAAAGGGGATACCCCGATATCAGGGTCAGGGCAGAAACGCAGGATGCAGGCGATTCAAGGGTCATTCTTACCTTTCATATCGAAGAAGGGGAACGCATAGCCATTGAGCGTTTTATCTTTGAGGGGAACACGGTTTTCTCTCCCCGTACCCTCCAGCGCCAGCTTTCCCTCAGAACCAGGGGTATTTTCGCCGACGGCGCTTTTCAGGAAGCCCGGCTCATTGCCGACAGGCAGGCGCTGGTACAGTATTATCACGACCGGGGTTTTATTGACGCTGCGGTAATCGATGATGTCCGGGAAGTCCGCAGGGATGACCGGGGCAATAACCTGATGACCATAACCTTCCGCATCTACGAGGGCAGATTATATACCTTTGGGGGAATTGCCTTTGAGGGGAACCGCATTTTTTCCACCGAGCAGCTTTCCTCCCAGGTTCAGTCGCGGGTTGGAGATCCGGTCAACGCACGGCGGCTGGAATCAGACCTTATGCGCATATCGGCCCTTTATTTTGAAAACGGCTATATTTTTAACCGCATAGAGCCGGTTTTCGACCAGGACAGGGATGCCGGAGTGCTTTCGGTTACCGTGCATATAGTGGAACGGGGCCGGGCGCATATCGAAAATATCATTGTCCGGGGCAATGTAAAGACCCGCGACGAGGTTATACTCAGGGAAATACCCCTGGTTCCCGGCGATGTGTTCTCCCAGGCAAGAGTTATCGAGGGTATGAGAAACCTCTTTAACCTCCAATTCTTTTCTGCGATTAATCCCGAAACTCCTCCGGGCAGCGTCGATTCCCTTATGGATCTGATCA
>Ga0209755_10006556_pt1 | contig 12836 bp, 14 predicted proteins | sample TergutCo191P1_FD_187301 | JGI IMG/M metagenome (GOLD analysis project Ga0209755, IMG submission 187301) | Cornitermes sp. P1 segment gut microbial communities from Petit-Saut dam, French Guiana - Co191P1 (SPAdes) (version 2) | ecosystem: Host-associated > Arthropoda: Insects > Digestive system... | reverse complement strand
CCCCGACAAGGGGCGCACCCCTTGACCCGCTTATGCTACGCATTGACCATTAAAAAGTACCCCCGCGTTTTGAAAAAACGCGGGGGTTTGTTGTTGCACGGGACAGCTCGCTAGTCCTTACAAAGTTTGGGTCAAGCCTTTTTAAAGGCTTGCGGGGTTTGGGGCAGCGCCCCAAGGTTTTGACTTGCGGCTTCTATCATCTCCCGCAGCCCCATCTCCATTAACCGCGACTCCATTCGTTCGATGACATTCGCATTCGGTTTATTCTCCGGATGCTTGGCTACGAATAGGGTGCAGCAGTCCTCGTAGGGGCGGATGGAGATGTCGAAGGTGCGGATTCGGCGGGCTATGGTTATTATTTCGTGTTTGTCCATGGCGGTTAGGGGTCGTAGGATGGGTAAGGGGGCGGCGGAGTTTACGGCGGCCAGGGCGTGTAGGGTTTGGCTGGCAACTTGGCCAACGGCGTCGCCGGTTATTAGGCAGTGGGCTTTTTCGGCAAGTGCTGTTTGGGAGGCTATGTGCAGCATGGCGCGCTTTAGGAAGATGGTCAGCTTCTCGGCGGGCACGTTTTCTTGCAGGAATAATTGGATTTGGGTGAAGGGCACGATACGCAGGGGTATTTCGCCTACGAAGGGCGCAAGGGCGGCCAGCAGGTCAGTCACCTTGTCGGTAACGCGTTCGGACACATAGGGGGGCGAGTGGAAATACAGGGGCACGAGCGCCACGCCGCGTTTGGCGGCAAGGTAGCCCGCCACGGGGCTGTCAATGCCGCCGGATAGGAGCAGTACCCCCTTCCCGGCCGAGCCGTAGGGCAGCCCGCCTTCGCCGACAACGGCATTTACATAGAAGTAGACATGGTTACGAATTTCTACGCGGAACAAGGTATCCGGTTGGTGCAAGTCTACGCGGGCATGGGGCATACGTTCCAGCAGGTACTCGCCAATGGCGGCCGATATTTCCTGCGAGGCATGGGGGATACGCTTGTCCGCGCGCTTGGTTTCTACTTTAAAGGAAACGCCGCGCAGCTTGTCCCGGAAAAAATGATAGGCCGTAGCCAGCATCGAATCCAAATCGCGCTCAGTAGTCTTGATGGCATCGCAAAAGGCAATAGCCCCGAAAATATGCCGGATACGCGGCAGCACTGCATCAATGTCCAAATCGCCGTTTACATCCTCGATAAGAAACCGCCCCTGCTCGCGGAACACGCGGATATTGCCCGAATGCAGCGGCGCAATCCGCCGGCGTATGTCGTCCATAATTTGCTTCTCGTAGAAGGCGCGGTTGCCTTGGCGCAGCGCCACTTCGCCGTACTTGACCAGTAAAATCCGTTTCATGGTAGCCTCCGAATTGTTTAATAACCGCTAATTTTGCGAAGCTGTGCCACGCAGGCAATGAGGGCTTTCTTGGTGGTGACAACATCGGCCGGCGTAGTACGGTGCGAGAAACTGAACCGCACCGCCGATTCGGCCCGCGCTCGGTCAACGCCCATCAGCGCCAGCGACGACGTATCCTTTTTACTGCGCGACTTGCACGCCGCCCCCATCGACACATAGATATGCTGCTCGGACAGCATATGCACCAGCACCTCGCCCCGCGTGCCCAAAAATGACGCATTTAAAATGTAAGGCGAAGTTTGCGCAGTACGTGCGTTTATACAAAAATCCGCCATATCACGGGATAAATCCGCCATCATGTCCCGCAAGCGACTCACGTAAAGCGTGAATTTCTCACGGTTTGCGTGAGTTAGTGACGCAGCGCGCGCCAATTCGCAAGCGGCAAAGGTGTTTTGCGTGCCCGCCCGCAGGCCATGCTCCTGCCCGCCGCCGCGCAGCAACGGCGCAAGTTTAATGCCTTTGCGCACCATCAAAGCACCTATGCCCGTGGGCGCGTGGCATTTATGGCCGCTTAGCGCGTACATATCAGCCGCGGCATAAGCCGCTTCGTCCGTTTTGCCGAAGCCCTGCGCACCGTCGGCGAACAGCACCGCATTAGCGTTTGCGGATAGTAATTCGCGCCGAAGCGCCGGCAGGTCGGTGATATCCCCCGTTTCATGGTGGACATGGTTGGCGCAGGCAAGTACCGTGTCGGCAGCGGCGGCCAGTTGCGGCCATTCCTCCGTAGGGGTAAGCTGCGCCGTAGCCCAGCCCATGTCTGCGGCATACTGCACCGGGGCTAACACACTGGGGTGCGCCCACGGCTCAGCCAATAATAAAGGAAGCGCGTCATTTTTTTTGCGCGCCAGCACGAAGCCCAAAATCGCCAAATTATTCCCCTCTGTGCCGCCCGAGGTAAAGACCAATTCCTCCGGTGCGGCGCGCAGCAATGCGGCTACCTGCGAACGCGCATCGGCCAGTGCCCGCTCGGCGGCAATGCCCCCCCCATGGGGCGACGACGGATTGGCCATAAAAACAGCCTCCTCGGCGGAAGGCAACGGCTGGGTAGTAGCGGCATTATCCAAGTAAATCATACATCCTCCAAAAGAAGCGAAATTTGCGCCAGCAAAGCGGGTGCGGCAGTTTCAGTACGCAGCACGCGCGGCCCAAGGGAAACCGAATGCGCCCCCGCAGAAAGAAGCCCCGCCGTCTCCTCCGCAGAAAATCCCCCCTCCGCGCCCACCCACAAACCAATCGACGGAAAAGGACGAGCCGCCGCATCCAACAGCGCGCGCAATGAAACCACGGGCGCAGGCCGTTCCGACGGCGCAAAAGCCGCCAGCCACAAGGCAGTATTCGCTGCCCCCGCCGTTTTCTCCCGCAGCGCCGCCGCAAAATCCATCGGCGTGCTTACCTGCGGTATCATCCCCCGCATACTTTGCCCGGCGGCGGATTCGGCAATTTTCTGCCAGCGCGGCTGTTTCTTCTCGGCGTGTTTTGCCAGTGAATGCGCCGTGTACACCGGAACAATGCGCGCCGCGCCCAGCTCTACGCATTTTTGAATAATAGTCTCGAATTTGTCGCCCTTGGGCAGCGCTTGGTACAGCGTTATGGACGCGGGCAGCTCGGTACGGCAAGGCTGCTCGCCGGCAACCACGGCCGTGCCGCCGCGCAACACCGTGGCATAATCCACCCCCGCGCCATCGCACAAAATAACGGACGCCCCATCCCTTAGCCGCAGCACCCGAAATAAATGATGCGCCAGCGCGTCATCTAGCGCGATAACATCCCCATGCTTCTGCGAAGGCGCGAAAAAATACTTAGGCATGGGTGCATACCAGGCAATGCCAGCCGTCCAGTAATTGCTCGTCCACCAATTTTAGCCCATTGGGCGCGAGGGCGTCCCGCACATCAGCCCCCCGTTCGTCAATAATTCCCGACGCAATAAAATGCCCGCCTTCGTGTAATAAGGCAGGCACAAGCGGCAGCAACGCAATAACCACATCGGCTACGATATTCGCCACAATAACATCGTATTTTTGCGCACTAACGACTTCCCGCAGGTGGGTATCGGTCAGCAAATTGCCGTGCAGTACCTGTAAGCGGCTGGGCGTAATGCCATTCAGCGCCGCATTTTTATGCGTTGCCGAAATAGCCGACGGGTCAATATCACAGGCCACGGCTTTGTCCGCTCCCAGTAATAAGCCCACGATTGCCAAAATGCCGCTGCCGCACCCGGCGTCTAACAGCAGCGCATCAGGCCGCACATATTCCTGCAACGCCTCCACGCAAAGAAACGTAGTAGCGTGTTGACCCGTGCCAAACGCCGAGCCGGGGTCTAGAATAAACGTAACATCGGCGGGGGGTTGGGGTGCGTCCTCCCAGGCGGGCACGATGGCCACACGCCCGGCGCGTATCGTTGTGAAATATTTTTTCCATTCGTGCAGCCAGTTTTCGTCGTTGACGCGTTCGGAAGTAATGCGCAGTACATAAACCGAATCCGCCAACGCCGCAGAAATAATATCCAGCGCTGCTTCGCCCGGTGCATCCGCCGACAGGTAGAATACTACGCAAGCGGCATCATCGGTGGGCAGTTGCGCCAAGGCAGCGTCCACATAGTCCCACGATTTTTTGTCTTGTTCTAAAAAGACGCTGTATTCGCGCGGGTCAATAATTTCAACCCCTTGCACGCCGTGGTCAATTAGCAACGCCGTCAGCGGTTCGATATGCCCGGCGGTGGTGTGCGCGGTTACTTTTATCCACTCCATAGGAAGCTCCCATTGCAATATGCGCAATTGTGAAAATGCAGGACGTCCATCATTTTCCCAATCTTTGGCATTAAGATGGCGCAAAAAATGCGTCGCACATTATAGCCTGCGGGTATGCGCGGTGACAATGTTTTGTTCGTCTGCTATTATGCCGCCCATGATTATTTGCGAAAATGTTGCATTTTCTTATCCTGTACCGGACGCGCTTCCCGGGCGTCCGGTGCTTTGCGATGTCAATTTCCAGGTAGACGCCGGGGCGTTTGTGGCTATTGTAGGGGCGAACGGCTCGGGCAAGTCTACCTTGGCGCGGCATATCAACGCGTTGCTGGTGCCTGATGAAGGCGCAGTATGGATTGACGGTAAAAAAACTGCCGACCCCACCGCTTTGTGGGACATACGTAAGACCGCCGCTATGGTTTTCCAAAATCCGGACAACCAGTTGGTGGCAACAACGGTGGAAGAGGACGTAGCCTTCGGGCCGGAAAACCTGGGCGTACCCACGGACGAAATCCGCATCCGTGTTAAGGAAGCCTTGGCGGCCGTGGGCATGACCGACTTTGCCCGGCGTGCGCCGCATTTATTATCCGGCGGGCAGAAGCAGCGGGTTGCCATTGCCGGGGCGTTCGCCATGCGGCCGCGCATTATTGTGCTGGACGAGGCAACCGCCATGTTAGACCCCGTCGGCCGCCGCGAAGTCTTGCAAACCGCCCGCGCCTTAAACGAAGCGGGCATGACGGTATTGTTCATCACCCATTTCATGGAAGAGGCAGCGCAGGCGCAGCGCATGTTGGTTATGCACGAGGGACGGCTGGTTATGGATGACACCCCCGCGCGCATTTTTGCGCAGGGGGGCAGGCTGGCGAAGTGGGGGCTGGAAGCACCCGTGCCGGTGGCATTGGCACAACGGCTGGGCGTGCCGAATTTATTATTCACCGCCGATTTGTTGGCAAATGAAAAAATACGCACAGCAGCGCGTGCTTTTTCTGGAGTGCCCATGCCGCTGCTTGAAGCACCCGCAAAAAACGAACCCATCCTTGAAGCGCAGGGGCTGACCCATATTTACGCCAAGGGCACTGCATTTGAGAAAAAAGCCATCACGAATATATCATTCACCCTGCACGCGGGGGAGCGCGTGGCGCTTATCGGCCACACCGGCTCGGGCAAAAGCACGCTGATTCAGCATTTTAACGGATTGCTGTCGCCTACGTCGGGGCGGCTGGTGGTGCGCGATGGTGCTAGGGTGGGCATGGTTTTCCAGCAGCCGGAGCATCAACTTTTCGCGGATACGGTGTATAAAGATGTAGCGTTCGGCCCGGCACAGCAGGGAATAACGGGCAGCGTGCTGGACGAAGCCGCCTGCTATGCGCTGCAAGCCGTCATGCTACCCCCCGATTTATGGGAAAAGTCGCCCCACGCGTTATCCGGCGGGCAAAAGCGCCGCGCTGCCATCGCCGGTATTTTGGCAATGAACCCGGATGTACTGGTCATGGACGAACCCACCGCCGGGCTAGACCCCCGCGGCCGCGAGGAAATACTGACACTGGTAGAACATATTCACCGCGCGCGGGGGCTTACGGTGGTGCTGGTGTCCCATTCCATGGACGACATTGCGCGGTTGTGCCATCGGGTCATGGTCATGAACAACGGCGAAATTGCCCTGGAAGGCACTTGCGCGGAAGTATTTGCCCAACGGACGCTGCTGGAGGGGATGGGGCTGACCGTGCCGCAGGTAACAGAGGTGCTTTCGCGGTTGGGCGCGGCGGTGGGGAATGCGGCGTTGGAACAACTAGCCGGCGTGTACGAGGTAGAAACGGCCGCGGCTTTGCTGGGGGCGCAGCCATGAGCCGTATGCCCATGGGGCAGTTTTACCCGGCCGATTCGCCCATGCACCGGCTTGACCCCCGCGTGAAGCTGGTTTGCCTGACGGTTTTTGTCATGTTGCTGCTGTTTACGACTAATTGGTTGGGGCTTGGTGTGGCGGCGGCGGGGGTGCTGTTATTAGTGGGGGTTGCGCGTGTGCCGTTCCGGGTGCTGGTGCGGTCGTTGCGGATGGTATTTTATATTTTGGCGTTCGCCATGCTGATAAACGTGTTTTTAACGCCGGGGGAAACGGTGTTGTTTTCCGTGGGATTTGTGCAGATTGCTACCGAAGGGATGCTGCGGGCGGCGTTAATGGCATCGCGCTTGGTTATTTTGGTGATGGCGTCGTCTTTATTAACGCTGACGACTTCGCCCATAAAATTAACGGATGGCATTGAAGCGCTGCTGCGCCCGACGCCGCTGCCGGCCCATGACATTGCCATGATGATGACTATTGCGCTGCGCATGATACCCACCCTTGCCGAAGAGACCGAGAAAATTATGAAGGCGCAAAAAGCACGCGGCGCAAGCTTCTCGGGCTCGCCTTTGAAGCGGGCGAAGGCGTTTTTGCCCATTTTAGTGCCGCTGTTTGTCAGCAGCTTTAAACGGGCAGACGAGCTGGCTACCGCCATGGAAGCACGCTGCTACCGCGGCGGCGCGAACCGCACCAAACTGTACCCCCTGCACATGCGCAGGGTAGATTGGTTTGCCTTGTGTGCAGGCTTGCTTTTCTGCGGAGGGCTTGCTTTTTTGCAAATTATATGGTAGTGTGCGCAAACTATGTAAAAAAGGAGTAGTTTTCATGCCGATTTTGTTTGTACTACTTAGCATTTTATACCTTGCTGGGTGCGTGGCGCTGTGTGCCACTATTCTATTGCAAAAAAAGCGTGCCGCCGGGGGCATGGGCTCGGTAGCGGGCATGGGCAATTCCGCCGACACCTACTGGGATAAAAACCGCGGGCGTTCCATCGAAGGCTCGTTAGAGCGGCTGACTAAAATCGGCGGGTTTTTATTGGGGCTGTTCGCTATTATTTTGTGCTTGATACCTGTTTTCTTGGGCTAGATAATCACTTTATAAAGTAGACAAGTAAATACCGTAACCTTGGGCATACTAGCCAAGGGTTGCGGTTTTTTATTGGGAGGAAATAATGCCGGCGTTAATTTTTATCGTAAACTTGGTGCAGAAATGCCGAATGGACTTCACGCTAGACCGGGGGGCGGAGCTGACGTACCGCGTGCTGTTGGCGTTTTTCCCGTTCGTTATATTTTTGATGGCGGCGGTGGGGTTTTTTGAATTGGACGAAGCGGCCTTTATGCAGCATGTGCCCAACATCTTCCCCGAAGATGTGGCGGATTTGATTCAGTCGTTTGTGGCGGATTTGGGGGTTTCGCAGTCACGGGGGTTGTTGTCTACGGGGTTGTTTTTCGCGGTGTATAATACGACCAATGGTTTCCGTGCGGTTATTCGTTGCGTCAACCGGGCGTATGGGGTTATTGACCCGCGCAATTTTGCGTACCGTGTGTTACTTAGCTTTGTGCTGATGCTTATGTTTACTTTTAGCCTGTTGTTTATGGTAGGTGTGTTGGTTTTTGGCGCGGAGATTTGGCATTTTTTCTTTCCCGAAGCGCCTATGATGCTTTTTAACTTGGTGCGTATTATTGGTGGGTTGGCGGTGCTTACCTTTGTAACTACGTTAATTTACCGGCTTTCCATTGCGCAAAAAATGCGCCTTCGTGAGATACTGCCCGGCGCGGCATTAACGGTAACGGCGTGGGTGGTAGCTTCTACTATTTTTGGTTTTGTTATTATCCGTTTTACCCAGTACCCGGCTATTTATGGAAGCATTGCCGGTGTGTTTATTTTGGTTTTGTGGTTGAATTTGATTTGTATCATCTTGCTTATCGGGAATGAATTTAATGCGGGGTTGAAAATGGTAGCGGACGGCCGCAAAATACGGTAAGATGCACGTATAGGGGGTTGTGGCTATGCTGGTAGGCATTGGCACGGATATCGTAAAAGTAGCCCGTTTTGCGCAGATGCAAGAGGCATTTGTGCAGCGGGTTTTTTCTGTGCAGGAGCAGGCGTATATGCGGGGCAAGCACTTTGTTACGGCGGCGGGGCTGTTCGCCGCCAAGGAAGCGGTGGCGAAGGCGCTGGGCACGGGCTTTAGCGGATTTTTCCCCTGCGATGTTGAAATTTTGCATTCCCCGCAGGGGAAACCTTATGTGCGTTTGCATAACAAAGCCGCGCGGGCGGCACGGCGCAGGGCGCGGGGGCGGTATAATTTATGCGTGAGTATTTCCCATACAGACGAGGATGCGGTGGCGTTTGCCGCTTTAACTAAACGATAAGGAGTGGTTGCAATGAAAATGACCTTTAGGTGGTTCGGTACGGGGGCTGACCCGATACCCCTTGCCTACATCAAGCAAATCCCCGGGATGACGGGGGTGGTTACGTCCTTGCTGGACATCCCTGCGGGCGAGGCATGGCCCATGGCGCGCATCACCGCCATGAAAAACGAAATAACGGCCGCAGGCCTGGACATGGACGTTATCGAAAGCGTCAACATCCACGAAAGCATTAAACTGGGCACACCGGAACGGGACGAAAAAATTGAAAATTACATCCTGACCATGAAGCGCTTGGCACAGGTGGGCGTGAAGTGTATTTGCTATAACATGATGCCCGTGCTGGACTGGGCGCGTTCGCATTTGTATTATCCGCTGCCCGATGGGTCGAATACGATGCGCTACCAAGCCGACTATATTGCCCAAACGACGCCGGAGGCGCTGGCGGCGCGGTATGCCGAAGAAGCGGGCCTGTACGAGATGCCCGGGTGGGAAGCCGACCGCATGAAGCATATCCGCGCGGCGCTGGATGCCTACGCCAACCTGACCGAAGATGCTTTCTACGCCAATATGCGGTATTTCTTGGACAGCATCATCCCCCACGCCGAGGCGCTGGATATACTAATGGCGGTACACCCCGACGACCCGCCGCAGCCGATTTTCGGCTTGCCCAAGTTGATTATTAGCCGGGACAATTTGCGGCGTTATCTGGACTTGCATCCCTCGCGCTATAACGGGCTGACGCTGTGCAGCGGTTCGCTGGGGGCCAGCCGCGCGAACGACGTGCCGGCGCTGATACGCGAATTCGGCGGGGAAGGGCGTATTCACTTTGCCCATGTGCGCAATTTAAAATTTGAGAACGAAACGGATTTCTACGAATCCGCCCATTATACGCCCTGCGGCTCGCTGGATATGTACGCCATCATGAAGGCGTACTATGACACCGGCTTTACCGGGTGGGTGCGCCCCGACCACGGCCGCATGATTTGGGACGAAACCACTAAAAAAGGACGCCCCGGCTACGGCTTGTACGACCGGGCGCTGGGCGCAAACTACCTGCAAGGGCTATGGGATGCTATTTCCCGGGAAAATGGAGGCACACAATGACAAAATGGCTACATTTGGGCGCGGGGAATATTTTCCGCGCTTTTTTGGCGGCGGTGGCGCAGGATATGCTGGACGCCGGGCTGGACGACCCGCATTTGGCCGTATGCGAATGCTACGACGAAGAGATTATCCCCGCTGTATTCACGCCCTATGATAATAAAACGCTGGGCGTGACCTTGCACACCGACGGGCGTATTGCCACACGGGAAATTTCCGCCGTGCGTACTGCCTTCGGGCGGGATGCCGCGCTGCTGGCTGCCATGGTGGCACAACCCGCGCTACAGCTCATTAGCCTGACCATCACCGAGAAGGGCTATGTGGTAGATGCGGCAAAAATAGCCCATGCCCCCCACCACGCCGCTACCACGCTGGAATACCTGACTGCCGCGCTGCTGGCGCGCTTTACTGCCGATGCGCCGCCGCTGGCTGTTGTCACCATGGATAACTTCGCCGCCAATGGCAGCGTGCTGCACCAAGCCATCCAAGCCATTGCCGACGCTTGGGAAAATAACGGCAATGCCCCACAGGGCTTCACCCGCTACATTGACCGGCTGGCTTTCCCTTGGACAATGATTGACAAAATAACACCGCATCCTTCCCCGCAGGTGGCTGCCGCGCTGGACTATCCCCACAAGCAAATCACCACCACGGCGAAAGGGACGACTATTGCGCCTTTCGTGAATGCCGAAGCGGCCCAGTATTTGGTCATGGAGGATAATTTCCCCAACGGGCGGCCGCCGTTTCATCGGCTGCCTGCGTCCGGCGTTTACTTAACCGACCGCGAAACCGTGCGCAAGGCCGACCACATGAAAGTCTGCGCGTGCCTTAACCCCTTGCATACCCTACTGGGCATAGGCGGGATGTTGCTGCGCTATCCTACCATAGCCGCTTGTATGCAGGACGAGACCTTGGTAGCCTTGGCGCGCCAAGCCGCCGAAGAGGCATTGCCCGTAGTAGAAACGCCCGGCATCATTGACCCACGCGCGTTCCTGCACGAAGTCCTGACCCGGCGTTTCCCCAACCCGCACATACCCGACACCCCGCACCGCATCACCACCGATTCTTCCCAAAAAATACCCATCCGTTTCGGTCAAACCCTATTGGCCCGCCAAAAAGCCAACCTACCCGCCGAAGAATTATCCGCCATACCCACCCTAATAGCCCTATGGCTGCGCTACCGCCTAGCCATAGCCGACGACGGCCGGCCCCTGACCCTAGCCCCCGACCCCCTGTGCCCGCCCACCGTAACCGCGCTAGCCAACACCCCCCTGGGCCAACCCGCCGCCGCGCTGAACCTTCGCCCCATCCTATCCGACGCGCGTCTATTTGGCGTAGACTTATATGAGGCTGGACTGGGTGAGTGCGTAGAAAGAATGTTTAGGAAATTAGCGGCGAAGCCGGGGACGTTGAGAGAGTTAAGGTCAAGGGATTAAAACCGTGGGGCGCTGCCCCACACCCCGCAAGGGGAGGCAAGCTCCCCTTGACCCCTATTTTGCTTCGCATGGCTTGACGGTAGTCAACTGTCAGACCGCGCAACGCGCAAAGCGGGGTCAAGGGGGCTGCGCTCCCTTGCGGGGTGTGGGGCAGCGCCCCACGGTTTTATTTTTTGACTTTGCCTTTCCCCCTACCACCCCACATTAATAAAAATCAACTCCGTGGGCAGTACCAGCCCTAGCCTGTCGCGGGCTTGTTGTTCTATGTAGGCGTCTGTGCCGATGAATTGTTGTTGGCGCAGCAGGCGTTCGTGTTCCAGCTCGGCGCGTTCGGTTTCGGCGTGAATGCGCGCCAGCTCGTTTTGCAGGTCAGCGTATTGGGAGGCCTGCGCTGTGGCCAGCATCCCAAAGGCGAGTATGAGCGCAATCCAAAACGTAAAATAAGCCAGCCGGCGTAAGATGGGGCTGGTTTTTTTTGTGGGGGGTTTTTCATTCATGGCTACACCTTCTTGCGTATGATGGTGCGCGCGCGTCCGGCACGGCGCAGTTTCATTTTGCCATACTGCTTTACGGTACGCAAGCGATGCAGAATTTTTTTATGTAGGACACGCGCAGGTGGCGTTAGGAGCGCCAGCAAAAGCCGCAAGGGCAATAGGAGTATGCGTAGTATGGCCGCTATGACACGCTGCAAAAATTCAACTATTACCACGGCAATTTTTAGTAATGGACGGCTAAGGGTGGCGAAGTATAGCGCAGCGCCAATGGCCATGCCCAGCACGGAGAAGATGCGAATCTCGCCGGAGTTGCGGTGCAGCATGTAATAAAATACCAGCACCGTAACCGCCAGCCAAAAAAACAAATCTTCCAGTTGCACCACCCAGCGGCGGTGCGGCACGGTACGCCGTAGCACCCGAAACGCATCATAAAAAAGCCCGATGGACGCCCCCACCCCCACCGTAGCCAAAAATAACCACGCCTGCCCCGGCATGGACAGTATCATTTAAACATGCGCCCTAATAAGGATTTCGCCTTGGCCGAGCCGCCGGGGTTCTCATAGGTAATGCCGTCAATTTCGCCGCTGACGGCCAATTCGCCTGATTCCAGGTTGATGCGGCTAACGTGCAGGTTGCCGCCTTTGATGATAATGACGCCCATTTCCGTTTCGCCGATGACGGATTCTTCGTCAAAGGAGATAACGTCGATTAGGCCGGTAATGAGTACGCGCTCGCGCCGGTCAACTTGTAACGAATGGCGCGAGGCACTGCGTTTTTTGTTGGCTTCCATTTCGCCAATGGGCCTGGGTGATGATGGCATACTTTTCCCTCCGGCTTTCGTAGTGGGATAAATATATGCACCCTAAATAAAAAAAATGAGCAAAAAAATGTCGCCGTTGGCTAGGCTTCCTCTGCCCAGCGCAGCAGTAGTACCCCGGGTAAAATAGCCGCCCACACATACGGCACAGAACGAAACGGCGCAATAAGAATATCCGCCAGCGTATGGTCAACATGCCACAGCACAAAAAATACCGCGAAGCCCAGCACCCCAATGGCCAATGCATAAATACCCGCCTTCATGGCCGCATGTAGCGCATCGTGGTCATACACCCGCACCGCCAACCAGGTAAGCAACCCCAGCGCCACACTTGCCATAACGGCCGCCCCCGCCGCACTTAATAACATTTCCCATACGGCGCTGGGGGTAGCTGCCAAGGCACGCTCGTTGATGGTATTAACCGTGGCACTGTACAAGCCGCCCAGCATGACCAAAATAAAGATACCCTTGCTAGCGCCCATTGCCCCCCAGCGGTACACCGTGCTGACGATGCCAATGCTTACCCCGGCAACGGCCAATAACCCGTACAGCAGCACCCGCAGGCGGATAAATTCTCCCAGTGCTTCCCGTTCAAAATTGACCGCGCCCAGGGCTAACACAATGCCCATAACCAG
>Ga0209755_10006555_pt1 | contig 12836 bp, 6 predicted proteins | sample TergutCo191P1_FD_187301 | JGI IMG/M metagenome (GOLD analysis project Ga0209755, IMG submission 187301) | Cornitermes sp. P1 segment gut microbial communities from Petit-Saut dam, French Guiana - Co191P1 (SPAdes) (version 2) | ecosystem: Host-associated > Arthropoda: Insects > Digestive system >... | reverse complement strand
AGAGGTTGACGGCCACGCGGTTTCGTCAATAACCAGAAAATTTGTCATTTCCTCATGTAAAGGCGACGGGCTGGTTATTCGCCGCGGTAAAAAGAGTTATTGCAGAGTGGTAGTTAAGTAGAATATAGATGCATATCATTTAAGCGAATCGAAGAATCTTTTTTATCAGACTTTCTGTGAAGAAGATTCTTCGGTTGTTTTTTGCGTCCTTGCAGTTATGTCCGCAAAGTGACAAAAACTACACAAAAAAGCGGAGCAAAATGTACGATTCTTGCATGGAATAGTACTGTTTTGCTAAGTGTTGCTAGATAAAAAATCTAGATATGCTCAAAACCTTGACAAATGCATACAATATGTGGTATGATTACCCTAATTGTGTTCCTGTAAAATGTAAAATTTATGCTAATAAGCGGAAGGAATGACTGAGCCGGTGCATATCTTTAACCGTAGGCCCGGAGTTCGTAAAAATGCCGGTCTTACACTAAATGAGATAATTATAGTCCTTGTTATAATTGCAATTACCGCGGCTGTTGCAATTCCATCTATGATTGGTGCTATTCGTCACGGACAGCAAGTAAACCGAATGAATGTCGCGAGGACATTGTATGTCGCTATGCAGGGGCAATTGACACGGGCGATAACAGAGGGGAACTTGCGGGAAGTTTTGACCGATGGGTTTTATTATCGAGATGCCGAGGGTGAACGTGTCAGACTTGAACCTCCACCTCCGGATGCGGTCTATTATCAGCTTATTGCTGATGACCCTGATAATCATTTATTCGGATTAGTTCATGCTCGACTCGGCGGCACTCCACCGGACGGTGATTTTCCAGCCGAGGATGGAGAGAACGCAAATTATGTATTTTTCATAAGCAAACCTGCGGGATTTACACCGGATGGTACAAACCCCATAGTGGATAAGTTCTATAACTTACTGAGTGAAGTTATAATGGATACCGAAATACTTGAAGCGGCAATCCTGATGGAGTTTAACATCAGGACGGGCGTTGTTATGTCAATTTTCTTCGGAGATCATTACTCGCTGTGGGTTATGCCGTGGGCAGGGGATAATGATAGGCATTTTGGCTATGACTATGATGACTATGATCATCCAAATAATATATTCGGCGGGAGGGGAATGGACACCGACGCCGGGGGTTATACTCATGCTACAAGAAGAAGGCAGGGTTACTTTGGTGTGACATACACTGGGGATTTAGCGGATTTGCCTATTGACGATGTTGTTCGGATTTTTGACGGAATGAACTATTTCGATAATCCTGCCGATGATGAGGACCCGGGTCTGAATATCGGTTCGGTTTTGGTATATGACAGACGGATAAACATTCTTTTTGCCGAGTTTTTCATAAGAAATGAAATTACTGATGCTCATACACTTGAAATTTATAACGCAAATGACACAACAGGAGCGGCACTGATTGATATAACAAATCCTGCTTCAATGCTTCCGGCGGGGTACGATTATTTTGAGGCGGCACTAATGAGGAGCGGAACATCCAATCTCGTTTTCTACAGGGCTGCGCAGGAAACAGCGATGCCGATTGTGCAGTTTGGCGTTGATATTAGTGGAGCGGTTAATTTTAATAGATATATCTGGGTTATAGATTATTTAGAGGGAGATTTGTTCAACAACTCCCAACACAGCATTTTGGAGCGATATGGAAGTTATATCTACGAGCCAATGAATCTGCGTGCGAGGATTGTTGATGGTAGTGGTGCTACCGTTGAGTCGCTCATGCAGGCAAACTCACATTTTGCGACTGAATTACCGAATGAACTTTTTGAGATTCGCTCTGTCAGACATCTGTACAACATACGAGACCATATGACCGGCAACTTTGTACAGACCGCAAATATTGACATGAATTCGCTTGCCCCTGTTGCTGCCGGCAGCGGGTTGCCGAACTTCGTTCCTATCGGATTTAACGCAGTTGGCGTGGATGCACAATTTAGAGGAACATATAGTGCCGTGCGTGGTACGAACTCGCAGTGGAGGATTGAAAATCTTCGCATTGACACAGCTTTACCGGGTAATATAGGACTGTTTTCAGAGGTTGGGGGGCCTGCTCCTGCCTATGCCGGAACTGTTGTCGGGGTCTCGTTATTCGGCTCAGAAATAATAAATGCGCCTAATAATATTAATGTAAATGCGCCTAATGCTGATAATGTTGGTGCAATAGCGGGAGTTCTGAATCACGGCACAATCAGCCGCAGTAACAGTTTTTCAAATGTAACGGGCGGTAATGGCAACACGGGCGGTCTTGTCGGGCATATGACGGAAACGGGCAGTACTCTGACATATTCGTTTAACGCAGGGTTTTTCAATACGCACCCGTATGATGACGATGGAAACCTAATGATAGGCGCTAACGACCCCGACTCGACACGTACTAATTACGGCATCGGCTCGGTCAGGGCGAGTGGCGGACGCATAGGCGGTCTTGTCGGCAGTAATGCGGGCACAGTGCGTATGAGTTTCAATAACGCAAGGGTAAATATAGAAAACGTAGAGCTTATGGAAGATTTGTGGCTACGCTCGATAAACCCGCAGAACACTCCGATTGTTTCTGCTGCAACAACTTATTTAGGCGGTCTTGTCGGCGCAAATCAAGGCAATATAATTAACAGCTATGCGACTAACTTCGTAGCGATATATCCAAATGCCAGTTCCGGGGGTATAGCGGGACATGATACAGGTGGCATAGCTAACTCGCACTTTATACTCAACGGAATCTCAGGCGACGAGGCGGTGACTCGTGAAGAATTGATGGAAACCAATCTGTCTTCTACCGGTCCAGGGTCGGTAAGCTTTATCCCGAATACCGGAAGAGTGGACAGATATATTGATGAATATAATTATTTCCCCAAGAACATATTTGACAGATACCCTTTCCCGCTGCTACAAAACAATAACCCGTTTCAAGATATTGAAGATGATTATGCAGCAGGTTTATTAGAGCAGATGTGGGGCTGGGAAGATATAGATGTTTCGGGTATGCTGTTTCTTGTGTATTTTGAGCGTTATCAAATCGGTAATACCTATGTTTACGGACTCGCCCCGCATGTAGGTATACCCGGTGGCAGGGCTCTTAGAAATGATTTACCCATTAGAGAAGCCGGGTATATGCTGATTGCCGTTACTGAGGGGATATCACTGGCTGCCAATGTTCAGTTTTATGTGAGGCCGGGTATTATTTCAGCAGATAATAACCCGGGAGATTCACCGTGGCAGGATGCCCACCGCTACGAACACCATATCACCGGAAATCTCCGTGACCAATTTGCGCTGGGCTCTCTAGCTCTTGCAGGTAATGACGATTATGATGTGTTTTACTACAAGCTGGACTTGACAATTCTTGATGGCTTGATGGGAAATACACCGGCCGCTCGAAACATACCGCTCAGATTTGCCACGGCAAATGATTATATTCCAATAGACCCCAATGATATAGATGAAAATTTAGAAATTGAGGAAGGCTTTTTCCATCACCTCTTTGCAAGGTCTGTGCATATTACAAGTGATATTGGGATATTCAGCGAATATATCTCCGGAGTTGATGGACGGCTCAACTTGCCTGTCTTTGAAGTACGCACACCATGGCAGCTTCAAAACCTTGACAGTGTAGATACCGGCACAGAAGCAACATGGATTCCACCCGCGCCGGGAGGGGACTTTGCAATACCGCCCGATATTAGTACGACATATGAAGACACAGGGGTAATTGCGAATCAACATTTATGGGCAATGGATTATTTTTTGGGTATTCGTGTAGCAAGGGATATTCCGAATGTTCCCGCCGGGCGGATTGAGACAATCCGCACAAACTCTCAAGTCGGCACTCGCTTGACAGTAACTCCTGCACTCGGTACCGTTATAACCGCTGACGGCTCAAGAAATGTCACCGTTAGCGGCGGTAGCTACAGCGGTTCGCTTTCCCAAGTAGGCTGCATATTTATAACAGGGGGCAGTGGAACTGTGACCTTAGAAGGTGATTTTACCGGAATAAATATCCATAATAACACATGGGTAACCTTTACGCTCGGCTCTACCGGGAATCCGTTTAGTACGGGAACTCCTCCGGGTGCACAAACGCATATCTTTTCGATTAACACACTCTATATCCACTTAGCAAATAATACTGTTATAAGAAATGCTCTAATCGCTTCAGACCAATCAATTAGTTTCTACAGTCACGAAGAGCCTTCCACCGGAGTGATTTTAGATGGCTTGTTTTACGCTAACGGTGATATTCTCGGTCGTATCAATGCTTCGGGTTGGAATATGAGTACATTGCCGCAGTTCTTTTCATTTAGATGGACAGGTATCAATCTCACTATGACCGGCAGCCAAATGATGAGCGGGGTGTTTTTCAGCAGAGGAGACCTTAGACTAAATCTTCCGGGAGTTGTGGAGTTTAACGGACTGCTTTATGGTGATAATAACTTTGCAATCACGCCGGAGCCAATCACATTGACGGTGCGGATTGTACCCGAACTTCCACCAGAACCGAGTGTACTTGATGAAGCCATCTGGGCATATTTATACGCATTAGGCTGGCGTTTTCCTGACGGCGCAGGTACTCCCGGCACTCCGGGTCCGGGTGATACGCCGGGTAGATGGGAGATGGGTGAACCCCGTCTGGCTTTTAGGCAGACGCGTAATATAAGTTTCAGGACTCCAACCGACGGCAACCCGATGGGAGATAGGAGAATACCTGAGTTAATCGGTAGAGATGGTACTACGCCGAGGATAATGACCAATGCGGTTTTAGGAAATGCGTTCAACGGTATATTCAGCGGTCGCAACTTCGAAGGCAGAACTTATGAGAATAGGCGTTTTATCGGCGTGGGTCATGCAATTGAGCACGTTAGCATAGATAATCGAACAGGTAGCACAGAACAGGTGAGCGGTGTGTTTGCGCTTAATCATGGGGTAATTCATTATCTGATAATCCGTGACTCCAATATTTTTGGCAGTGCTACGACAGGAACCATTGCAGGTATAAACAGAGGTATTATACAACGCTCAGGTGTAGAGCATTTTATCGATAATATGGCAGTAAGCGGTGCGAGCGGATTAAGCGTAGGCGGGATTGTAGGTATAAATGATTATGTTCTACGCGACGTGTACTTCATCTCGACAAATAATATATGTTCGCCTCACTGCCCCGGAACGTCATGTAGCCCCGGAACGGCAGATTGTACTTGCACTCCGAGCTGCACGTGTTCTCATGTTATATCGAGCAATGGCGGCGGTATTGCAGGGCGTAATAACGGAGTGCTGACACGCGCTTTGTATCTTGCTCCGGCTCCGAGGTCTATGGAAATAGAGAATGGAAGCACTATCGCGACGATACACCCGATAGCACGTGAACATGCAGAAAATAACGAACCTACAGCGTCATTTTACCTTATGGGGCATAGGCATGCTCCATATCAAGGGGCACGCTGGGTTCATAACAGTAGATATAACCTGAGAAGCAGTGCTGACCCCATTGTGCGACAGGAAGGCGGCGGCAGAGGGCTTATAACGAGCTTCATTGACTTGCAATGGTTAAACTTTATACATAATGCGGGATTCACTCTCTGGAATCAGCCGCCAACGGGATACCCCTATCCTGTACTCGCAGGTATGCCTACACCGATTTGGTGGCCGATTGCAGACAGTCCCGAAAGACCCGACCAAGTCAGCAGAGATGATTGGGCAGACGTACACCCAACCGACGACAGGGCACGCGCACCGAATTTTGTCAACGGTGATTTTTCGGGCGGACCTGAGGGTGGCTTTACCATCGGTCCGGGCGGTCAAGTTAACGAATTGCCGGGAGGCGCCAGGCGTATATATATTGATATGGCACATGTTCCAGGTTGGTTTACACGCCCTGTTACTGCAGCGGGCTTTGTTCCGACTTGGGCGGGCAACCAAGGAAATCCATCTCCGAGCTGGCGTTTGATTGAGCTTATGGACCCCAGAAACCACGGTACAGGTACTACCGAGTTTTTACGTGAGTATGCGCACTCAAACCATCAAGGAAATTGGCACAACCCGAACCAAATTCTCACTTCACAGTTCAGATATGCGGAACTCAACGCTGAAATTCAGGGAACTTTGTATCAAGTGCTCCCGACAACACCAGGTCAGATATTCTATTACTCGTTTTTCCATATGGCTAGGACGGCACCTGCCGCCACACGGTCTGACAGGATGGATTTCTACTTGACAGGTTTGCCTGATGGTATGGTTACGGAAGTGGTGAACGCCGCACAACTGGCTGAGCGTGACAGCGTGATGACTTTGATTAGACCGGCGACATCACCACGTACAAGCAGAACTACGACACAAGGTGTCGTGCCAGGTGCTCCCACATTTGCACCGGGCACAACTACGGCATGGAACTCGCCAGAATGGAATTCAGCCGCATGGAACACAGTCGCTTATGGGGCGTCGAACCAAGCTTTGCCAACAGGGACCGGGTCAATAGGCGGACCGTTTGATTTGAGCTATCACCGAGGCAGGAGTTACCTGCAACTTGATGGCAGAATGGTTGTTCAGAATATACCATTTAACCACGTAGGACCGGGTTCAACTCCTATTTTCCTATATGATGTATGGATTGCTGATACTTCTTTGACGGGGACAACACGCAATGGAGTTGGTATAACATTTTGGTCAACCGTTAATGTCGGTGTTGCAACTGGAAATACCGGCTCAAATACCGCTATACCGCTGGGAGGAGTAACACGCGAGAACTTCAATAGATTGGTACTGGCCGACGGTAGCCCAAATACTTCAACAGTCGCAGCAGCCGGAGGCGTTCCTATCTCAGCATTTCCTGCGGGGGCGAATGTCCAGTTACGCGCCGATGCACATAACAATGTCATTGGTTTTTGGGGAGTGGAGTTCGGTTGGAAACATTTTTATGGTATATATGAAGTACCGGCAGGTCAAGAGAGGACTGAGTTTGCGTTCCAATCGAGAAGGGTTGATGCACAAAACGGAAACTTTCTCAGCGGTGTTTCTTTCAGGGCTCCTGCATTTCTTTCAATAGACAATTTCATCAGAGACGAATACGGCAATGATGTCACCTTTGTAAAACCGGGCGACCGATTGAGCGTGGAAACATATATAGTGAACTGGGGCGAAATGTCTGCTAACAATATCGTTATCTCCAATAGGCTTTCACCTTTTCATGAGTATATTGAGTTCGTACCTAATTCGGTGTCCGTCACAAGAGGAGGCGTGGTAGTCCCGGGTGTTACAAGCAACTTTACTAACAATGAAGTTAATATAAACCTTCCTGCCGGATTTGAGCTACAGACTGACGAGACATTGAGGGCTGTATTCCAAATAGACGTGCGTCGTGAAGTTTTAGCTGACGGTCAAACACCCACGTTCCTGTATTATTTCATGAATCAGGCTGTTGTACGGTATCAGGAAATATTCGGGCAGTTTGGGACTGTGTATCTCCAAAATGCATCAGAGCCGATTCAGATTGCCATCGACCCTGTCAGGTTATCTAAGACTGTAGATCCGCGTACTGACGGGCCTTTTGAAGTAACTCTGAGAGTCGAGAATGTGCTTGAAGCCGGAGGCAGGGTTCAAACATCAGGGCTGATTGACGACTTGATTCCAAACGGTTTCCGCATTGATTCTTCGGTTTACAGACGAGTCAATGATGTAGGTTCATTCATTCCGATTGATTTTGACATAATAAATGAGCCGGGAGGGTATACCCGCCTTATTATCACAAATGTCAGCTTGGGCGACCATGAAGGCGCGATTGATATAAGGACGCTGGATTTCAGGTATACTTTGGTGTATGAAGGTGATGGTTTTGGTGTGTCACGCATACATGCGGCATCAGTGTACAGATATGTGTATGACGATGATCTTATTGACGAGCAATTAAATGTAATGCGTTCATTCCCGCAAACCGCCGTAGGTATAACAATTCATACGGTAGATGATGTTTTTGAAATCGTCCAAGGAACCGACGACACGCATGTTCTTGATATAACAGCTAATGACAATTTCGCTTTAAGACATGCAGATGAAAACTTTGATGTCACACCGGAAGTAGTTTTGACACGTACAGTTGTAGACGATGAGAATGTTTTTGCTGTAGTAAACACTGACCTCAATTACGAAATTGTGACAGATTATTTCAGAGCGGAATTAATAAGGGGTACAAATGATGTTGAATTCACCCTACTCAATCCCATTGTTACAGGCACTATTGAGTTCTACTACCAAATTTTGCTGACGGCAAGAAGGCCGGGAGACCTCACTGTGTTTGAACTGGATTCCCGCGAAACACTTGTCAGCGTTACTGTGACGGACATCTACGGTGTTCCCATTATGCTGGAAATTTGCCTGTGCTTTGATTTTGATTGTGATGAATATTGTATATGCGAGAGTTGCCCTTATGCTCCGAGTGCAGATTATGGCTATGCGGACGATGCTGCTGCTTGCGGGTGTGCAGATGGTGATGTTTGTGATTATGAATGCGGCGAATGCGGGTGCAGCGACGGTAACGGCGGCGTTGATTGCGGGTGTGAAGCCGGTGCGGATTGTGATCGTGAGTGCGCTGATTGCGAGTGCTATGATGGCGACATTAACGGAAACAACGGTAACGGCAATGACAGCTGCGACTGCGATGATTGTGATGACTGCGACGCCGATTGTGATTGCGGCAACGAAAACAACGGTTACGGCATTAACGGCAACAACGGCAACGGCAATAACGGTTGCAACTGCGATGTTTGTGATGATTGTGACTTTGCCGATTGTGATTGTGGCTATGGTTCGGTGGACGTAGCCAGCGAGATAATCATTGCTACCGGCTTTGCGTTTGGCGGTGGTTACGGAATCAGCCGTATGAGAAAGTTTAAGTTGTTCATGCGCCGTGCTGACGCACGCTCGGCGCATAAGATAAATGCGTATAACAGCCGTAGGCGGGGGAGGTGAACGCGTGATTAGCAGGCTCAAAGCTGCAATAAAAAATGAATCAGGCGTTTCAATCTTGTTTGTGCTTGGAATAATGATGATGATCCTTGCTGTTGGTGCGTCTGTAATGGCTGCGGCGTTTGGGAATGCCGGTATCGGTGTCAGGCAGGAGAGACACAACAGGGCGATGCTCTTGACTGATTCGATTCACAGAAATATCAAGCATAGCTTGCAAATGGGTGACCATTATGATTTCATGAGTTATCTTTCGGGGCAGATAGCGTGGTATATATTTGAAAATGAAGGATACCTCCATTATTATTATGATGATGACGGTACTCCGCTTGATATACCTATTCCGCGTGATATACTGCTTGAGGTAACTATAGACGACGATGATATTGATATAGGTGGTGATGTAACTGTAACATTAAACTTTGCCTATAATATCGGGAGTCCTATTGATTTTATCGCCCCCGGGGATTCTTTCACAACGCGAGTTGTGCAAATGAGCGCGACTATGAGAGTTGAAGTCGTGGTGGAAGTCGGTGGAGGTGAGAGAAGTATCACTTCACGGGCGTATTATGAGTTCTTTGGATCTTTGCTCGTCACGGACGAAGACGACTACATAGATGACATAAATTACGATGATTGGTATGACTGGGATGGCTGGGAGGCGATTAGCTTTCAGATAATCAGCGGTTGACCGATGACCGTAGCGGTTTACGCGCGAAAAATACGCGAAAAATGCACAAAAATAAGCAAAATTTAGGCAAAAAGTTGCATGAACAAACTATTGCGATTTCTAGTAATTGCATTTTAAGGGAGTAAAAACAGTGATGTTTAAAACGAAAATCATATCTTCGAGAGTGGTTGAGACTTTCAGGGAAAAACTGAATAATCGTGGCGAGTCCATAATGGAGGTTCTGGTCAGCTTTATGATTTTTGCCATTTTACTCACCACCGCAGTTGCTATTGTCAGGTCAGCTCTGGTGATAACGGGAAATCAGATTGTGCGTGCTACGGAAGCACAGACCGATGCGAATGATTTGGTTCGTGATGAGGACTTGCTTACCATAGGTGATATTGAGATTGTATTTAGCGTGGATAGTATAATCATTGGCGGTCTTGGTGTGGACGCTAGTCACTATATTGTTCGCAATGAAGATAATGATTATGATTTTGTTGTTTTTCGTCCTGATGAGCCCTGATGGAGGTGGCACATGATTAGAGTTTTAAAGGCACTTAGGTCAAACAGCGGCATAACGCTCATGGAGCTTTTGGTCGCCGCGCTTTTGTTTGCTATTATGGCCGCAACTGCCATGATGGTGATTTCTCCTATCATGCTGGCTTTTTCACGGGCAAACAGTTTAGCCGAGTACAATACAGTACTCGACAGTGTGGGGAACGTTATAGTAAGTGAGCTTGCGGGGGCAAGGCGACTGGATCCTTATGAGGATGATTATGATTATTATGGGGATGAACAGCTTAGTTTTATTACGGGGACAGGTAGTAGGGTCACATTTACTGTTGAGGACGGGCTTTTAATGCGTGACAGAGGTAACGGGGAGAGTGAGGTGTTTCCTGATGGGTTTTACGGCGGCAAGACGATTTCGTTTAATGTGACGCAGCCTTATTATGATGGTGTTTTTGTTGTTGCAGTTACGGTTAGTCCATCGGGTGCGCCCGGGAGCGCGTTTGCCGAAATTAGTCGAGAGTTTGTGGTCAGACCACTGATGCTTGGGTGAAAAGGGGACGGGGATGTGGTCGGACAGATGGTTTTTCTGCGATAAAATAAACACCCGATAACTCGGATGCCTATCTCTCGTAGGGTACTCCTTTGACTGCACATCCGAACTGCCCGGTCCCCCTACACCAATAGATTAACATATCTATTGGTTAAATGCAACAACTTTTTGTGACTTGTCGATTAAAATTACTTTTTTAATTGCAGAACGCTTTTTCATTTCTGTCAACACTGTTTTTTCGATATCTTCATACTTCAGTTTTGTCAATCGTGTATCAATAATGATGTTTTTTGCTTGTTTAGAAGCACGTTTGAATTGTGCGCCAATTGTAGTCTTTGCCGTACCTGTCGGACACTTTATCTCCCATTCCACTCCGAGCATAACAATATCCGCTGATTTGCGTTTGTAATCATAGACGGGTATCAGAAACTCAACCGCAGTACGGAAATGACGCGCCAAAATATACGCCACGTCTATCTCATGCTGTTGCGGTGGGTCTGGGTGATTCACAGGAAAAATGACCTGACCGGGATTTACTTGTTTATTTTTGCTCTTAGACATGAAGCACATTATAACAGAAGTGAGGAAAATAGTATAGCATTTTCTAAACTAAAGCGATTTTTCCTTCTTTCTATAAGCTTTTCGCTCAGATACAACATCACCTTATAGCTCGCTCCGCACCACGCCGCATGAAGCAACACCCAAGCTCCCTTGCTTCACGGAAGGACGTACATTAGTTCAAACGTGACTGATTGGGTGCTTAGGTTGGGGTCACTTGCTTCTGAGTGGCTCAGGTCTGTTATTCTCATGAAGTTTTTTCCGTCAACTTCATCTACAAGCCTTTGAAGTGAATCAAGTCTGCCGATAAGGTTCATCGTTACGATTACAGTTCTAAATAACTCAGGTCCGTCGGCTTCGGCAGCGCCGGGTCTTGCTATTCTCAGAAGTGTAGGACTGAGGTTATGGCGTGTGACAAGACTTGTCATAAGAACGTCAATGTCCTCGTTAGGAACAAGCTCGGGGTAGGCTGCTCTTATGCTGTCGAGACGTTCTTGTGCATGGCGGTTTCCATCTCGCATAAGCGGTAAACTTGCCAAGTCCTGCTCAAATCTGGCGCGCTCTGCGGTTAAATATTCAAGCGTCGTTTCTGCATCTGTCAGTGCTGAAAACAGCGGGAATAAAGCAAATTGCACTACTAAATAGATGAATACGAGCAGAGCTGCTGAAAACAGCAGTATTTTTTCTCGTTTTGACATTTTCTTAATCATTAGCCGTTCACCTCATCTCTCCAATTATGTTTTACCACCTCTATAGTGAAAACAAAAACATCGTCAGGGGTGACTCTGTATCCCGTGTAGTAGACTTCGAGGATAATAGCTTCACGGCGCAAGCGTTCGACATAACTTGAGGAATCGTGCAAGTTCGGAGCAATGGCGGAAACGCTTAAAATCCCGTTAGCCGCGTTGAAGCTGAGACTCCTTATGTTAATATTGGCGCCGCCAACTCTTTCTATGGTCGAAATAAGCTCTCGGGAAAGTTGCGGCAGTGATTCTTTATGAACGATTCGGTTTTCTGCACTGTCGGCAAGTAGGTTAATTTGTGTGGTTTCGATGCCTAATCTTTCGATTTCCACTCTGGTTTGAATCGTTGCGGGGGAGTATAGGAAGTCACGGAGATGTGCAACTTCAAATTCAACCTGCATTACGCGAACAAATAAAAAAGCTACTGCTGCGCTCAGAATCAGAAAAACTGCCACGGCTATGGGTATGTAACGATTTTTCGGACGGTCTTGCTTTTTTTCCTTTTTATGGATTTTCATGCAGTGGAGCAAATCGGCTTCGGAGTCGGGCATTATTGCATTTAGAAATGTGAAATAGGCATCGGGCGGCATCTGTTCGGCACCGCGAGTATTTGCATATAAGTCAAGCTCACTAAATCTGATTTCGGGATAATCCCTCATTGCCATAACAGATACTGCGCTGACGTCAGCACTGCTGACTCCGAGGTAATAGCTATCGGTAATTTCGGGGAAATTTTGTGACCTGTTAAACGATACGATTCCGAAAAGTCCGTCGAGCAGGCTTTGGGTTGACGAGCCTGTGGCAGTTGCGAACAGCCTT
>Ga0209755_10006553_pt1 | contig 12839 bp, 13 predicted proteins | sample TergutCo191P1_FD_187301 | JGI IMG/M metagenome (GOLD analysis project Ga0209755, IMG submission 187301) | Cornitermes sp. P1 segment gut microbial communities from Petit-Saut dam, French Guiana - Co191P1 (SPAdes) (version 2) | ecosystem: Host-associated > Arthropoda: Insects > Digestive system... | reverse complement strand
GAAGTAATAAAAAAGTAAAATGTTCAAGGCAAATTCCTACACGATATCATTACATCTTCAGTTACTTCATATTTAGAACCACGCTGGGAAACAACTATTCATATACTTTCTACCATAGCAAAACAAAAAAAAAAAATCTGACCACAGTATGTGGTTAGTGTAGTAAGAACATAACAATGCATATACAAAGTCCAACACAAAAAAAAAACCGAGACTGTGCCTGTAACTCTTTCTATCTAACAAATTCAGGAAATCAACTATGATCACCTTCAAAATAGTTCCCTTCTGAGTTAACACGCAGCTGCATACGATGCTGCCAATATTCAAAGCAATTCTGCAGGTCATGTTCTGTAAGGCTGTTGAGGATCTCTGCCGTTTTTGTTTTCACATTTTCTACTGACACAAAATGGGTTCCTTTGAGCAGGGAGCGAGGTCTGGCGAGTAGGGTGGGTGCTCAAGCACAGTGATGTTTTTATTAGCTAAAAATTGCTTCACAGACAATGCATTGTTGGCTGGTGAGCTGTCTTGCGACATTCTTTTTGTTCATCTGACAGCACTTTAGGAACCATTTTTGCACAAACCTTTCTCATGTTCAATTCCTCCCTTAAAATTTGTCGAACACTTTCCCTCTCCAGATTGACATCCTCAGCTACTGCTCGAACACCCAACCTTCAGTCTTTTGGAATAACATCTCGCATTTTTTCAATGCTGTCATCGGTAACAGCTGTGCATGGACAGCCTGGCCAATCATCCTCTTTCAAGCCTTCTCTGCCTTCCAAAAATCCTTTGTGCCATTCAAACACACAAGCACGAGACATGCAATCTTCACTGTAAGCATCAGTCAATAATTGAAAAGTTTCCGTTGCAGATTTCTTCAGTTTAACAAGAAACTTGATGTTAACTCGTTCACTTTTGCAGTCCGACATTTTGCGACCAAGGATAAGAGCACGCCTATATTTGAAGATGCGTCCACTTGTACTGAGTAAAGCAATCGAGCTGAGCCTTGTAACACTGTGACTGGTCAGAACATGTTCTATATCCATCTGTTTGCCTCTCCCCCCCACTCTTGGTTATCGAGCTACAGGGTTAGTCTCTTTCTTTTTTTGTTTCAGACCTCTTGTGTGTGTATATACACACATATATATATATACACACACCAGAAACATGTTACCATATTGACTTTAATTAATATGAGTTAAAGTCAAAATAGGTGCAAAGAACGAAATATTGCTATAAAAGTGGAATGTTGATCATAAGGCCTGTGCCCAAATTATTGAAGTTCAGTCTTGCTTCATATTTACAACCATTACAGAAGATGGGCCCAACACGTCTTGATTCACTCAACTCAGTTACTCTCACAATGCCCTTCATATGAGGAAGAGCCAAAATAACTTTATTAGGTGATAGATAAGCTCGAATCCTTCAGGGACATGTGTTACACTGATTCTTTAGCACACACTAATATTTTCCTCCTACTTCATCTCTCCATTTCACAAAATTAAAACATGTGTAATGAACATAAAAACTCCACATTTATGACACCTACCATGTCACGTCATGTAACACTCTCACTTCATTAGAGTGAAAAGAAGCATCATGTACAATTTAAAATAAAACTCAGTAAAAGAATAAGGACAACCAAGTAAACACGTGACAAACCAAATAAATTCATTACTTAATTGAATACAGTGAATAAATTGAGTTAATTAGTTTAGCCTATTCAGAAGTCTGCAATTTGAATACAAGTGAACATAAAGAATGCTCAGCTCCCCTCTCCACCAGCTATAATCATAAAAAAATATCACTTTTAGTACAAAAAGAAGAGCTCTGGGTAAACCCTCTGCACCTATCAATAGAAGAGGTTCAAATAAGTGAAGTGAAGAAAATATATCCAAATCCTATAAGAGACTTGAAAGTAAAGGTAAAGTTGTCCCTGTAGACACCATGAAGACATATGGGGAATGAATGTGTAGCTTCATTCATATTCAACCTAAGAATCAGATGGAGATGAGTGGTCAGCTTCATAACATGCCTGCCTTCCCCTCCACAAGAAGCCTCTGGTACCTACCAAACGGGTAGCCGGGTGGGTATCTGAACCACCCTGGCTGCTTTGGACAAGAGATAAATCTTTTTTCTTGGTACAAATTGAACCATATCTTCAGTTATCCAGGCCCCAGCCTAGTAAATATACTGAGCTATCCCAGATTGTGACTGTGTTGTCTTACATTACAGATAGTGACTGTGTTGTCTTACATTATTTGGGGAGTGCTTCTTTCTTCTTCCTGTAAAACTATCCCCCTGCAATATTGGTGATATTCTCTTCTACATGTAACACAGCTCATGGGAGGGGGGTTGAGGCCAACAGTGCTCTACCCAACATAAAGGATGCAAATCTATTCAACTGTTCACTTAGAGTATTACCAATAAAAATACTTACAATCACAATACACATCTCCATGAACCTCAAGGGCAGAAAGGTCAAAATTCTTCCACAGCTGCCGATGTTTCCAAATTTCAAGGTACTGTTTCTTTTTATTATTTTCAAACGGAATATCTCGGACAACTCCTCGCAACTCTTCTGATATGGAAAATCCGGACATCAGCCTACAACATGCATCAGTAAGAACTGCTACTCCAGAATGAGACATGCACAATAATGTACCTTTACAAATTTTAACATACAGTACTCGTATGTATGCAATCATAGGGTTTCTGGGTTGAATTTACTTCTCTGTAACAACACTTATCTTCCAGTCAGTATTGCTCCTTTCAAAGTAGTTTTCTTGGGGCCTTCAGTCTTCTGGGACATTATGCAGCATAGGCTGGCAGGTGGTTACTGACATTTTAGGACAGCCAATCAGTCCAACCTTCAAGTGTAAAGCAGTCCAAAACCCTTGAACATGGACTGGTATGTCATCCCAAAACACTAATAACCAACTGCCAACCTATGCCTTGTAAAATCCCAGAACATTAAAGACCTCAATTACATTGCAACAGAAGCCTGAAACCTTGCATAATCTCCTTCAGGCTCTACGCAGCAAGCTCAGAGATTGTACAATTGTCCAAAGTATTTTAGCAGTGCATTGTTTGAACCTCAGCAAGTATGTCCCTTGCTTTTGTCTGAATCATGGTGTTATAATTAAATCTCCTTTCCTTTAATGCTATCTTGAGTTTTGGGAAAAGAAAGCCAAATGATGCTAAATGTGGTTGGTAGAAGGTGTGCAGAATGACATCTTGTCTTTAGCACACACAAAAAGCAAACTGAGCAGGTGCAGGGCACAAATTTGGCAGCAATCCATCACAAGTTCAGGTTTTACCTTTCAAAACACATTGAATTGACATAAAATGAAATTTCCAACATGTCAGCAACGTCACAGACAATTATTCTTCTCTTTTCAAGCACAGGTTCCTTCACTCAATCCACATTTTCATAAGTCTTGCTTGTTGAAGGACATACCGAGCATTTGACATCTTCAACAGAGGTCGCATCACTTTGAACAAGGGCACGGGCTGGAACAGCATAGTTGGTAGGGGAACTCACTAAGAGCTGGATGGTCAAGATCAAATCCCAGCGAGGGTAACAATTTCCATGCCTGTTCAGACCAGCTGTGGGGCCCACCTATTCTCCTATACAATGGGTGCCCAATCATTCCTGAGGGGTAAAGCAGCCAGGGTATGGTGCTGACCACCTACCCCCATCTAGTGCGGAGGTTGTAGAAAGAGCTATACCTCTACTCCCCCTCTGGGCCCTTGTGGCCTGTTCTAAGGTGAATTTTACTTTTACTTTACCTTTATATGTTCAAGGGCACAAACAAATAAATTACTGTGATTTGTTCAGAAACTGGCAGGTATGCTGCAGGGAAGCAGATTTATTATGCTCAAGTTTTCAAATCTGTAGTCTTGGCTTGTGTAGATGTCCTACCTGACACACGTGCCATGCTATCACCACCCAAGCCTGAGCTAAGCCACAGGTGTTTGCTCTCCTTTCAATAGTTCTGGAGGGCAGGTTGTCTTCGTGCATGTGTAAAATATATTCAACTATTATGGGTTTTATGTTTTGCATGTGTGATCATAGAACTGAGAAACATGGTCAAAATACCAACAGTCTTTAGCATAACCATATGTCACATGATTTACAGTGATATACACATTTCAGAGCACAAGAACACCAAAACCAGTGTCAACAAACTTTATCTATGGTCTATATGAAAGTGTTCAGCAACATTTGGGGCGGTGCAATGTCCTTTGGATTTTATAACTTATACTCAGATCGCAAAACATACTTGTTTCATATCCAAATAGAGTGAGATGTTATGACCATACACATTTTGGTTCCTATTTGTCTGTGGGTCACTCTACCAATAAATACTCCTGACTAAATTTTCCATTTTTGGTTTCTAGGTGATAATACCTCAACAATAGCTGCAATGCCCAGGGATACAATATAAAATACTCCCTGCATACAAACCTTTATGAAGATACGTGATGATTGTATACATTGTGAATTAAGAACTTCTCTTTACACTGTTAAAGCTAATGATCACTACCGTGTGGAAAGTGAAATCATACAGTCTCCTAGATACATATAGACATTGTAGAAGAACCTGTTTCCATCTCCAGAATCATTCACTTGCTCTGGGGATGGAAGTAACAGGATCCTCTGAAACACTGGTACATATCAACCATACTATATGCTCTCACACCCCAGAAGACAGTAATCTTAACATTGGCCACTGTAAGAATTTCATATCTTACATGATGAGAGATGGGCAAACCCTACAAATAATTATAAAATTCTGAACATATTTATATATTTATGCAATGCTGTAGCCCTCAGGTTGACTTTATCTCCTCTCAGTATTAACCATAACCCCAATACAGAGATATGTTAAACTTCTTTCCAGTTCCGTTTAGGAAATGAATGTATCTTGTTTTTAAGTTTCACTGATAAAATCTCAACAGATGAAAGAAAAATATTGTTATTGATACTATATATTAAGCAAATAAATGGCCAGTTACCTGACACAAAACATGGAAAAGGTTAATCATTCTGCTACTTAATGTTACAAAAAAAATCATCACGTCAAGCTTAACTCATAATGTATATTAAAAGTGTTGTCATACATATTGCAGAATAAAGAAACTATGAAAACGTCCACATTTCTATGGTACCTATAGAACTAGCACGCCTTCATGTTATGCCATGGGTGGCCGGCCCCATCCATGCCCCTCTTGTTGTGTTGAATGTAGGGAAGAAAGCCACATTTCATGTCCTGAAACAGCTCTATTATGCTTCCACATATGCACATTACTCGAATCAAAATGTGGACTATATCAATAAATTAAAGCAACAAAATACTCATGGCTAGTACTGCCAACATAAACACAGGTCTTTGTTTGCATCTACCTGGAGTGCCGTAGGAGTTACGGTATTTATCACAGCAGGCACAGTTGTACAAAGAGTAAACTAGTCTATAATTACTGAGTGGAGCACAAACATACTCAGAAGATGTGTCCACTGGTGCCATATCTGAGGATTTATGCAGCAATGAATCAACAAAATGTGTCTGCTGAAATTTTATGGACTTTCCTCGTTCAAGACTTGTTTGCGACCATGAAGATAAAATAGTCACGCCACTGCCAACTGTAACTGCATCCATTATCCTCACAGATGTCGGTAAAGGATACTGGGTAACAGCTCTAAAAGCTTTCACCACCTTATCCACCTGCAGACAGAATGTACATTAACAATAATCATCTGTACAAGGTATATGTGTGATACACTAAATATTACCTGTACTGTTATTATTTTTGTGGTTTTGTGCCATCAGTCATTTAAACACTCAGTGTGACTAATTCAAGCCTCAGGAATGTAACTGTTAAGCATTTTACATACAGCGAGTGTGGTTAACAACCATAGAATCTAATAATAATATAGCATCAATAAAGGTAAATTCCAAGTTTACCATATAACCTGCCCTGAAAGCAGTGGCAGAGAAGAGGAACAACTTTACCCTTTCTCTGACTTCAACACTAGATGGGAGTGGGTACTTCATGTCACGCCCCTGCCACTTCAACCCCAGGGCCAGTCTGGATGGGTGTGGTAAATCTTGCACCTGCCATGATTCAATCCCTGGATCATACAGCCCATATCAAGTCACTATACTGACTGCACTATCCCAGTACAACACTAATAATACTGCATGTGAGATTCCCTACTACTTTCAAAAATTATTTTCTAGCAAGTGCTTAAAATATCTCTTGAAACTGTCACATTGGATGTGTCCCTGCTCTTGCCTATGCTGTGTACACAACACTGAGACTTGAACCAAAATTTCTCTATTCCATGGTTCTAAAAGCAGTGACTTAAACCACTATGGCACACAACAGTTGGGGGGGGGGGGGGGGGGGGGGGTAGGGATTACAGAAGTTCCTCTATAACCAGAGTAACAAACATCACTGAAACAGCAGTATGCATGCACATTCATGACAGCCCAGTGCAGTTGGTCAGACTGTATGAAAATAGTCATGTCAACAACATACAGCATAATTTATTTACATTCCCTATGATTTAGAACATGTCAGAGTACAAATGTAACATAATATAATAAAAATATGATAATAAAATCACATTATGCAGAACAAAAATATACCAAGATACCTGTATCAAAAATTAGGACTACCTAATAAAATGCAGACCACTTATGTGCTTCCACTCAAAAAAAATTCTTATATATGACAGGAGCTTCAGCATTTTTATATCATGGTTGAAAGATTTTCATGCTAGAGGGAACAGCACTGTACTGTTTGGTTCCCGCACAGTACACATCTTTTTGATAACTGGTGGGGTTAGCAATTGGCAAACAGATATCACGTTTATGTCTTGTATTTATACTGTGTATTTCACAATTTGTTTCAAATTTTTCCACGCTGTCTACAACAAAAGACAGCACAGAGAAGAGGAGATCAATGGGAATTCTAGGCATATTACAGTTCTTAAATAATTCACAACAAGAGACCCTTATTGCTACATCTGCCATTCATCCACTAATTTTCAGTTGGATAATAAACACTCTTGTGATGTCTGCTTCATTCCACCGCCCCCCAAAAGTAACTCTCTAATATCTAATAAAATTGAAACACACACAGAATACCAAGTTTTAAGTACTGTTCTCATGCATATGACCACTCTCAGTGCAGAGCATGCCAAACCAAGCACGGGATAATATGTCGCCAACATTGACATCATCATCATCATCATCACTGACTTCCCCACCCCAAAGTTAGTAGCAATTTTCAGCCCAAGGAGTTTAGCTGTATCTGCTACTTCAGTTGTTTTATTGTCATACCCCACACTTACATAAAGACATGTACTATTGTTGGTATCAAATTTCATGAAGTCTGTTTTTCCAAAATTTAATGCAAGTTAATTTGCTTTAAAGAAATTGTTCAAGTCATCAAAATTATCATTAATGCAACGTCAAAAGTGGTCACTTTTGGGGTGACACAACAAAGTGAAAAAAAAAAAACACTATTATAACTCTTCTTCTTTAACACAATTAGTTGTGTTAACTGAGTCAAAAATTTGTCCACAAGATATCACACACTAAAATTATACTAGTATCATCAGCAAAAGGCATAGATTTAGACAGAGAAAGGAGCACTGGAAGCAGATCATTAATGTATGCAAGGAAAAGCAGGGGATCATGTACAAAAGCCTCTCACACTTTAAAGTTACAATGCCCCAGTTCCAGTTTGTGTCACCATTTGAATCTAGAGAAATATCTACTCTTTTGTTTTCCCTCATTAAGGCAGGATTCAAACCACTACCCAATTTTGGTTTTGAATGGTATGCAAATTTATTTTTTATAACAATGTCATGATGCACACAGACAAAATGTTTGGAAAGTTCACAAATTATGTCACCGTGAGTTTCATCAGTACAGCAAACAAACAGCACAAATAAGGGCACAAGGTTGCTTGAGTGACTAAATTTTCTATGGTGGCACCTAATGTTTGTGGGCTCATAGTATGGAACTTATTTCATATCACCTCTCTGGTGTGTAGAATTTTAAGATGGCTCCTAGACATTTCAAAAATATGTGCACACCTGGTCTATGACAGATTTTTTTCAACAGATAAACCATTTCTAAATCCAAGCTGTCCTTCTGAAAGGATATTTTGGAATTCCAGAAATAAATTATCCTTTTGTACATTAACTAATAGATTTTAGAAAATATTGTCAAGTTAATAAGTCTGCTATCCTATTCTTCATCCTACAATTATGGGCAAAGTCAGACTGTATTATATCATCTTTGTTAGGTGCTTAAAATTGCTACACCCACACACTAGTCCAACAATAGAACAAATCCAGTGTGTGAGTTACAGTTAAGAGAAGAGTACCTCTACACTGAACACCTAAACCTAACCTTTAACATAAGTGTAGTGTAAAATGTTCAGTACTGTTCATATTATAAAATGCATGTCAAGTGTTTAAAACTACAATCTAACAGCCCCATATGTGCCACATCAACACAACTGAACATAACCCAACCCTAAAGTCTAAGGTAAGTGACCTGCATGTCAGCCTTTTAAAACCTAGTAGTTACTATATGTACCACCAGGTTTAACATTCCAACATTCTATGTTACGGACACGAAGGCCATTTATGTGTTCTGTATGGTTCTCAGAACAAGCACCAATTACTTCCCTTTTAACATTAAAAGATTGTGTATTACAACGGCGACAGACTGAGTTTACAGCGTTGTACGAGCTGCATTTTTAAATACATTTCAAGTCAATCTCAGTCTTTACATCAGTATCACTTCACCGATGTTCCATTCTCGTCTTCATCAACATGTTGCTCTTACTATGACGAGGGGGCGAAACCAACGACACTTCGAAAAAGCAATGCTCTTTCGGAAATTCGGGAACATTGTATAGAAAAGTACTTTCACTCAGTGTTAAAATTCAGAATTAATAATGTCTGTATTACATCATTTGTCTCAAGTGACTGAAATTGTATTTAAGTCAACGCCAACACTAGTGATGTGTAACACAATACGGAATATGAACTAAAGCTTACAGATGCGTGTGTTTTAACATTACCTGAGACATTTCTGCTGGTTTCTCCAAGCCCCTACGCTGCTTAAAACACAATGCCTTCCGTCGTTACGTAGGTAGACAATATATACTCCACCTGCTACAAGCTGGCGCACAAAACATAAAGTACAACTTCACACAACACGGATTTAGGGCACAACATCGCGCGCCAAATTATCGAGCTCTGTAAACACCTGTAATCCGTGGTAAACAGAGTGACGAGCAGGGATCAGAGCTGTAGTGACTCTTGATTGGCTCTTGCATATGAGTGAACGTATTAGGCCACGGAAAACATAGGGCGTGCATTACCCAATTAGAGGACGATGCGAAGTGATGGATGATGCGGTCTTCAAATTCTGGCAGGGCAAGAGATTTTCTCTTATTCAAAATGTCCGTACTAGCTGTACGGCACACCCAGTCTCATAGTCAGTGGGTTCTGGGATTCAACATAGTGGGTAAAACTGCTGGGGCGTTAATTACCATTCACGCCCATCACGTGCCAACGTTAAGAATTAGTAGAACGCTCGTTCTAATATGTCCCAGCAAGAAAAAAATTCGATTCGTCGCGTCTCGTTTGCGCTACCAACATAAATACAAATATATTGCAAATTTTATATTTACGATATTTACAGTATGTATATTTTTAAACACGTTACTGTTACTCCCTCCTTTAAATGATGATTATGAAAACAATATGGGTTCAAGATTCCATTGTAATATATTGTTATTATATATTTTGTGTTGGGTCACTTGTATTTATCTGGGGGAGGGAGGGAATGCACGTCTGGTGAAGTAATGACCTTGTCTAACGTATCTGTGCATTTGTTGAACAAGTTTCTGTATTTCGTTAGGCGATTTCAGTCTGTTTCTACAAAGCACGAGGATTTTATATTTACTGTGAACGTGGGAATGTTGCATTCAGTAATAGTCTTCGGAATTTGCATATGACCGTAACAACTCTGGAAGTCAGTGACTAGGCGTTACATCCGAAACGTTCTTTACTTTAACTTCAATTAAACTGAAGAAAACTCTGTCATGGTTACTGGATGATTGGCGATTGAACGACAGTACATACTAAACCATTACATGACCGTTAATATCACATATACTAGAAGATTCCGGATGGGAGCTACGTAACAGCCATTCGACTGGTAAGAGATGTTTATGACCTGATCTGTGGTCTTTTGTTTCACGTCATTCTGAACTCCGCCTTTTCTGTGACTACCGAGATATAACGATAGCACGAAACAATTAGCAGTAATTCAATCAAACGCGTAAAAACGGAAGTACGAAAACCAACTCTTTAACACCAAACGAATATTACAAATTTTAAAAGTTGCAACACATACTTACATAAGGATTCGTATATAATACAAATTATAACTAACTAATTTCATGGACCAAAGTCCTCTTGAAAATCTTAGTTCCGCATCCAGTTAAAAAAAATCCCCGCATTTTAAGAAACCCTAAGTTTCATTACCGCATTTACACGAGCCCACCACCTGTCCCTGTCCTAACCAGATCAATCAAGTCCATGCACTCCCAACCGATTTCTTTAAGGTCCGTTGTAACATTAGTCGTCCATCTACACCTAGTTCTTCCAAGCGGTCTTTCTTCCTCAGATTTCCCCAACAAAATTTCGTATGCGCCTCTCCTGTCCCCCATACGTGCCACATGCCCACCGATCTCATTGTTCTTGATTTGATCACCCGGATAATACTTGGTGTCATGACGCTCCTCACTGTGCAGGTTCCTCCACTCCAATGTTACGTCGTCCCTGTGTGGCTCAAATTCCTCCTCAGGATCCTATTCTCGAAAACGTTCAGCCTAAGTTCTTCCCACAATACGAGAAACCAAATTTCACATCAATACAAAACAACGAGCAAAATTATAATTCTTCTATATTCATCCATCGAATATTTGATCTCATTCGTCAAAGAAACTGTCCTTTGAGTTATCTTTTTTATTCTCAGTGGGTACGTACGCATTCAGGAGACTACCTCACTAGCGACCTCTCAGCACTAAACATGACTTAGTATTACTCACGCACCCTGTTCTCACAACTGATATTTTTATTCTTTCTTTTGTGGCGTAGCAGTCCTAGGCAGGCCTAGGCCGCCTCATTGTTGAAATTTCGAGATCACACTCAGAAACACGACACTCAGTAGGACTCCTTTGGGCGAGTGATGGATCACTCACAGAGACCTCTGACAACACACAACCTTTACGAGACAGAAATCCATTCCCCAGCGGGATTCGAGATGATATGGTTCTATTATGTTAAAAAAAACCCTCTTTGTTGGTGTTCATTTCCTTTTCCTGAAAAAAAAAAACATACTCCTTTGCTTATTGAGTGCCTGCCTCGTCTCATCTGACATCCTGCTCTCCCAGTAATTCTAAAATACGGTATAGGCCTATTTCCCCAATTCTCTTGCAACTGCTTTAGGGACCCTGGCCCGGCAGTGGCGAATCCTGACCCGGAGGTTGTGGACCTGACCTCCAGATTACGGTTCATACAGACTCGCAACATTCCACATTTCAAATCCCATGTCGATTTTCCGTTACTTGTTTCAAAAGATGAGCCCAAGTCCGAGACACTGTAACCAGTCTTGAAACTTGCTACTTCCTTACGGTGAGGAGTTGTTAGCCCCTTGCCCAGGACCACCTCTAGTCGACTGTTCGCAATTTCTTATTCGATATATTCGCAGGTACCATCCTTCTGCTCCATCTACAAGCTGAGGATGCGCCATGTTATTGTTATAGGAACCCAGGACAAATAATTGCACATGTAAGTGATTGCAACACCACGCAAACTAAAGGAAAAGGAATGTTAAGCGTTTTCTCTGTGTATGGCACTAACGCATATAGAGGGATCAAAGGTATAGCTACACTCATTCTTACCCTCGATACTAGATGAAGGTGCATAAACCCTAGCGCGCTTTCACTTCAGGACAGGACCGCCATTCCGCGGCATTTTCCCAGGACGGTGTCTCGACAAACCTCCGCCGGGACGCTAAAATGTCGTAATTTTAGCATTAAGTTTGAACGACATTTCTTAAATTAATGTGAAACAATAATCGGGTATAGCCGTGACAATTTATATTACATCTTTAAATGCAAATATTAGCGGAATATTCTGCCCCATGCGCGGTGGCAGTTCGGCAACACAGCCTACTGTACGTTTACCGAATGAATGTACACAGGGTGCGCGAGGGGGTATTGTGTTTGTGTGCTTGTTCCTTATCAATGTGATGATGTCACGGACCGCATTCCCCAGTTCTTCTGTCATTCCACGGATAAACTTCCAGAAGTCATTGAACGTGGAGTCTTTTCTTATCTACTGTCAGTTATGGATATGCATCATTGGCGTCATGGTAAGAGTCATGGGTCTAACATCAGTCGCGTCTCGGGATGCTGGGTGGCAGAACGCCAATCACGCAGTCGGCATAGACGTTAAGTTACATATCAAGCATCTGATCTCCGATCCATGTCAAGTATGCAGTAATAAAAGGTTGGCGATGGCGGGGCAGGCGAAGGCTGAACCTGTCAGTGTTTGCCAGGTGGTGTGTTGGTCCTGACTCATATGGTATTAAACTAAAGCACTAGTTCGCTTAGCAGCGTGACGATCAGTGCGCTGTAGGGGGAGGGGGGCAGTACATATTACTGGAGCCCGCGGCGGTCCGGAAGGGAGCTGGGATCCAAATATGTTGCATAATTTTAGCCGTTCCGCCCTTCAT
>Ga0209755_10006552_pt1 | contig 12839 bp, 10 predicted proteins | sample TergutCo191P1_FD_187301 | JGI IMG/M metagenome (GOLD analysis project Ga0209755, IMG submission 187301) | Cornitermes sp. P1 segment gut microbial communities from Petit-Saut dam, French Guiana - Co191P1 (SPAdes) (version 2) | ecosystem: Host-associated > Arthropoda: Insects > Digestive system... | reverse complement strand
ACTCCACCGGAGATGGAGCTTATGTCAATATCTTCAAACGCACCTTCTATATTTGTTGCGCCTGAGACATTATCTATGTCAGCCCTTGAACGCTCTGCTGTGTTTACAAAATTTATCGAGCCTGAAATGCTGTCTATGTCTGTTCTTAGAAATGCTCCGCGCACATCTATTAAGCCGGAGGTTGCATCTACTTCAAGCCGCTCCGAGGTTATTCCCTCAACTATAATCGCCCCGGATACCGAATCAATTGATAATTCCCTCAGGTTCTCACTGAGCTGACGCGGCACGAGTACCTCCAGTCTTTTTGTCACCCTGACATTTCTTAGTCTTCCGTCTACATAAGCTATGCTCAGTGTGTTATCGGATGTTCTTACTCTGAATTGCTCGTTCTCTCGAAGCTCACGTTGAGCGAATTCAGTGACTATTATATCCGCCCCGTCATGTGGTCTGACATTGACTTCACCTGAAACCCAATCAATGTCAATCCTGTTTATCGTCCCGGGGCTAACGGTTTGTCTTCCGACCTCTTCAAACGGTCCCGAGAGCGTTTCAAAATTCCCGAACCCTTCAAAGTTAAAATCAAAAAATCTCACCACTTGCATTCCTCCTGCTCCTGCTCCTATTCCCACTATTGCTCTTGTTACAAACCATGTTATAAGTCCTACCAACACAAGTGCTGTTATAATCCAGCAGACCATTGTTGCTATTTTATACTTGTTCATTTTTATTGTCCACTCCTTTCTTTATCTACTCAGTTCTTTTTCCATGCATAAAATACGTTTAGAAGCGATTCTATCGCCATGCCTATTATAAATATTATCCATGTTATCCACCACATCATTGTTGTAAAACTGACTATCAGGTACACGGCTACAATTATCGTCCAGAGTGCTGATGATATGGCTTTTCTCAGTGCTTTGCGGTCTTTTTCGTCGGACTGCCACTCGCGAAATTCTTCTACCATTGTCTCTGAATCTTTGCCGTAGCGTGGTTTGGTCATGTTGTTGTAGATAAGTAGTCCCGTGGCTGTCGCTACAAAGAGGAAGAACAGCGGCAATCCTATGATGTCTGCACTCCTTGCACCTGCGAGCGAGAGCATTATAAGCGGTAAGGGTGATAGGATGTATAATGCCACTGCGATAGATGTGAGCATTGCTGATTTTTGTTTTGCTTCTTGATTCATGTTGTCTGTATCCCTTTCTGTATCACGGTCTGTTTCCAGTTCTTTCAGTAACCCGCTGATGTCGCCGATCCCTGCGACTGCTATATTGTATGCTGCTTCTTCGTTTTTGCCTTCGCCAAGGAGGTCGTTATACTTGTCGTGCAGATTTTGTATCATTTCCTCTTTGAGTTCAACGGATTTTCTCGTCGGGGTTGTTTCTTCAAATAATCCGTCGATGTAATTTCTCAGCTTGTCTTGCATTATTCATGTTCCTCCGTTTTTATTAGATTATCTATCATTTCCTTTGCCGTTTTCCACTCTCCTAAAAGGGTTTGATAGGATTCTTTCCCTATGTCGGTGATTGAATAGTACCGCCGCCGCGCTCCTGTTTGCTCGTCTCCCCAGTATGACGAGATACAGCCTGCGGTTTCAAGACGGCGAAATGCTGTGTACAGCGTTGCTTCTTTGAGCTCGTATCGTCCCCCTGTCTTGTGCTGTATGGACTTGTTTATCTCGTAGCCGTAGTTGTCGCTTGCCATCAGCCGCGCAAGGATTATTGTGTCTGTGTGACCCCGTAACAGGTCGGAAGTTATTGACATCTGCTTTCGCTCCTTTCGTTTTTGGTCTGCGTTATATCCCGGTTGCGAGTATAATATATCACAACATACATCGCCTGTCAAGGTATATTTTGAAAAAATATATTTCGCGTCACCCTCTTGTTTTTTTGTTTGCTTTCTGATATGCTGTCTCTTAATATATAGAAATGAGGGTATTTACATGAGTAAAACATTATATAACGAAGCGCATTTGGACGAATATATTGAGTTGGTTATACGCCATGGTGTTAATATTCAAAGGGGGCAAGAGCTTGTAATTTCCTGCCCTGCCGACTGTGCATATTTCGGTCGCAAGGCGATGGCTGTAGCTTTTAAGGCAGGAGCTTCAAACGTTCATATGCGTTGGAATGACGATGTTTGCGCAAGAACAAAATTCCTGGAAGCTGACGACAAAGTGTTTGACACCTTCCCCGCATGGGATAAACTCATGATGGAATCGCTCTCGGAGGGTGGTGCTGCATTTTTAAATGTAGTTGCACAAGACCCCGAGGTGTTCAAAGGAGTTGCACCCGACAGACTCAGCAGATTTAACAAGGCTTCGTCTGTTGCCCTAAAGCCGTATTTTGAGAAAATCATTACAGGCGGCGTTCGCTGGTCTATTGCTGCGGTACCGTCCCGGGCGTGGGCTAAGAAAGTGTTCCCGAACGCGGGAAGCACCGAGGAAGCTATGACATCTCTGTGGAACAGTATCTTTAATGCTGTGCGTGTCAGTGGCGACGGCAAAGCCGTCGATAAATGGCAGGCGCATAAAGACGCTTTGAGAAGACGCGTGAAGCTTCTCAACGACTACCATTTTGAGTCAATTCATCTGAAAAACTCCGCAGGTACCGACCTTGTTATGAAGTTGCCCGCAACCCACCTTTGGACCGGCGGCGGCGATGTCGCAAAAGACGGCTTTGAATTTCTTCCCAATATTCCGACTGAAGAAATTTTCTCCGCGCCTCAGTTTGACGGCGTAAACGGCACTGTAGTCGGCACTATGCCTAATGTTTTCCGCGGCAACCTCATTGACGAATATTCCATCACTTTCAAAGACGGCAAGGTTATCTCTTATGACGCTAAAGTCGGTAAGGAACATCTTGAGGGCATGATTAAGGATATTAAGAACATGGATTATCTCGGGGAAATCGCTCTTGTAGAGCATGATTCCCCTATTTCAAACATGGGCATTTTATTCTACAACACGCTCTATGACGAGAACGCCAGTTGCCACCTTGCTCTCGGCAGTGCTTATCCTGATTGCGTCGAAGGTGGCGGAGCCATGAGCGAAGATGAGCGCAAGGCTGCCGGAATCAATGTCTGCGACAGCCATCATGATTTCATGTTTGGTTCTGCCGATATGTCCATCGTCGGTACAACCGCTTCCGGCGAAAAGGTAACTGTTTTTGAAAACGGCAATTATGTAATCTAACTCCTTTCATGAAAGATTTTACAAAGTTTAAGTTGAAAAGCCCTGAAACTCTCACCGAACTGTTTGAGGGTAGAGATAATTTCACCGTTTTTGCGTGTAAGAAGTGTTTCAAGGAGTTCACACTAGCGGAAGAGCCGGAGTGTGAAGAGCTTGCTTCACTACTGAAATCACTCGGCAAGAGTGTTTCTGCTAACTATAAAGTTGATTTTTTGTGTAATAAATATCGGACAACCGAGCTTCTTGATAGTTTAAGTCTTGATGGAACTTTGGTTGTTCTTTCTTGCGGTCTCGGCGTGCAAACCGTTGGCGCGCTGACTGAGTTGCCTGTTTTTACGGCTTGCGACTCGGTAAGACAGGGGGACGGTTCATCTGTCTTTTCTCCGAACACGAGCGCGGTTTCTGCGGCAGGACAGATGAACCGTCCCCCTGTCTTCTGCGCCGGGTGCGGTGATTGCGTTCTTGGAGATACTTTTGGTGTCTGCCCCGTTGTTGATTGCGCAAAAAGCTTGCTGGGTGGCGAGTGCGGCGGTGCGGTAGGCGGAAAATGCGAAGTAGATAATGATAAGGACTGCGCTTGGGAGCGAATATACGAGGCTCAGATGAAAAAGCAACGAAACGGAAATTTTACTCCGCTTTCGCAAGAAGTGAAGCAAAACCCCCGTCCCCCTGCTTCACACGACTTTTCAAAGACTTATCCCGGCTCATCACAAAAGATTGCTGAAGAAATTCGCAAAAAAAGGCTTGACGGATTCTACGGAGGGGTGTATAATAAGGATTGTAAGGAATTCTCCGATTTCCTTCCTCTGGTTGATTTCCCAAGGCCTCCCCGAGTTGTAACTATACCAATGTCGCAACACAAAGGTATGTCTGCTGACCCTATAGTAAAGGTCGGAGACCACGTAAGAGTCGGACAGAAGATTGGTGAAGCCGTAGGAACACTCAGTAGTAGCGTCCACTCCAGCGTTAGTGGGGTTGTTACTATGACTTCATCATGCAGTCATCCGAACACATTTTGCGACACCATAGCAATCACCATTGAGTCCGATGGAAAAAATGAGCTTCATAACTCTGTTTTGCCTATAGGTTATTGGGAAGATTTAGACATTTTCGACATTGATGCCATCATCGCAGAGAAGGGAATTGTCGGCATGGGTGGCGCAGGCTTCCCCACTCCGATTAAACTTAAATCTCAGACACCAATCCGCACAATTCTCATCAACGGCTGTGAATCTGAGCCTTATATTACCGCAGACCACCGCGTAATGCTTGAAAATACAGAAGAAATCATAGAAGGACTTAAAATAATCTTAAAATCAACCAACGCAGAGCGTGTTATAATCGTTATCGGAGATAATAAAAGCGATGCTATAGAGTGTTTTCGCGACAAAGCAGCCGATTTTCCTAACATAGAAGTACTCCCTGTACCTGTAAAATATCCGCAAGGTAGTGAAAAAATGCTTTTGCAGCGTGTTTTAGGTTTAAAATTAGAGCCCTTGCAACGTCCGAATGATATTGGCGTAATTGTGCTTAATGTCAGCACTACCAAGGCTATCGGAGACGCTTTTCTGCACGGAATGCCCCTTATAAGCCGCGCTGTGACCGTTACGGGCGAAAGTACCGCAAAACACGGCAACTTCATAGTCCCAATCGGCACTTCTGTTCGTGATATTCTTAGTTATTGCAACGCTTTAGACGCTGAGGGCAAGTCTGCTCCCGATGTCTCAATTATTCTTGGCGGTTCTATGATGGGTACACATATTTCCGAGTTTGACATACCTATAATCAAGGGCACTCACGGAATACTTATTCAGCCAAAAGCGGAATCTGTGGATAGCGATTGTATACGCTGCGGGCGATGTGTTGATGTTTGTCCGACCATGCTTTTACCTCTTTACTATTCTCCTCTTGCCGGGGAAAAGAAATATGATGAGATGGCGGAATATAATGTTTTCCACTGCATTGAATGTGGTTGCTGTGATTATATTTGTCCTTCCCGAATAGAGATAAGGCGAGCTATTAAAGATGGAAAGAAAAATCTCAATTAGAAGTGTACACACTTTTTTATCAGCTGAAAATCTGTTTCTTTGATAGGAGTTTCTGATATGTTTAATTTGACCTTAAAATCGGATAATGAACTTTTATCTATGGCAACTCAAGGAACTGTATTTGTGGTTTGCCGAGGTTGTGACGAAACTATATTCCCCGAAAATCACCCGGTTTCAACACTTGAACACAACGCGTTCGTTGGAGCCGATTTTGCGGTCGTAGATTCTTTTTATGTGTGCAATTTAGATTATTTTAAGGTAGCTATGGAGCGACATAAAGGTCAGTTCGATTTAAGCGAGCGCATTTTAGTCGTTTCCTGCGGGGCGGGAGTGCAGCAACTCAGCTCGTTTTTCCCCGATAAAAGCGTTTTGCCCGCATGTAACACTCATTTACTACCCGGGTTTCAGGGCGTGACTCCTCCGGAGTTTGATTGTTTTTTATGCGGCGATTGCCATCTCAATAACACGGGTGCTGTTTGCCCGATTACTTCATGTGCAAAGAGTCTGATTAACGGTGCTTGCGGCGGAGCGAAAAACGGAATGTGTGAAGTAGACAGCGAGATGAAATGCGGCTGGGAGCGAATACATGAACGAATAAATATTCAGAGGAGTACCACATGAATCTAAGAGAAAGATTAAGTAGCGGTGAGTTTGTCGTGACGGCTGAGGTGGGTCCGCCAAAAGGGATTTCGCTTGATGAGGTTCTTGAAAGTGCGCGTGCTTTTCTGGGCGATGCCGCCGCTATAAATGTCACTGACTGCCAGGCCTCTGTAATGCGCCTCGGTTCACTTGCCACCTGTAAGGCTCTGCTGGATAATGGTCATGAACCTGTTTTCCAGATGGCATGTCGTGACAGAAACAGGATTGCCTTACAATCTGATTTGCTCAGTGCCGCTTACTTTGGTATTGAGAATGTTCTTTTGCTCACAGGAGACTATACTACCCTTGGTGATTCTCCCGAGGCAAAGCCTGTTTACGATTTGGACTCCGTTTCTTTGCTCCATGCGGTCAGTGAACTTGAGCACGGCGCAGATATAAGCGGAAATAAGCTGACCGGTGCTTCTCCAAAGTTTTTTAAGGGTGCTGTGGTCTCTCCTTGCAGCGATAACCCCGATGTGCAGCTTCATAAGATGGAAAAGAAAATTATGGCGGGTGCTGAATTTTTCCAGACGCAAGCTATTTTTGAAGCGGATAAGTACGCTTCATTTATGGAAAAGGCCAATAAGTTTAATGTCCCTGTTTTGCTTGGCGTAGTTATTTTGAAAAGTGCGGGTATGGCAAGGTTTATGAACAGGAATATCGCAGGGGTCAACATTCCTCAGGCGATTATTGATAAACTCGACGCCGACAAGGACAGGGCAAAATCCGGCGAAACCGGTCTCGAAATTGCCGCGTCGATTATTTCAGAGTGCCGAAGTCACTGTAGCGGGCTTCATATCATGTCGCTCGGCTGGGAAGATAAAGTACCTGCGCTGATTGATACTATATAATTAGCCTTTGCGGATAATTTTTTATGTGCCGCGACATATCAATGTATATTTCAGATATTCTATAAATCTTGTTTCTGTTACAGCACAAGGAGTTTGTGAACTTTATTAAAATTATTTCAAGAATTTCTTAAAATTTGGATACAAAACTCTTGCAATAATTCACAAAATGGTGTACAATGTCCGAAAAGTGTTACAAAATGTAGCATTTGTAGCATTAAATAAATTTTTCCAATGTAAGAGGTGAGTCTGTGACTAAGTATGTCATAAACGGCGGATTTTCACTCAATGGCGAAGTTGAAATAAGCGGAGCCAAAAACGCTGCAGTCGCAATTATCCCGGCAGCTCTCATGGTAGACGGCGTTTGCAGAATAGAAAATCTACCCGATATATCCGATGTAAAAACCCTTCTCAGTATCCTCAAGGAAATGGGCGCGAAAATCAAGCAAGTTGACAAACGAACAGTTGATATTGATTGTTCTCGGATAGGCACTTCCCACGCAACATTCGATATGATGCGTCGCATCAGAGCTTCTTACTATTTAATCGGCGCACTCCTTAGTCGTTTTGGCAGAGCAGACGTGGCAATGCCCGGCGGCTGTAATTTTGGCGGTGTTCGCCCGATTGACCAGCACATTAAAGGCTTTACTGCTATGGGTGCCAATGTCCATGTCAGAAACGGCATTGTCACTGCGGTTACAGGCGATGTTTTGCGCGGCACTACCATTTATCTTGACATCGTATCTGTCGGCGCAACAGTAAACCTTATGCTCGGCGCAACTCTGGCGCAAGGCATGACCATAATTGAAAACGCTGCGAAGGAGCCACACATTGTTGACCTCGCTAACTTCTTAAACTCTATGGGCGCAGATATTCGCGGTGCGGGTACAAACGAAATTAAGATTCGTGGCGTCAGGCGCATGAAGGGCGGTTTTTACTCGATTATTCCCGACCAAATTGAAGCAGGAACTTATATGGCTGCGGTTGCCGCAACAGGCGGGCGTGTTGTCATTAAGGATATTATCCCCAAGCATCTTGAATGCATCTCAGTTAAACTCCGTGAAATGGGCGTTACGGTTGTTGAGCTTGAGGACTCTGTTATCGTGCAAAGAGACGGTCCCCTCACCAGAACTCACATCAAAACCATGCCTTATCCCGGTTTTCCGACCGATATGCAGCCCCAGATTTCTACGGTTCTGTGCCTTGCCGAAGGAACAAGCATCGTAACCGAAGGTGTCTGGGATAACAGATTTAAGTATGTTGATGAGCTTGCTAAAATGGGTAGTTCTATCCGTGTTGACGGAAGAACTTCGCTCATCGAAGGTGTTCCCTATCTGACAGGTGCCCCGATAAAGGCTACTGACTTACGCGCGGGTGCTGCGCTTGTTATCGCAGGTCTTGCCGCACGCGGCAGGACGGTTCTTGAAAATGTTCACTACATTGAACGCGGTTACGAGAAGATGGTTTCCAAACTCAACGCTCTCGGTGCCGACATAAAAGTCGCCAACCATGCTCGTGAGGATTCTATTTTCAGAAGAAGAATCGGCTAATATTATCAATAAAAACGGAGCATACACCGGTGTATGCTCCGTTTTGCTTTTGTTAACTATTGACTACATAGTGCCCGGTATAGTATTATAGTATAAATTGACATAATGCTTAAGGTGAAAAAGTAATGGCAAACCTCAATAATCTTAATAAATCATTATACAAAAAGTTTGGTGATAGGGTGGCGGCTCGCGAAGATGGCGGTCGTCTTGTGCTATACGGTGAGCTGGAAAGCTGGCGTGATGTTGTTTATGCCGGAAAAATCGCTGCACAAGGAAATCCGTACTTCTATCTCGTCAACGAGATTAAGTGTACCGGAGATAAAGCTATGCCCACTCGCAAACCGCGTATTGAAGATGGCGCAATTGAGTGGGAGGAGCCTGATGTCCTTATTATCGGCGGCGGTATTGTCGGCTGCGCCATTGCACGCGAATTATCGCGGTACAGGCTGAGTGTTTTACTTGTTGAAAAAGAACATGACCTCGCCATGCAAGCTTCAGGCCGAAACAACGGCATTATAAATTCAGGTGCCTTTCTCAAAAAAAATTCTGTCAAGCACAGATATAACAAACTCGGAAACCAGATGTTTGACAGACTCTGCTCAGAGCTCGGAGTCGAATTTGAGCGATGCGGGCAACTTTTTTACTTTCAAAATCGTCTGTGGGAGCCCTTTATGCTCTTATCTCTGCTCAAGCGTAAAATGCAGGGGCAAAAGGACGTTGTTATCGTTACAAGAGACGAAATCAAAGCCTCTGCGCCCGGTCTTGGCGCAAGCATAGGCTCTGCGCTTTTTTATCCGAATGCAGGAATCGTCTCCCCCGTTGATTTAACTATTGCTCTTGCCGAAAACGCTGTAGAAAACGGCGTACATATCTCGCTCGACACTATGGTTCAGGGCATGACTGTTGATCAAGGTACCGTCATTAAGGTTCAGACTAACCGCGGGACAGTATTGCCTAAGGTCGTAATAAACGCCGCCGGAGCTTCAAGTGAAACCATTGCAGCCATTTGCGGCGACCGCTTTTTCTCCTTGCACCCTAAAAAAAGTACAAACCTGGTCATTGACAAGAGGTATTCTTCACTTCTTTCCGGCACGCCTATTTTTTCAATTCCCAGGAAAAGAAGCAAGAAAAAACCGCATGTCAGGGGTAGCGGAATCACTCGCACAATCGACGGTAATTTTCTTATCGGGCCTGATGTCTTTGAAACAATAAACAGAGAAGATTATTCTACGCTGCTTCCCAATGTCCGTGACCTTATCGAGAGCCAACGCAGACCTTGCCCGAAACTCGAAGAAAAGCACATACTCTCATATTTTTCGGGGATAGAGTCGGAAACATATGAAGAAGATTTTGTCGTCCGCAAAGGGCGCAACGTCACAAATGTTATACACGCAGCCGGAATAACTACTCCCGGGCTTACAGCGGCACCTGCTATTGCCGTTGAAGTAGCTGATATTGCCCTTGAAATATTAGGTAAGGATGTCAGTGCAGACATTAACCCCGAGTTTAACCCTAAGCGTATCCCACCACCAAAACCGTCTGAAATGACTTCTGAGGAAAGGTCTGATTTTATTTCAACTCAACCTGATTACGGAGTCATAATTTGCAAGTGCGAAGGCATAAGCCGCGGTGAAGTCGTTGAGGCTCTGAACAGAAATGTCAGATGCAATACGATTGACGGTGTGAAAAGGCGTGTCAGAGCAGGAAAAGGATTCTGTCAAGGCAGTCTCTGCGAGCCACAGGTTTTAAGCCTGATTGCGTCACAAAAGCGCGTGGCTCTCAATCATGTCAAAAAAGGTTCCGGCGGTAGCGAGGTTTTGTTCGGAAACATAAAAACAACCTCTCCTAAAGATGCTGCCCCGGCTTGGGGCAATGATGAAACTGCTCCGTTCGGAGATAGGGTCACGGAAAAAAGGCTGCGTGAAATTGCAGAGCAACGGTTGGGTTCTGTTGCCGAAATCATCAGAAAGGATGCTTTGGACTAATGGTGTATTCAAGAGTCAACGTAGCAGTAGTCGGAAGCGGCCCTGCCGGACTTGCCGCAGCTGTCGCCGCTTTTCAGTCGGGTGCGACGGTTTTACTTATTGAACGTGATACGCGTCTCGGCGGAAGGTTAAATCAAATTGTTGACGATTTCTATGAACTTGAAGATTACGAACACAAGCTCACAGGACCTGAACTCGTGGTCGCACAATCCTCTATTCTTCTGAGCAAGGGAGTTGCGACACTTGCGCAAACACATGTCCTCAATATTGTCTGTGTTAAGAGCGTGTTTCACTTGACCCTTTCAAATAGGCACGGGATTATGCAAGTCGAGGCAGATAAAGTAATTCTTGCTACAGGGGCTTATGAGCAACCTGCACGTCAGTCTGCTCTCCACGGAACAAGACCTGCCGGAGTACTTACTGCGGGCGCAGCACAATACTATATAAATGTACTCGGACAGATACCTGCACAAAAAGCTACCATACTCGGCAGCTGCAATATAGCCCTCAACCTTGCCAGACGATTGACTCTTGAGGGTGCCAATGTGTTATGTGTTAATGAGCCTCTTAGTGACCCGCAGGGAACTTTTTCTATGGTTTCAGATTGTTTGCACGATTATGGTATCCCCTTTCATCCAAATCATACAATGACGCGTTTAATCGGCACTGACCGCTTGAAAGCTGTTGAAATTCATCAAACTACCAGAAACGGCGAACCTATGCGCGGAACGAATCAGGCTGTTAAGTGTGACACACTCTTTCTTTCCACGAAGCTTCTCAGCGATACCGAACTTGCTCGTTCACTTGGGCTCGAGATGTGCCCAAACACACACGGTCCTATATGCGATCAGAATAATATGACTATGCTCGGTGGACTTTTCGCTTGCGGAAATACCGCACAAATCCACACAGATCCTAATCACCTTACAGAGAGTGGAAGGAACGCAGGACTCAGTGCTGCAAGGTATTTCTCCTATGAGCGCCAAGTAATCAAAGTCAATGCAAACAAGGATTTCCTTACCGTTTTCCCTCAGTATATTGACGTCACCAATTTCAGAAATGAATTTTCCATATACTTTCGCGTAGCGGCTGACTCATATGACAAGTCAGTGCGTGTTATAGTTAACTCATACGAAGTCTTTTCCGAAGATTTTGTCAGACTTCGCCCGCAGGAAACAATGCGTATTTCCGTAAATGTAAACTCTGCGTTATCCGCTGAAAGTAAAATTGAGCTAAAACTCGATAAGCGCAGCGTTCCGGAAACAACTGCGCCTGAATAGTTTAAGGAAACACAGTCGTTTTGTATCTCCGAAATTATCGAAAGGAATTGTCATTATCATGCAACTACTCTATTGTATAGCCTGCCCCGCCGGTTGCGAAATGGAAGTTATGGGTTCGGGAGCGATGGTATCCGTCAACGGTAATAAGTGTTCTAAGGGCAAAGATTTTGCGCTGGCTGAAACTACAAATCCTAAGAGAGTGCTGACAACCACTGTACGCACAAATTTCCCCGATATTCCCGTTATACCTGTTCGGACAAACGGTGAGATTCCTAAGGGTATGCTCAGAAGGGCTATGCACGAGCTTAGCACTATCATCGTCAAAGACGAGCTTGCCTGCGGAGATGTTGTAGTGGATAACCTTTTAGGTTCCGGTGTGTCTGTTATCATAACAAGCGGTTTGCTCAAGCAGGTTGGAGCCGAACTTGAAAACAAAAATGAAAAACTCAGCGGTGATATAACAGCAACTCCCCCCGAAGATTCAACTACATCACTCACCTCAGACTCAGATATTATTATTACTGCAATGCCCGGCGTTACCGGGAGCGATGATGAAACGGGTGATGGAGATGCCGAAGATTACGATGGCTCGGACGATGAACACACCGAGGAGGACGAGGATTGGCGTCACGGGAGAGCGCAAATACGCAGATAGTTATTCGGGGCTGTTGCAAATCATGCGGACGCGCAATGCGCGCCCCTACATATCGTATCAAAAATGCAAACATTAGGCATACGTGGGGGCGGTCATTGACCGCCCGCTTATTTCACTTAATCAGCCAATTTAGTCGCCCAAGTTTCGTATTTTGCTACTTTTTCGGCACATTCGGCTTGGGTGGTGCCGCTTGCGAGTATGTAGACTTTGACTTTTGGCTCCGTGCCTGACGGACGGACTATGACGGCCGTGCCGTCTGCCAAGCCGTAACGCAGCACGTTTGAACCTTTTAGCTCTATTTCGTGTGTCTTGCCTGTTTTTACGTCGAGCTCAGTACCCGGAGAATAGTCACGGCGCATAATAACTTCCACACCTGCAATTTCCTTAGGCGGGTCTTGACGGAGATTTTCCATCAGCTTCTTCATTTTTTCCAGCCCATCAAGCCCGGGCATAACAAGGTTGAGCGTTTTCTCTGCAAACTGACCGTATTTTTCGTACAGCTTTATCAGTGCATCGTAGAGCGTCATGCCCTTCCCTGCATACCATGCAGCCATTTCCGCAAGAAGCATTGACGCTGTTACCGCATCTTTGTCTCTCACAAAATCGCCTATCATGTAGCCGTAACTTTCCTCGTATGAATAGATAAC
>Ga0209755_10006551_pt1 | contig 12840 bp, 11 predicted proteins | sample TergutCo191P1_FD_187301 | JGI IMG/M metagenome (GOLD analysis project Ga0209755, IMG submission 187301) | Cornitermes sp. P1 segment gut microbial communities from Petit-Saut dam, French Guiana - Co191P1 (SPAdes) (version 2) | ecosystem: Host-associated > Arthropoda: Insects > Digestive system... | reverse complement strand
TACAGCAAGATCACTATGAGTTGCGCCCGCTCTTATTCCCCCAAGCCCAGCAATGGGAGCAAACCCCCCCATAGCCCCCATCATTGCCTGAAGCCCACCACCACCTGACGAAGACTCGTCATCGATAAGTACCAAAGCCCTAGGAGTATACACATCTGGAAGAAATGATATTTCAGGCGGCAACATAAGAGAAATTATTGAAAAAACAACAACGCCAATCATAGCGGACAAAGTTATGACGATTATCATTATTTTTCGGTGCCAAAGTACGGCAAGAAGATCAATAAAACCGATCTCGTCATTTTCCTTTTTCTTGGTTTCTTCGTTCACTATACAACCCTCACAAGACACCAAAGGTTGCCCTATATGTTAGAAACAACATAAAAGAGCTTACGTTACTAATAACCACAAGGCTTAAATTTTCATGTCTGTAAAAAGACTCAGTTTAGTCAACATTGCAGATTGATTCACCGCATAAGTTTTATACATCTTATTTCCTTGTCATTATATGCCTAGCTAAATATATATCATAAAAAACATCTTTAATTTTCTATAATATATATTCTCTTAGATATTTATTCCATTTTTTTTGCTGTATTTTTTTTGAAAAGTACTTGTTATAAAACAAAAAGGCCGATTGTTGCATGCCTTGTAGTCTAACTTTGTCACTACTTAGTTTTTCTAGGTCATCGGCTATTTTTTTTATTGTACTATATTCCAAATAAAAACCAAAGCCCTCTTTCTGTATTATCTCAGCAATACATGTATCAGGAGTACCGCAATAAAGAAGCGGTTTACCTGCCGCCAGAGAACCAAAAAACTTTGAAGGAACAACAATTCCTTCCCATCCATGCCGAAGGCTTATCATGTGAATGTCTGCAGCAGCAAGACGTAGTGGCAATAATTTTTCATCAACAAAACCAGCAAACAAGATATTATCATCCTCATCTGTAACCATTTCCTGTAAGTCTTTGTATTTATTCCCACGACCCGCAAAGCAAAAAGAAATCGAAGCTTTGCGCTTTCGTAACTCTCGTGCCAATAGAATAAATTCCTCAAACTGATGTGCCCTACCAATAGTACCTGAATACAGAACCCCAAGTGTTACATTGCCGAATAGCTCTTGCCTCATTTTGTTATCCTGTTCTTCTATTTCTTTTGGCTCATCAAGTGCCCAAGGGATAACAGTCTCAAGCCTTGCATTGGGATTATATCCCAAAAACCGCTTGCGCATACAAGAACCTATGTCAACAAGCATCCCACAACAACGATAACTGACACCTGCCCACCACTTTAAGCTCTTCATTACAAATCCAGAGATCTCGATACCATCAGCAGCAATCGCTTCTGGATATAAATCGAATCCCCATAAAGTAAAACGTAACCCATGACGAAAAAAAGCCAAAAAAGGTATTATGAAGAATGAAAATTGAGGATCGGTACCAAAGATAACCACATCTGCACGCCGAAACAATAAAGCAAAAAACCACTTCACACTTAGACAGAAGCTATTTAATAATCTGCTTATGTTTTTTGACTGCGCAAAAGGGGGATGCTTAAAACGTCTAATATGAACACCATTATACACTTCATGAGATAGAAACATTACCCCATCTCGACGGCAATATCGATTGCTGGTGAACACTTCAACATCCCATTCATTTGAACACAATCCCTCAGCGAGATCGGTAAAATGCCGAGAGCTTACCACGTCATCAGGATAGTAATAATGATAAAGAATAACACACTTAGGCATAACTACTTATTTATTTTTCGTTTTAAAGTTTCTCCTGCAATCCACTGATAAGTAAGTTTCATTCCATCAACGAGTTTCGCAGTAGGGCGCCAACCCAAAACTTGCTGAATATATGTATTATCGGAACTCCTTCCTCTAACTCCCAATGGGCCAGGAACATGCTTAAAAGTGAGATTTTTTTCCGCAATTCCCATTGCCATCCCTGCAAGCCCATTTATTGAAATTAATTCATCAGAACCTATATTTACTGGTCCCGTAACATTTGAATTCATAAGACGCATTACACCTTCTATGCACTCGTCAATATAGAGAAATGTGCGTGTCTGCTTCCCATCTCCCCATATTTCAATTTCACCCCCATTAGAGGCCTCTGCCACTTTACGGCACATAGCGGCAGGAGACTTTTCTTTTCCGCCTTCCCACGTTCCATAAGGCCCAAAAATATTATGGAAACGGGCAATGTGTATTTCCATTCCATAATTACGTAAATATGACAAGTACAATCTCTCGCTGAACAATTTTTCCCAGCCATATTCACTGTCAGGCCCTGCGGGATATGCATCTGTCTCCTTTAAACCAGGATTATCTGTTTCTTCCTGTATGTTCGCTGGATAAATACATGCACTCGAAGAATAGAAAACCTTGCTTATCTTGGTTTTCCTTGCTTCTTCAACCATATTTAGGTTTATGGTTGCCGAGTTATGCATTACGGCTGCGTCATGTTCCCCAGTAAAAATATATCCCGCACCTCCCATATCAGCAGCAAGTTGATAAAGCTCATCAAACTGCATATCCGATGTAATTTGCCGACAAAAATCTTGTTCCCGTAAATCACCAAGCACAAACTCATCGGCACAACTTTCCCTATGTTCATGCATCTTGATATCAACTCCACGCACAAAGTAGCCTTTGTCCTTGAGATGCTTTACGAGATGCCCCCCGATAAAACCACCAGCTCCGCAAACAAGAGCTCTTTTTCGATCAAACATACACCCTCCAAAAAATAATTAGCATGAATTGCCTCATAGTCTCTCACAAGATGGCTTCTTCTTCGATTCCAATACAATACTCCCAAAAGGTCGGTCACCTCTGCTTAAAAAAGACACGTTCGAAAAGTCTTCCCGCCAAGCTGGAAAATAGATTCAACCTATATTTCAATCTAACTGCTATTGGATTAATACTTTTTTCAGAAGTCATGCTATAATTTAATCCATGCCGTCTATGATATATCAACGGCTCTTTACAGAATACAGTTTGTCCAAATAATTCAGAAACAGATCCTATCCACATATCATGCATCGGTATATTGTCAGGAAATGGCAAAATATACTTCAACATTTTTTTATGAAAAGCCATACAGCATCCTAAGTACCCGTTTTTGATAAAATTACTACACAACCCTTTCTTACTTTTATTTACCTCAAAGAAAGAATCGCTTATTATTTTTTCATTCATATCTATTATAAAAGCATCCGATATTACACAATCATATTTCTTCAAATAATTTACAGTTATTTTTACTTTATTAGGCAACCACAAATCATCCTGATCTGACAAAAAAATATAGTCACCAGTAGCATTTTTTATAGCATTTTCAAAGTTAAATATAGGACTGCAAAATTTTTGTTGTTTAAATATTTTTATACGACTATCATTAAAACTTTCAATGATTTTTATTGTAGCATCACTTGAAGAATCATCCGATACTATCACTTCATCTGTTTCAGATAACTGCGCCAATATACTTTCCACCTGTTTTTGTACATATTTTTCACCGTTACAAGTGGCCATGCAAACAGATATCATCATTTAAAACCTGAAAACTTGGATAATTTTTCTCAAAAAACCATTTTTTAACATCATATTATTCTTATGAAAAACATATTTCATATATTTACTTTGTCCTTGAACAAAAAAATATTCATGGAAAAATTTATTGTGTTCTACCGTCATTTTTCTTGCAAAAGCAGAAAAGAAAGCAAGGTTTTGAACAAACACCTTTTTATCCTCATTTTTCAATATTTTCTTCATTGAAAAAAAAGATGTTGCTCCCACAAGATTATTTTTATGTTGGCGATATAAAATCAATGGCTCATCAATATATACAATATGTCCCATAAATGACGTTATTAACCCCAAAAACCAGTCGTGCATAATGGCCTTTTCTAGTATAGTTTCGTTGCAATATTCAAACAAAAATTCCTTACATGTAATATTTATACACATAGAACATCCAGTAATATTATTCATTGTCAAATAAAAATAAGGATTGCTGGCTTCTTTCGGCAGAAAACTATATTCCTTCATGGACACATGGATAATATCTAAATTACTACTTACCACCGTTAGATCTGAATGGATGAGAACAGGCTTCTGCTGCATATTCACATTTAAATCCTCATACAATAAAACATATTTTTCTATTTTTTTCTTATCCCATACATCATCTTGATCACAGAAAAAAAATAAATCCGCATATACATTTTTCAATAAAAAGAAAAAATTTTTCGATGCTGCCCCAAACTTCTTATTCATGCTAAGTGTTTTTATTTTATCAGGCTGCTTACACGAATATTCTTTGATTATCATGGGAGTATTATCTATTGAACCATCATCAGAAATATATAAAACCCAATCTTTATATGATTGGTCGATGATGCTATTTATTTGCTCACCTATATATAATTCACTGTTATATGTTGCAAGCAGAATGGCCACTCTTAAGTTCAAAATTCACCTCATTTCATTCAAAATATTTGTCTGCCCAATATAAAACATTACAGCCACAACTACAAGTCCCGTTGAACTAATTAACAAGGGGTTAGTCCCTGCAATAAATAAATATGCTAAATATCCAACAGATAGTGTAATTTGGAGAAGTTTATCATAGTGTCTATTGTTTGCAATTTTTAGAAAAGGAATACATAACAATGTTAAAATGACCAGAGTAAAAATCAGACCATAATTGCGTATTAACTCTAGATATGTAAATTCCATATGAACCACTTCCTCTCCCCAACCTGCCGTGTAAAAAAAAGAACCTGGGCCAGTGCCAATAAAAAGAAAACGCAAAGGATCGTTCGAAAACAGCATCCATACAGATTCTAAGTGCCCCGCTCTCACTTGGAGGGACTCTTCACCTATATCACCCAAAAGGTGAACTAACAATAACATTCCAAATAAGCCCGCAAAACAAAATATCACAACAAAACTTAACAATGCTTTTTTGTGATATAGCAAATAAAAAAGCACAAAAAAAACAAGGATTAGCATTGCAGACAACATACTTGCTCTTGTTCCTGAAAATAAGAGGCAAAGTAAAAAAATACAACTATGAATAAAATATTTAGTCCTCCGTTTAGAAAACAAAAAATACAACGCAACAGATAATGATATAACCACAGTTGGTGCCGTACGATAAAACACCATAAAAAAATTCATCCCCAAAAATATTCGCCTGCTTATGATAATAAAATGATTTCTTTCTGCGACAAAAGAATATATTGCAAATTCTAAAATTGGAGATATTGACATTAAAACATACAAACTAATGACTATTATACTAACTATAAGAGTCAATTTATAAAACACAGAAAAAACCTGCAAATGCTCATTATTCATCCAGAACAGATAGGACAGAAACAAAAATGATGTAAATACTCCAAACGCAAAACTATAATCTATCTGCTGCTCATCTAAAATACCTACAGAAAATGCAATAAAATATATGGCGTAAAATATTACAAATATAAATATATTCTTGAATTTCGCATACGGCAAGCTTACAACTGCAAAAAACAAAAAAGCAATCCGTTTAACACCAAAAAGGATATCAGTAGGATCGATCAATATTGAAAACAATAAAATGACATTTGCAAAAAAAGATATATTTTTTAAATTTGTCTTATATGCTTTTATCATAAAATTTTTAAACTTTTGCTATTTTTTTTAGCAACTTTCCTATTAACCATATTGGCACCATGCTACAAAAAAATAAAAAAAAACGCAAGCCATTAATTTCTATTAAATGCATAATACTTTGTTTATATGTAAACCCATTTTGTATCGATGCAACAAATAAATGTCTCGCATTTATTAATTCCTCAAAAAGAAGGATTTCATGATTATCGATACTCAAGGGTAATGTATGTTTCCATTTTTCTTGAAAAATTCTAACATACTCAAAATACGCTTTCGTACACCTCCCTCTAGAAAAATGGTAAATATCTGCTATCAAACAAACATAATTTATATTCTTTTGTGACACCCGTAATGAAAAATCAGCATCGTAAAGATAAAAATTTCCCATTTTATTTTCATCAAAAATATTTTCTTCCCATATATTTCGCTTACAGAACAAAAACAATCCATCTAAAACAACTACTTTAGAGAACTCCTCATTATCAGGGTTATTATATTTTAAACTTAAATCACCAATACTAGTGTTAAATGATATATCGCCTGTAGGGTCTGGGTCATAATATCGATACCTTCCCTTTGCTCCCCATTCCCATCCTGTAAAATTTTTTTTTGCTATTTTTCCGCCTGCAAATCCAATAATGCCACAATTCGGCGTTTTTTCTGCAAATTCAACCATATGAAGCCCCCAATCAGAAGTCACCATAATTACATCTTCATGGATAAAACACAGATAGGGAAAATTTGCTTTGGAAGCACAATAATTATATACTTGACATATACCCAGCCCTTTTTCCCTATTATCGAAAACAATTGCTTCATGGTCAATACCTATTGTTTTCTCGATACTTACAAGCATTTGCTTACATAATTCTGGCCTCATAGAACAAACAATAATAGAAACACCCAACATTTCTTCTCTTCCTACCTACTATATTAACCCTAATTTTTTTTTATTAATCTTTTAACTTCGTTTAAATAGCCGTCTCCCCATTTCATGTCAGGTTCTAGGTGATTGCCTTCTGCCCACTCATTCCAAGCATTAATAAAAATGAAGTTCTCATCATCAGAATATGGCATAAATTTATTCATCACATTTTGAAGCCATGTTCCAAATAATTTAGGCGTACTACCATAAAAGGCAAAAAAAGCACGTTTCCTGCGAGCACTATTATCCCACATGGGAGTAACGCAAGGATATCGCTTATATGACGGCATAGTGCTTCTCAATTGAAATCGCACATACTCTTTGTAACTTATTATAGATGAAAAAATATTTTCCCCCATCGCTAATCGAAATACGTAATTAACTAGTCTTCTCAAGAAATGTCTCTTTTTATATCTGGAATACTTCTTAATACCACTATGAGGCTCAAATTCAACCGCAGCATCTATCCCCTTTGTCTGAATATCCGCTTCGACTTGCCCAAAAGATTCAAAACGGCAAATATAAAGTTCAAGCCCCTCCTTGAGAGCTTCATTTCGCCATATTTCGATAGTTTTTTCTATATTTGGTAACAAGGTTGAACGATAAATAGAAATAACAGGTTTATTATTTATACGGATATACCTAGAATCTTTGAAAAATTTTATTAAATATTGTATATGACACTTATCGTCTTCCTCGGAATATTTTTGTTCTATTAATATCTCTTTCGATCCGCCATCCCACACTCTTGTCCAATTCTCATTCGCCCAACAAATCATAAAAGGAAAATTAGGTTCTTTTGATTTTAACATGTCTTCCAATGGACGTTCTAACAATAAACGTCCATTAAACCAGTAATGATAATAACAAAAACCATAAATACCATATTCGAATGCCATCTTGGCCTGTTCCATTCTTATCTCAGGAACACGTAAATCATAGAACCCCAAATCAGCAGGCAGATGCGGCTGATAGTGTCCACAAAAACGCGGTCTCGCTTTGACTACATTTCGCCATTCAGTAAACCCTTTACCCCACCATTCATCATTTTCAGGGATAGGATGAAATTGTGGCAAATACATCGCTATAATACGGTGCTTCATCTTACTACTTCTGGCATTCAGCCATCTTGATTTTTCGCTTATATTTACGCCACCATGAACGCAATAACTTTACAACCCAAAATTGATATGTCCAATATCTAAATACGTATGCCGCAGTTTTAAACGTTGATGAATATGGTGCCGTTTGAAATTTAAAAAATTGCCTATCGATATAATTATTTTTTGGTGGCGGCATGACGAATTGAGTCCGATATAAGTCAACCCGAATTGGTTGTTCGGAAAATCCAGGCTGCTTTTTCATATTGAGTCCTGTACCATCAAAACCCATATTTCGTACCAAAGAAAATCTTGGATAAACATTGCACATACCGTTTATATAGCAATGATACGAAACTGCCACATCTCCTAATCTTAATTTTTTGTTTTCTTCTACAATGCGTTCAATTACAGAAAAAACACGATAGGACATTTTTTGTATAAGTTTCTTTTCGGTTTTAATATTATAAATCTGTTGTTTGTAATCACTTAAATAAAAATCGACTTTTAAAAACTTATCCTTCCAAAAACCAATTCCCCATGCACAACAAGTCGTATGAGTTATAATATCGTATGGATAATCTTTTTTTATTTTAATCGGCGGACAATAACCGCAAACCGAAAACACGCTTGGATCATCTTTGTAGAAGTCCAAACCATCACTTATATATTCTAAAAAACTAGGCGAGATTATATTATCATCTTCTAAATATATCACTCTATCGTATTTTGAAAAAATATAGAATAAAACTTTATCTAATACTTCCCAAGTACCCAAGTTCTCTTCAAAAGCCATGACTTCAATTTTTCCAACCCCTTTAATAGTATTACAATATTCACGAATTTCCCGAACAATTATACGATCTGATTCTGTTTTTCCCGCATCCGAGGCAATTATTAAATGGGCACGATCGGCCAAATGGCATTGCAATAACGATTCTACACAATTAATAAAGTGTTGCTTTCGAGTATAGACTTGAATCATAACGGGAATAAGTGGCAATTCATTATTTTTCATTTTTTATAATTCCCCTAAGCATATCACAAGTCTCGTTCCATGCTTTTAGTTTTAACAATATTGAACCAACTATATATGAAATTAACCCTATTGCAATTCCGCCGAGCAAAGTCAATATATTTGCAAACCCGATTCTTGTAAACAAAAACACTAACCCTCCCATTACAAATGATAAAATAAACGAAGGGGCAACATCTTTAATTTGTTGCATGAGTCCAATATCAAGTATTTTTTTGGTATAATAGGTACTAATATATAATGTTAAAATCGAACTTACAACACGTCCGATACATATAGCTATTATTCCAAGCGGAATAGTAAAAATGAAAATTGCAAGACTTATTATTCTTTGTAAATTTTCAGCTCTCAAAAAAAAATCGGATCGCCCTTTTGCCTGTAAAACTAATAGATTAATTGCATGAAATGGTACCCACGCATAAGCCAAACATAAAATTTGAAGAAGAGGAATCATAGGTGCCCATCTTTCTGTTAAAACCAAAAAAATAAAGGGTTCTGCCAACACAGCAAAACCTATCATTAATGGGAAAACAAAGTATATGGATAAACGTAAAAATTTACTAAATATTGATTTTAAAAAAAAATCATTGTTTTGTTCTTCACACATTATGGGAAGAGCGACCCTTGTTATTATATTAGTTATACTTGCCAAAGGAAATTGCACAAATTGATCGGCTCTAGAATAAAATCCCAGCTCTTGAACCGTAAATTTTCTCCCAATAACCAATGCGTATAAATTTCCAAAAATGGTACCTAGTAAAGATGACAATAAAATTTTTGAGCCAAAAGAAAATAAGCTTTTAAAAGAACCTATGGAAAAAACCCACAAAGGCATCCATCTAGATAATGCCCACAATAAAAATGTATTTATTCCATTGTTCAGTAAACTTTGAAACACCAACGCCCAAATGCCATAGCCAGCATAAACCATCCAAATCCCTGTAGCACCACCTATAACGACAGCTATGAAAGATACCTTAGCTTGGGTTTTAAAATCGATCAATACCATAAGCCTAACCCTAGGAACAACAGCAAATGCATTAATAAGCAAATTAAATGCCACAACTCTGGCCACAGGAATCAATATAGGCGCTTCATAAAACCTAGCTACAAAAGGTGCCATGAAAAAAAGTATCAAAAAGAATATTATACTTATCCCTATATTAAAATAAAATACAGTCGAATAATCTACCTCAGAACGATCATGCTTTTGCACTAAAGCCGAAGAAAAACCACTGTCAACAAACACTTGGAAAATGGCTAAAAACACCACTAATATAGCGATAATACCATAATCTTCAGGTCCTAAAATACGTGCCATTATAATCTGGATAACAAATTGAATACCTTGAACAGAGAAACGTTCAATAGTACTCCATGCTATGCCATGAATGGCTTTATTTCTTAGAGAAGACATCGATACCTTTTTCTACATCATAACTAACTTTATGTAAGGCGAAGCCATATTGTGATGCACATCCTGCTTAAGTTTAAAATACCATAACCCAAAAAAATATAATCTTGAATTAATCTGTTCGGCAATACGTTTTATTTCCTTAATGTCAATTTTATTGTTTTCCCAGCAACAGAAACACCTGTCAAGGTCCGTTCTCTTGTTCTTGGCGATATATATTTCAATACTTTATTTTTTAGGGAAGCCATAATTACCTTTTCTGGTCAGATTCTTTGCCCCAGTGAACAAACAGCCATAATAATAATCGTGAAACCCTGCACTTTCCATCAATCTGCCCACTTCCTCTATATCATAACTAACTCTATGCAGAAAGAAATCATTTCCATCAAACGTCGCATATGCTGCCCTATTATCTCCATCTCTTGGCTGACCAACAGAACCAGGGTTACAATACATTTTTTCAGTGTATTTACACAACATTTGGATATGGGTATGTCCAGAAACAAAATATCTACCCTCGATTCTTGAAAAATATTCCTCTTTTGGTTCAAGAAGGTATTCGTCAATATTGTCTCCCCAACCGCCATGTACAAGTGCTATATTATCAAGTGTTACTTTCTGGGGCAAGGACTTTATCCAATTTAAATTTTCTTGCGAAATAACCTTTCTCTGGTACTCTAGACATTCATTAACGCTACGTGAACGAGGGCAACTCGTGTTTGTTGCTAAGTAAAAATCGTGGTTCCCCATAATGGATACCACTTCTCGTTTCCTCAATTCATCGCAACATTCATTTACTTGCGAATAGTAACCTGTAACATCTCCCAAGCTGTATATTTTTTCAATATCCATCTCGTCGATTCTTTTTAGAACTTCACATAAGGCAGTGTAATTTCCGTGTATATCAGATATTATCGCTATCATAAAACACCTTTTCAGCAATATACCTGATTGCATAACCGCTTTTCTTTTCTACCCTGCCTACTGGTTTACTATCTAAAAAATAATCAACACTCATTTCACTTTCATTATAACCGAATGCGGCTCTTATTGAAGTTGCACTTGATATTCTTGGATTAATTTCCAAAAGTTTTGGGCCATCCTCTGTTAATCTAAACTGAAAATTAGTCGGACCTACAGGCTTAAATATATCCGCAAGCTCGAGAATCACTTCCTCCCATTTTTTATCAAAGACTGTCTCTCCTGTTTGGGTAAAACCTTCTGGAGACAATTTCCGTCTCAACGTAAGAAAATCCTGCATATTGCTACTCATATCAAAAAAGGCAGATATAGAATACTCTTCTTCATCATCTCCAATGATTGGCTGCACAATGTAAACGGATCCTATTCCAGCTTTATATTTATCAAATGATTCAATATCATTTATTTTAACAATACCTTTTGAACCAAAACCTCGAATAGGTTTTATCAAAAAAGGCGTTCGCAATGTATCAAAGTCTTTGTTTACATAAGTCGGAATTGCATATTTAGCTCCATTTGTTTCTTTCAGCTTTTCATAAAATTTCCATTTATCAGCACATAGCATTATTAATTCAGATTTGTTCAATAAGGGGAAAGTGCCAGCTTCTAATAATTCCATTTTATGATTATTCCAAAAAATCATATCATCTTCTATGCTAGGAATAACCATATCAATGGCATATTTTTTTATTATATCCGTTAAAGCAGACAAATAACCCGCATCAGATGTCCTAGGAAGTTTTTCAAAAGCATCACAAAAGGCTGGAGCTACAGAACGATCATATATGGTTGTTCCAATTAATTTTAAATTTTTATTATGTTTCAGAGAATCCAATATACCATAGCCAACTACACCAGATGCACCAGAAACTAAAACCGTTTTCATCTTTTATTCCTGAAATCCTTTATTTTTTTAACACCTGTCTCCAAGTCAATTTGAGGAAAGCGATTTATTCTTTCATAAAGACGCAGATCTTTTTCAAAAATATTATCTGGTATATCTTTTTGTTCTTTATAAAAAACAATCTTGTTTTTTGAATTATAAACGCCAAAAATTGTCTCTGCTATTTCTGCAAAAGATGTGTCATGAGGATATATACACGAAAAAACCCCTTCTATTTTTTGCCTAATAACCTCATATATGCTACAAGCGACATCTTCCGCATGTATATAGTTTCTTTGCGGATTATGTGCTCCATATATCGTTATATCTTCCCCGCATTCAGCTTTATCTATCATTGCATAAAAAAAAGGTTGATTTTTTCTAAAAGAATTGCTGGTACCATAAATTTGAGAAGGCCTGATAACTGTCAATGGGATTTGGTTTACATAGCAAAAGTGTTCTACTATCTCATCTGCATGCCTTTTGCTAATAGCATATTGTGTGTAATATGGCGAATCGCTTTGAACAAAAGCGGAAACAGAAGATATTTGCACAAAATGCTTGATTTTTTGTTTTTTCGCCTCCATGCATAATTTCAAAACACCGACAGTATTTGTTTCATAAGCTTTTATTATGTTCGATGTGTCCGTATCAAAATATGCGACAACATTTACAATCACATCCACATTAACAGGGATATTATTTACATCTTTTTCCAAATCAAGGTATATATCTGCATTTTTTCTAGCGGCTTTTATCACTTCATATTTTTCCGAAAGTATAGGAATCAGATTTTCGGACAATGCCGCATTTGAGCCGACTAG
>Ga0209755_10006550_pt1 | contig 12840 bp, 10 predicted proteins | sample TergutCo191P1_FD_187301 | JGI IMG/M metagenome (GOLD analysis project Ga0209755, IMG submission 187301) | Cornitermes sp. P1 segment gut microbial communities from Petit-Saut dam, French Guiana - Co191P1 (SPAdes) (version 2) | ecosystem: Host-associated > Arthropoda: Insects > Digestive system... | reverse complement strand
AGCTAATAAACCGTTAACCGTGAAGTAATTCATGGCTTCGTTATTCCTTATTAATTATGTCAGATCTTGTTTTTATGGAAATCTAGCTTGGGTTTTGACACAGTCTGACGAACAAAACCGAACCCGTCCCTCACGGTACGGCACGAACATAGTTCGATATCTTTTCTCTTTTCCCAAGTAATATTTGCTTAGTATTAAAACTTTCTTAGGCTATAGAAAAGAAAGCGGACAGCAGATTTGAGAACGCGAACTTGTGAGCGTGTTCGTGTGGTTAGGAATTTTTTAATCAAACAAACCATTGACAAAAAATTGAAAAGGCAATATATTTAATCTGTATCATAAACGGAGGTATTATATGCCGGCAGTTAGAAAAACCACGGAATTTTTAAATAATTTAAATGAATTTCTGAATTACTGCAAAAGTTATAAAGAACCTGTAATCGTCTCAAATAATGATCAAGGCAGATTTGCAGTAATGACCGAAGAAACATACGAAGAATTAGTCGGTAAAAGTAAAAAAGAGCTTTATTCCGCTTTACAGGCAGGTTTGGATCAAATAGATAACGGCGAATATATCGAAGAAGAAGAAATGTTTAAGAAAATGGATAATTATCTTAGGAAATAAATTGTGTATAGGCTAATATTATCAAAATTATATCACAATGATCTTGATGAAAGCCATAATTATATAATGGCAGAAGAGATTGGATGAATATATTAAAGGAAAATACTGTAGAAGAATTGTTTGATGAAAATTAATCCGCGGTCTCTATTCCAATCCCAAACAACGCAAAATCATATTTAACCGGGTCTTCTTTGCAGTATTCGCGCAATTTTTCCGTTAGGGCAATAACTGCTTTTTTATCATTGGATTTGCGCTCTAAAAGACCCAATTTTCTTGCAATGCGCGCGACATGTACATCTAACGGGATATAGAGCGCGGCAGGTTTGATTTTTTTCCAAAGACCCAAATCGACAGGACCTTCGCGCACAAGCCAGCGAAGTGCAAGATTTAATTTCTTGCAGGCGCTTCCGTTTTCGTCTTCGCTGCCGGGGTTTGCGATATGAATTGAATACTCGCCCTTATTGGCTTTTGCCATTTCCTCGCGAAAAAGAGCGATGCCTTCCCAAATATTCGAGCATGAAGCAAAAAGATTTTCAAGGTTTGCGTATTTGGCGTAACAATGTTCAAAGCCTTTGCAAAAATATTTTAAGTCTTTTTCAAAAAATGTGCGGTGAATGTTTTTATTTTTAAGTTTTTTATAATCGCCGCTTGTAACAAATATAAAAGGGCTGGGGGTCATAAGAGCAAACATTTTTTCTGCGGAGCGAAGAATTAAATCGCGTCTTCCCCATGCGATAGTGGCGGATAGAATGGCGGCAATTTCTATGTCTTCGCGTTTTTTATAACGATGCGCAAACTGCACAGGATCTTTTAAAATAAAATCACTAGTGCAAACCTTTTCATACCATTTATCAAGCTTATCTTTCATGCCGTTCTGTTATTTCTCGCCAAGACGCCAAGATCGCCAAGGGCGCAAAGGTTTAAATATTTTTTCTTCTCTCTCTTTTTCTTCTTCGCGCCTTTGCGTCTTTGCGAGAGATTCTTCTCCCATTAGATTCGTGAGTAATTGGGGGCTTCTTGGGTTATTTGCACGTCATGAGGATGGCTCTCCCTTAAACCTGCCGCCGTAATTTTTACAAAGTTGCGGTGTTTGTTTAATTCCGCTATGTTTTTACAGCCGCAGTAGCCCATGCCTTTGCGAAGGCCTGCCACCAATTGATTCAAATACGAGCGAAGCTCTCCTTTATACGGAACGCGGCCTTCGATGCCTTCGGGAACAGGTTCTTCGTCTTTGCCGATTTGGTAACGGTCACCCGCGCCGTCTGCAATTGCGCCCATGCTGCCCATTCCCCTGTATTCCTTGTAAATTCTTCCGTCGAATATAATTTCGTGTCCCGGCGCTTCTTTTAATCCCGCAAAAAGGCTTCCGATCATTACTACGCTTGCTCCCGCGCCTATTGCTTTTGTTATGTCGCCCGAGAATTTTATGCCGCCGTCCGCAATAACGGGTATGTTGTGTTTTGCCGCTTCTTCGGCGCAATCTAAAACTGCCGTAAACTGCGGAACGCCGATTCCTGCAACTACGCGTGTTGTGCAAATAGAGCCTGGTCCTATGCCGACTTTAACGGCGTCGGCTCCCGCTTGTATAAGTTTTTTTGTACCTTCTTTTGTGGCGACATTTCCGCCGATAACGGGAATATCGAATTCTTTTTTAATTTGACTAACAGCTTCCATTACATTTTTTGAATCGCCATGCGCGGTATCAAGAACGACAAAATCAACTTTTGCTTTTTTTAATAAAGGAAGACGCACTGCAAAATCTTGCGGAGAAATCGCTGCGCCTACAATCAATCTTCCGTTTTTATCGACAGCCGCATTTGGAAAGTGAAGATTTTTTTCCATGTCGGTTACCGTTATAAGACCTGTCAATCTTCCTTTATCGTCAACTACGGGAAGTTTTTCTATTCTGTGTTCGCTGAATAATTCCCTTGCTTTTTCTACAGTCGGTTCGCCTTTAACGATAATAAGATCGGTCTTCATTACTTTTGTAACAGGAAGAGAATCGTCACGGCAGAAACGAAGATCGCGGTTTGTTATAATTCCTTTTAATACGCCGCTTTCATCAACAACAGGAAATCCCGAAACGCCGAAAGTATCTACTAAAATTCTTATATCACTTACATGAGCCGTCTGCGAGACAGTAACGGGGTTCTCGATAATCCAGTTTAAAAATCGTTTTACGTTTGCAACCTGATGCGCCTGTTCTTCAGGATTCAAATTGCGGTGAATAACACCTGCGCCGCCTTCAAGAGCAATTGTAATGGCAAGTTTTTCTTCTGTGACAGTATCCATAGCTGCGGAAATAACCGGCACATTAAGATGGATTCCGTCGCACAGAACAGTTTTTACATCGCAGTCTCTCGGTAGAATTTCCGAATAACCCGGCTGTAACAAAACATCGTCGTAAGATAAGCCTTCGCTAAAAATTTTATTTGCTTCCATAGTCGATAATGGCATATAGAAAAAATTGTGTCAATAGCGCAAATTGCTTTGGGAGCCGCTTCAAATTTATTAGGATTTATGATACTATCCAATAATAAAATAGGGGAGGGAATTGTGAGTAGTTTAGTAATTACCAGTGATAACTTCGAGTCCGAAGTGATTGGATCACCTGTTCCGGTTTTAATTGATTTTTGGGCGCCTTGGTGCGGACCCTGCAAAATGATAGGCCCTGTAATTGACGAGCTTGCAAATGAATATTCAGGTCAGGTAAAAATCTGCAAAGTCAATGTCGATGAAAACCCCGCCCTTGCGCAGCAGCATGGAATCAATTCAATTCCTGCGCTGATTGTTTACAAGGACGGGGAGATGGCAGCCCAGAAAAACGGAGCTGCCCCAAAACACGACATAGAAGCTCTCTTTAAGAACTTAATTTAGTAACGCTTTGGATTGTTTGGTCCTCCCGGCGTCGCGCTGCTTGTTGCAGTGATGTACCAGTCTGCGGCAGTTTTAGTATTTTCTTTTGTTTCATCACGGCATATTGTGCGAGTGTTTGTTGTTCCCGAAGTTATAAAAGCGCCGGAAGTCCATGCGCCTTTCTCCGATAAAAAGGCTGCGGCATTTGTCAAATATTCCTTTGCCAATACATCATCGGCGTTTTCGCTTAGGATAAGTGCGCTTAGTACATTATCATCCTGATCGAGTACGTAAATGATTGAAGTCTTGTGAATACGTTTGTCTGTTCCCGGTATCCAAAAATCACGCGCACTAGGCGACGAGTTCATCCCACCCGATTCGCTAAGGTTTGAGCCGTATTCATTTCTGCTTGCCTCGTCATAAGTACGCATATGAAGCACGATATAATCATCTTTCCTGACTTCCACAGGCGAAAACTCGTAAACCGTTTCCTTTGCCGCATTTGTGTTTCCGTGAATGACAACGCGCATTCCTCCCAAGTTTCCCGCCGACTTCATTTTAAACTCGATAAATTCAGCTTTCTTTCCTGCAGTTACATTGGCATATTCCGTGCAGACTTCGTTTATGACAAGCTGCGGCATCCTGTCATTTCTTGTTCTAATCGAGACAAGAACATTGATAGAATTCCTCTTTTCATCCTGCGCGATAATGTCGGCTTTAATTAACCTGCCCGGTTCCTGATTTCCCGTCAGTTTTATTCTGACAGTGCTGCCTTCTTCGACCGAATCAATCTGAAGTTCCGGCTCGAAATAAACGCTTTGGATTGTAACCGGCCGCGAAAAGACAAACTCGACCTCATCCTGAGCCGTTGCCCGGCAGTTTAAGAAGGTGAGAGCCTGCGAACTCCCTCCCAGCATCCGCGACATCGCAGCGTCGCCCGTAGAGCAGGAGCCAAGCAGAATGCATGCTCCCAGCGCCAAAAAGTAATTTTTCATAATTTTACCTCCGCCTATATATGGCATGAGAGTGCCGTTTTGCTTTAGTGAAACTAGACAAAAATGCAAAAAAATGATAATTTATTTTTGTCTTATCAAAATTTAGAGGTATATATGGCAAAGAAGGATAAAAAAGCCCTTGCAGAGCGGGAAACCACCTCCGAGGCAATAGCCAGGAAATTTAAACAAAGACCGGGTATCTATATAGGATCTGTTGTTATTCTGATACTTATTTCGATTACATTTATCGGCGGCGATTTCATTTCAGGCGGCGGTTTTAGAGGCGGCGGGGATGACTTTGTATTCGGTTATTACGATAAGGTTCCAATTTCATGGGTAGCCGGCAATATGTTCTCCCAGTTCTATGAACAGATAAAATTTGATTATCAAAGACAGGGCAGAAATGTCGATGACTACATGACATCCGCCCGTATTTGGCGGCAGGCTTATGAGCAAGCCTTGGTGCATGTCGCTATTCTAAATATGCTTAAAAAATCGCACTATTCCGCGCCTGAAAAAATGGTCGACAGGGCAGTAGCTCAGCTTCATTATTTCCAGAACAACGGGCGTTTTTCATCGACCTTGTATAACCAAATGCCGGAAGCCCGCCGTCTTGCTATTTGGCGTCAAACCAAAGAAGAACTTGCAAAGATACATTTTTTCGGCGACCTTTCAAGGCTTACAGTTCCTTCGGGCGAAGTTGAATTTGTTTCCAATATGGCAGTGCCGATGAGGAGCTTTGATGTTTATTCCTTCAGTGTCGATGCGTATCCCGAAAGCGAATACATCGCCTTTGCAGAAGAAAATTCTCAGCTCTTTGGTCAGATTCATTTATCACGAATCACCATTCCTGGAAGCGAGAGGGAAGCAAAAAGGGTTCTTGCTTCGATCAAAAATGGTAGCACAACTTTTGAAGACGCGGCAAGAGCCAACTCTCAGGACGGTCTTGCGGAAAGAGGCGGTGACATGGGGAACCGTTTCATATTTGAATTAGACGCCGAAATTCCAAATGAAGACAGCCGCAAAGCGATTATCAGTCTTAGAAACGGTGAATTTAGCGATGTGATTCAAGTAACAAACGGCTGGGCATTTTTTAGAGTAGAGAATGCTTTAACAGAAGCCGATTTTGAAGATATCGGCGTTATGCAAAGGGTGCGTTCGTATCTTAGCAGCTCACAAAGAGGACGCATGGAAGACTGGGCAATTAATGAAGCAAACGCTTTTATAGAAGAGGCAGGTGAAACAAATTTTGACAGTGCGGCAAGGGCGCGTTTTTTGCAAAAGCAGAGTTTTGGACCTCTTCCGATAAACTTTGGCGGCGTAGATCTTTTCCCTGCTATTGATCATGCTACAATAGACGGACTTACAGGGCAGGATTTGCAGAATATTTCGCGTAACGAGACTTTCTGGAGAATTGCTTTTTCCGCTCATATAAATACTGCGTCAGAACCGCTGGTTCAGGGAAGCAATGTTTTAGTATTTATTCCCACGGAAGAAGAAGATACCAATGAGATGTATCAGAATTATATAACATCCATGTATGCGTCAAACTGGCTGGGACAAGTATCCGATCAATCGTTTGTTCAATATTTCCTTCATAACGGAAAGGCAAGCGATGAGAAATCTTTCTGGGACGCTTATTTCCGTTATTTGACGCCGCAATAAGCGCATGATAAAGAACGGTAAGACTCTTCTTTCCGGAATTGATCCTGTCGGCAGAGCCGAAAAAACGGCGGACTGTGTTTCTGTTAAAGATAAAACGCTTTATTTTTGCCCGTCGCCGATTTACGGTTACGGGCTTTCTCGTTTTTTAGAACGTTTAGAAAAAGAAACCCACGGCTGCGCGGTTCTTTGCGTAGAAGCCGACGGCGAATTATTTGAATTTGCGCAAAAAAACATGGACGAATCCCTTTTAAAAAGCAAAAAATTGCACATAACAAATATTTGCGATGAAGAAAGTTTATATTCTCTTGTCTGCGATCTTTGGGGTATGATGTCTTTTCGCCGTATCGAAGTATTGCGCTTTACAGGCGGCTTTCAGCTTTTTCATGATTTATACAACTCTTTATACGAAACGCTTCGCCGTCAAATTGCAATTGATTGGGGTAATGCGCTTACCCTTACAAAATTGGGAAGACTGTACATTAGAAACTTTATGCGAAATCTTTCTCTTATTACAATTTATCCTTCATTATCAGAATTGTCTTTTGGCGAAGCTCCCGTTCTTGTATTAGGAGCCGGTCCTTCACTCGATGATGTTCTTAAATCAGAGATTGTTATAAAAAAAAGAGAAAATCGTAATTTTAAAATTATCTGCGTAGATACAAGTCTAGGCGCATTAAGAGACTTTGGTATTGAGCCCGATCTTGTCGTTATTCTTGAGAGCCAGCATTGGAATATACGCGATTTTATAGGAAGCGAAGGCTGTCAATATTCTGCGGCAATCGATATTTCGTCTCTTCCTGCAACTGCAAAAATATTAAATGGAGAGGGTTTTCTTTTTTTTACGCCGTGGACGAAATTAAAAATATTTGAAAGATTAAAAGACGCTTGCCTTCTTCCGTCCGCTTTTGAGCCGCTTGGCTCTGTCGGCCTTACTGCGGTAAACATTGCAAGGCGCTTAACGCGCGGAAAAATTATTTGCGCAGGTCTTGATTTTTCGTTTACTGCGGACAATTACCATTCACGCGGAGCGCCTGGTCATCGCGCAAAATTGAATAAACAGACGCGGCTTTTGCGCTTGTTTAACCCTGCTGCTTTTAACGAGACTGCAATCGCCGCTGTATCAAAATCAGGCGAAAATGTTTACACAAACCCCATAATGAAAAATTACCGCGCTCTTTTTGAACAGGAATTCGGCGGCGATGAGCGTATTTTTGATATAGAAGGGACTGGACTGCCGCTGGGAGTGAAGACCTTATCGATAGACGATATAAAAAAAGAATTTAACCACGAAAATAAAGATTTCTCGCAAAAGCGCGAAGGCGCAAAGAACGCAAAGGAAGAAGAACAGGAATCTAACTCTTCTTTTCCTTCGCGTCCTTGGCGATCTTGGCAGCTTCGCGAGAACACTTCTTTAAATTCTTTTTATGAAAATGAAAAAAAAATGTTAACAGAGCTTCGCGGGATACTTACAGGTGAAGCAAAGGCGAATAATGAGCGTCTTTCAGAATTAATCGGCGAATGCGATTACCTGTGGGCGCATTTCCCCGATTGCTCAGGCGGCAGAAAACCCGATATGAACGATAATTCATTCCTTAAAAGAGTCCGCGCGGAAATCGATCCCATGCTGAAATTATTCATCACGCGATTTTAAAACGGCAAGGAACGCGCTTTGCGGAAGCTCTACGTCCCCGACCATCTTCATGCGTTTTTTGCCTTCTTTTTGCTTCTCTAAAAGTTTTCGTTTGCGCGTAATGTCGCCGCCGTAACATTTTGCAAGTACGTCTTTGCGAAGGGCGTTTACAGTCTCGCGCGCGATTACCGTGCTTCCAATTGAACCTTGTATTGGAATCTTAAATTGCTGGCGGGGGATTTCGTCGCGTAAACGCTCGCAGACTTTTCGCGCGCGATCATACGCGTTGCCTTTAAATACAAGCTGAGAAAGCGCGTCGACAGGTTTTCCGTTTAAAAGAATATCCAATTTTGCGAGTTCTGTCGGTTTATAATCGGTTATATCGTAATCAAATGACGCGTAACCGCGGCTTATGCTTTTTAAACGATCGTAAAAATCAAAAAGTACTTCCGAAAGCGGCATGTCGTAAATCATTTCTACGCGTTTTTCGTCAAGGTACGTCATGTTTGTCTGTACGCCGCGCTTTTCAAGGCACAGCGTCATGATGTTTCCAAGATAATCTGTCGGCGTAATAACAGAAGCGCGGATGTACGGTTCCTGAGCGCTTTCCAATCTGCCTTCGTCAGGATAATCGACAGGGTTATCGATTAAAACCTCGTCCGCGTTTTTTATTTTTATCTTGTATTTAACAGAAGGAGCCGTAAAAATTACGGATTGATCGAATTCGCGCTCAAGTCTTTCCTGAATGACTTCCAAATGCAAAAGTCCCAAAAAGCCGCAGCGAAAACCAAAACCAAGCGCGGCGGATGAATCTTTTTCGTAAATTAAACTTGCATCGTTTAATTTTAATTTTTCCATGCTTGTGCGAAGTTCTTCGTAATCGTTTGAATCGACAGGGTATATAGAAGAAAACACAACAGGTTTAACTTCCCTAAAACCGGGAAGAGCCGCCGCGCAAGGATTTTCCGCGCCTGTAACAGTGTCGCCTACGCGAACATCGCTTACGGTTTTTATTCCTGCGATTATATAGCCTACGTCTCCTGCGTCAAGCCCCGAAGTTTCAAAAAGAGCAAGTTTAAAAATACCGACAGTCTCTACCTCGTAAACGGAACTGTTTGACATAAAAGAAATTTTCATTCCTTTTTTTATACTGCCGTCGAACAAACGAAGATGAACGACAACGCCTCGGTACGGATCGTAATGGCAGTCAAAAATTAATGCGCGTAACGGAGAGGCGGGATCGCCTGTCGGGGAGGGAATGCGCTCGACAATTGCTTCGAAAAGCTCGTCAATGCCGATACCCTGACGCGCAGAGCATAAAATCGCGGTTTCTGCGTCAAGGCCAAGGTCTTTATCTATCATTTTTTTTACGCGCGGAACATCGGCTGCAGGCATATCGATTTTATTAATTACGGGAACAATTTCCAGGTTGTTTTCAAGCGCGAGGAACATATTAGATAGTGTCTGCGCCTGTACGCCCTGAGTCGCGTCAACAAGCAAAAGAGCGCCTTCGCAGGAATTAATCGCGCGGCTGACTTCATAGCTAAAATCGACATGACCGGGAGTATCGACAAGGTTTAGGGTATATTCCGTGCCGTCATTTGCCTTGTATGGAATCGTGACAGCCTGACTTTTAATCGTGATGCCGCGCTCTCTTTCGATGTCCATGTTATCGAGAATCTGGTTTTGGAAATTGCGGTCATCGATAATTTTTGCTTTTTGAATGAGCCTGTCCGCAAGGGTAGACTTTCCATGATCAATGTGAGCGATAATGCAAAAATTACGGGTTAAACTCGTTTGTGCCATCTATACACAATATAACGGGAAAAGTTGGATTGTTCAATACATACTAATACCAGCCGTCAGGCGCTCCAACCTGCTGCGGCGCATACGGAATAACAGAACGTTCGTTAGTTCTATCTGTTACTGAATGCGGATAATTCGCCCTGCTTAAATCATCCAACATGAAGTATGTATATGTAAACGAGAGAGGACCGTAATCTCCTACCACACCCGATGCTCTTACAGGATCGTTATGCGTTACATCAACTAATTTCCAGCCGTTAACATAAACATTACTCCAGCCGTGTCCATTACCGCTAATATACCGTGTTTCAATACTTGACGCGCGTGCAAGAGCCGCAAAAAGATTGGAATAGCCTTCGCAGACTGCAAAGAAATGTCCGATAGGATATTGAGTATCCTCAAAATACCTTGTTCTTATAACCGTTATGGCATCTTGTTTTTTACGATAGCCGCTGACAGTGCTGTTAAAATCATAAGAAGTATTGGAAGTTATATAATCATGAAGCGTTCTTAATTTTTCGGTATCGTCCGTTATGCCGTATGTTAAATCCGAAGCAAGATTTGTTATTCTAAAATCATCGCTTTGGGAAAGATATGACGGATAGATAAATCGTCTGTCAGGTGTAGAGCCATCCGCGCTTATTCCATCGTTTCGTGTATTGTTAACATTAAAAGTAATCGGAGTACCCGCATATCCGTATCCTGTAATATCTCCTTCCGCACCCAAATTAGATGAAATATTGATACTGTTTAATTCTCTAATTGTGACTGTATATGCGCCGGGACCGAAACGCAGCCATATTCGCTGTTTAAAGGTGTCTCTTATAAAATAATTGGTTGTTAAATTGGTATTGCTTGTTTTTGTAACTTGAACTAACGCGTAATTATATACGACGCTGTTATTTACATTTCCCTCCAGTGTAAAGAAACCATCCGCGTTAAATGTAGTTGCAGACGGATATGTTACTGTGACGCCGCCTGCCGTTGTTTTTAATGATCCTTCAGTTCCTGTATATCCTTGGTATGTAACATTTGTGCCGGGGTATGTATAAGGTAATCGCATGTAATTTGCGGGATGAACGGTTACGCTCCTGCTTGCCGAAACTATTCCGTTATGCGAAACATTTACAGCGATGTTTCCCTGTGCAGTCGGCGTAAATACGCCTGTGCCAGAATTAATTCCCGCGCCGCTGAAAACAAATCCTGATGCATTTTTTCGTACAGTGCCGTCTTTGCGAAGAGCCTCTGCGTGAAATTTAATTTTTTCATTTTCAGGAGCGCCTACATAGGTGTTTAATTGACCGCGCGGGTAGAGTACAGCAGAAACAGTAACATCGGGCACATAACTTATGTTGTCAAGGCGGACAGTATTTGTAATGTCTCCGATATTATGAGAATTGGTTTTCTTTTCTAAAACAAATTCAATTTTATTTTCTCCAGCGCCGACTAATATAGTTTCTGCTTTCCATATTCCTCTAAGACCCGCATAGGATTCAATTTTATTATCATTTATATATAAATCTAAAACGCCAAAATTATTATTTAAATCTGTTTTAATTAAGAATGACAAAGCCATCGGTGTTGGAGAAGTAATAGTTCTGGAAATTGAAGATTTTAATCCGCCAAATGTATCAAAAGCATTGAATACAATTACATTGCCGCGTTCTGTGTTTTCATAAACAATTTCTGCTAAAGATATTCCTGGACTACTTTGTGTTAGTGTCCATTCGTCTAACTCATTGAGGTTAGTAAAGTCATTAAAAAATTCTGAATCCAATAGAGGGAATTTTAAAGACACGGAATATTGGCTGACATTTCCTTTATTAGCGTAAATGCCGGCATAATATGTAAAATCCTGCGCAGATGATAATTGAATCTCTGTATCGCTTGCTTCATTTATGCTGTAATATTGAAAGTAAGTTCCATCATTGTTAAATAGAATAATATCAGGATATGTTTCTTCTGCGGTCAACGTTAAACTATATTCAAGACCTCCAATTAAATCGATTTTTACAAATTTCATCTCATTTAAAGAAAGACTTTCGCTGTATGTAGAGATAACAGGGATTGGAATAATATTAACAGTCGAGGTTTCTTCATCGACGGTAGTAACGGAAACGCTGTTATAACCTGATGTTATAACCTTTCCAGTACTATCTAATAGCTCGATCTTTAAAGAACCCGGCGCATAAGTGCTTGCTCTTAATTCTGTAAATGTGCCTGTCCAATAACGGCCGGGAAAATCCTGATGTACGCCGTTTAAAGGCTCAAAATTGCCTTGAGCAGATGGCAATGTATCTAAAACAATATAAACAGAATTAGTATTTCTAATAGATAATCTTATATTAGCAATTTGCGATGTAGCTGTTTGAAATAAAACTTTTATTGTTAAAGAGCTGTCTCCGAATATGTCAATTTCATCTTCAGTAAAAAAATCATTTAGCCAATCCCAATCGCATGTCGAAAACCCAAAAACCAGTAAAATTGATAAAATTACCAATAAAAGCCTATTTTTCATAAATTATCCCCTTATAGAGACATTATAACACAAAAAATGTTAAATTCAAGCATTATTTTAGGTCTATACCGCTGGTTGAATAAGCAAATGTAGATACTTTGTTTCCAATGTGATAAAATCGCAATAGGAAGAAAAAGAAGATTAACCACGAACCACTCGAACTTGCTGTTCGATAGCGTAGTGAAGGTTCGTGAAAGTTTGTGTGGTTTGTGGTAAGAAATTCTTAAAAATTTGGAGGTAATATGGTAGAGCTCTATAATAGCGGTGTTTATTTATTAAATGAAAAGGTAATAATTCCAGACGATAATGACGCAGCTTCGAAGCTATCTCAAAAAGGTATAAGCGTGTCAAAGGAGCAGGCAAAAGAAGGGACGATTTCTTACAGCATTTTAAAAGCTCACAATAAAGGCACAGATGATCGAAACCTTACGTTAAAATTCGATTCGCTAACTTCGCATGATATTACCTATGTGGGGATAATTCAAACTGCAAGAGCAAGCGGCATGGACAAGTTTCCCATACCGTATGTGCTGACAAATTGTCACAACAGCCTTTGCGCTGTCGGCGGCACAATCAATCAGGATGACCATGTGTTCGCTCTTAGCGCCGCGAAAAAATACGGCGGTATTTATGTGCCGCCCCACCTCGCTGTCATTCACAGCTATAACCGCGAAATGATGGCAGGCTGCGGCAAAATGATTCTTGGCTCGGACAGCCACACCCGTTACGGCGCGCTTGGCACAAT
>Ga0209755_10006549_pt1 | contig 12842 bp, 10 predicted proteins | sample TergutCo191P1_FD_187301 | JGI IMG/M metagenome (GOLD analysis project Ga0209755, IMG submission 187301) | Cornitermes sp. P1 segment gut microbial communities from Petit-Saut dam, French Guiana - Co191P1 (SPAdes) (version 2) | ecosystem: Host-associated > Arthropoda: Insects > Digestive system... | reverse complement strand
CAACAACTCGTCTATATCACTATCGGTTAATGCTTCATCTGCATATGCAGTTGTAACAAGATTCAGCAATGAATTATCATGAAATTGTTTCATGAAATTTCCTGTTTCAAATTTTAGATAATCTTCTTTGCTCACCAACGGGAAATATGTGCGTTCCTTGCCGTTTTTTTCAGTACGCAAAAATCCTCGCTCAACAAGCCGCAACATAAGGGAAATGGTTGTCGGTGCTTTCCATTTTCTCTCATTGCCGAGCTGCTGCATGATGGTGTTTGTTGTTATAGGTGGCTCATTTGCCCAAACAACTTTCATGATGTCAAACTCCGCGTCCGGCAGTTTTTTCATCTTTTCCATTGTAGTCACCTCTTCCTAAAGCATATTTGACAATTGCCTATGACGATATTATACAGTTGCCAAATATGAATGTCAAGAGCAATTTTTACATTCGCCTAAAATGATTTTTATACTGCTTTGAGTAAGGCAAAATAATGGATAACAAAGAAAAATGCGATTAGCCTCATGACAGCTAACCGCACTTGTTTTGGTCTTTGCTTGGTCTTTGTTGTTGCTGAAATTTGCCTGTTTTGGCTTGGGCTTGCTTGTAGCTGCGTTGCGGAAATGCTGTAATAATGGGGATTGCGGGTGCTTGCTGTGAGTTAGTGGAAGTTGTCAACAATCTTTGAAAATAGACAATGGCTTTTTCTTTATATTGCTTTCGTTCTCGCAAATTTATTACTTCCGTGCTCCGCCATTTCAGTCAGTGCAGTTTAGGCTTAGCGTGTTAACCCAGTCCAGCCGGACATGGGCGGGTGCTCTGGGGGAAAGTGAAATGGCCGCAGTCCTGGAACACAAGTTTTGTAAGGATTCCAAGTTTCTGCCAGGATAGACGTGACTGACGAAGGCCATTTTACTTTTTCACAGAGCATTTGCCCATATCCGGCGTATGGTTTATCAAAGGGTGGATATTAACCCGCTATACAGCCCCCAAATAATAGCTTTCAAGGGATTATTGACAAAATTGTGAATAAAGTGTAAAATTATGGAGTAATAATGATAAGTTGAAAGAAGGCGCGCGATTGAAGGTTTTTATTGCAGTTGCCATGTGCAAGGTTCTATATTTTGTCGGCAGCTTGGTTGGAAAAGGCAGCAGCTTGCCCGGGCAGATTGCCTTGAAGCTGTTTCCGAATGTACTTGGGAGCTTGTCGTTGCCTAAAAATATCATTGCAGTAACGGGCTCTAATGGCAAGACATCAACTGCGGAGCTTCTGGCCCAGGTATTTAAGCAAAATGGCCTGACTGTGGGATGGAATCACGAAGGTTCAAATCAGACGGAAGGCGTGGCGACTCTGCTTTTGCGGATATCTACACTCGGCGGTAAAGTGCAGCGCGATGTGCTGGTTTTGGAATGTGATGAGCGTTATGCCCTGAGCATTTTCAAAGCGGTGAAGCCTTCAGCGGTTGTCGTAACCAACCTCTGCCGTGACCAGCTTACGCGCAACGGGCATCATGAATTTATAAGCGACTGCATAAGAGCAGCGGTTGATGCCGCAGGCAGTGAGGTGAAATTAGTTCTCAACGCGGACGACCCATATGTGGCAGCTCTGGCGTACCCGCAGGATTCACTTAATACAGAAGTGAAGCTAAGCAGAGATGTGGTATGGTTTGGGATAGGTGAAGATGCCGTGCCTAGCGAAAATGGCACATCAAGTGACAGCACCCCCCGCAGCAGCCCTTACAAATACGATGATGGCGCATTTTGCCCCCTATGTAAGCACCCCATGAACTACAACTTCAAAGTCACTGCGCATTTCGGCGGTTATTGCTGCGGCTTTTGTGGCTTCAGCAGGCAAGAACCTAGTGTTGAAGTAAAAAATATTGATTTCGGCTCAGGTTTAGTAGATATTCTCTGCTCAGCAGGGCTGGAAGTGCAGGCGGCGCAAGTGCCGGTTCCCATTAGAACCCGCCTCGCCATACCTAGCCTAATAGGCGCATACAACCTGGCAACCGCAATGGCTGCGGCCTCCACAGCGGGGATTTCCCCAGAGGCCACGGCACAAGCTCTGGACATGTACGGTCTCAAGGGTGGAAGAACTGTGAGCCTGACAATCGGAGGAAGAAACGGCATCTTGCTTATTTCCAAACACGAAAACTCAATGGCATATAACCAAAACCTCGCGTGGGCAGTTATGCAAAAGAAGCCCTGCACTGTTGTGATAGCCGTAGACTCCATCAGCCGCAAGTACTACACAAGCGAAACCTCTTGGTTATGGGATATAGGCTTTGATATTCTGGACAATAGCATTGTCGAAAACGTCGTCCTGACGGGCCGCTATGTAAGTGAACTTGCCACCAGATTTGCAATGTCAGCCGCAGCACCTGAGAAAATAAGCTATGCCGAGGATTTTAGCACCCTGAGGGAACATTTAGCCTCAAACACCAAAGGGGAAATCTATATCCTTACGTGCTTTTCAGATAAGGCCAAACTGCTCCGCAGCTTAGAGGATAGCTCTAAATAATCTATGAAGAAGGTGCATGCGGAAGCTGCGTGGCAAGAGCTGTATGGAAAGAGGCCTGCTGCGCCGCTCTCAAAGAGGTAGGATATGACAAAAATTTTGCACATTTACCACGACTTAATGAGCCTCTACGGCGACTGGGCAAATGCCGAAGTTCTGGCAATGGAACTTAGAACCCGCGGCCACGAGACCGTCATAGACAAGAAGAGCATAGGAGCCGAGGTTGATTTCGGAGCATATGATTTTCTATATATCGGCAGCGGTACCGAGCGCAGCGTGCTTGCGTGCCTAAATGATATAAGGCCCCGCAAGGAAGCACTCTTAAAGCGGATTGAAGAAGGTATGCATGTTCTCGCCACCGGAAATTCACATGAAATTTTCGGAAAAGCCATAACAGGCACCGATGGGACTAGGCATGAGGCACTGGGTTTACTGAATTTTGAAACGACTCAGGGCAATACCCGTACCACGGGCGACTGCGTTATAAAGGCTTCATTTATACCTGAAAAACTAATAGGCTTCATTAACCGCGCAGGAATTGGCCAAAGCGGTAATACGGATAGGCCTTTTCAGTTGGAGCTGGGCGCAGGCTCAAGTGACAAATCGAAAGAAGAAGGCATACTATATAACAATCTGCTGGGTACATACATCACAGGTCCGGTTTTAGTGAGAAACCCGCCGCTGCTCAAATATTTTGCAGATAAATTATTAGGCGGTGAAAGTAAGCCTCAGATAGAGGACGGTGCCTGCGCTGATGAGAAACCCTCAAGCGGCGGGCAAGGCAGCCAATCATTTGGATTTTTTGCAGACGCAGCCTATGGCAAAGCGTTAAAAGAGCTCTCAAACAGAGCCAGTCAAAGTTCATAGCTGTTAAGACATGCGTTCCCAGGGGAGAAAGCACGGAAGCACCTGAATAGTTTAACGAAATTTCAGTTGAGGGGAGGACTGTAAAGCGTTAACAAATTGTTCAAGTACTATTCGGAACTTTTGCGCATTTCTTTCCGTCTGAATAAGCGAAAAGAAAATTTCTAGAATTTGGAGGAAACAACATTGAAAAGGGCATTATCTATTTTGATGGTAGTCACATTGATGGCTGCATCGCTGACAGGGCTGGCAATGGCCGCCGATAACGAAGCCGCACCTTACTATCTATCAGTTACAGGTGCAGTACTTGCAGTAGAAGAATCTGAGTTTGGTTTTAGTGTAGAGATTGCACTGCCGGATACTGACCGTGAGGCCAGAGCATTTCTAAACATCACCGACAGGACAGTATTCCCGTTTGAAGAAGAAATAAATGTGGGCGACACAGTCACAGCATTCTACATTGCAAATGCTCCGATGATTATGATTTACCCGCCGCAATACACGGTAGCGGTTTTGGTAAACGGCGCACCTGCAAGTGACACAGTCACAGTTGACCGTTTTAACCCGATGGAAGGCGAAGTAAGAAGATATCTCTCCCAAGCAGGCGATCTTATTGTCAACATCGGCCCTGACACAGAAATCGTACTAGCTGATGGTCAGGAATTCGCAGATGGCAACATCGACGGCAGACGCCTTGTAGTTATCTACTCAATATCTACAAGAAGCCTTCCGCCAATGACAACACCATCCAAAATCATCGTACTGTTTGAAGATGCTGTAACAGGCCCACTGCCGCTAAGTCCAGAAGATTTGCCAGAAATGCCTGTGACAACACTTCCTGCACCAGCTCCCGTAACACCGTGGACACCGCTGCCGGCACCGGCTCCAGTAACACCTTGGACAACACTCCCCGCACCAGCTCCCGACAGCATTAATGCAAGCGGCTGGCCGATTCAAGTAAACGGCAACCCCATCACGGCTCCGGCAGCATTCCAAACAGGCTATACAGTCATGGTTCCGCTCAGAGCGATTGCAGAAGCCCTCGGCTATGAAGTCGAATGGGATGCCGCAACCCGAAGCATCCGCCTAGGTGTGGCAATCAACACTTGGATTGGAAGCACCGAAGTTCACATCGGCAGAATGGCTCCACAGACTATTTCAATAGCTCCCGGACTCGTCGATGGTTCAACCTTCGTGCCCCTAGAGTTCTTTAGGGTGATCGGCATCAACAATGCATACGCATTTGAAGGCCAGATAGTGATTGACAACATTAACGAACCCATGGAATAATATTCCGGAATAAACAAACTCAAAATCACGCGCCTGCGGTTTAAGCCCCGCAGGCGCGTGATTTCTTTATCAAAAATTTTACAGCCTCTTTGCTATCTCGCCAATAAATTCCCAAGAATCCACAGCCCTGACAGCGGTGCCGTCATCCACCAGCGATGCGAGGTCTGAGGTCATAACCCCGTCACGCAGTGTGTTAAGGCTGGCCGCTTCAAGCCTGCATGCAAAATCCTGTAAATCGTCTAACTTATCCAGTTCGCCGCGCTTTTTTAGTGCGCCCGTCCAGGCAAAAATCGTTGCAACTGGGTTGGTTGAAGTGCGTTCGCCTCTAAGGAACTTATAATAGTGTCGCGTGACCGTGCCGTGAGCTGCCTCGAACTCATAATGGCCGTCAGGTGAAACCAAGACACTTGTCATCATTGCAAGAGAACCAAATGCGGAGCTAACCATGTCACTCATAACATCGCCGTCGTAATTTTTGCACGCCCATATGAAGCCACCCTTAGAGCGCACCACGCGGGCCACGGCATCGTCAATAAGAGTGTAGAAAAACTCAATACCCGCTGCCTCAAAGCGGATCCGGTAAGCCTCAAACTCAGTCTCAAAGACATCTTTGAAGTGGCCGTCATAAACCTTAGAGATTGTATCCTTTGTAGAAAACCACAAATCCTGCGTTGTATCAAGCGCGTACTGGAAGCAAGCTCGGGCGAAGCTCCGAATGCTCTCATCTGTATTATGCTGCCCCAGCCAAACGGCGGAACCGCCCACTTTGGCCACAGATATACTCTGTTTAGCACCGCTCTCACCCCTAAAGGTCAGGGTGCACTCCCCAGGCTCGCCTGTAATCAGTTCAGCAGCCTTGTATACATCTCCGTAGGCGTGGCGGGCTATGGTGATGGGCTTCTCCCATGTCCTCACAGTGGGCTTTATATTGCCTGTTATTATGGGAGCTCTGAAAACAGTGCCGTCGAGAATCCCGCGGATTGTGGCATTTGGCGACTTCCACATCTCCGTAAGCTCAGGATATTCCTCCATCCTCTGCTTATTCGGCGTTATGGTAGCACACTTGACAGCAACGCCGTACTTCTTAGTGGCATTGGCGGCCTGCGTTGTGACCCGGTCTTGCGTGCTGTTGCGGTTTTGCAAACCGAGGTCATAATACTCGGTTTTTAAGTCCACATATGGCAAGATGAGCTTGTCTTTAATTAGCTTCCAGAGCACGCGGGTCATCTCATCCCCATCCATCTCAACCAGCGGTACCGCCATAATAATTTTTTTCATGTTCTCACTCTCCTAAAATGTAACCTTTATACGGCTTGAGGGGCGTAGCCGCCCCCCAAACTTAATATTTATTTTTTGCCTAACCTAATCCAGCCGTTTGAGCCAGATTGTGAGGACGCTGTCGGCGTATTCCACCTTTGCCTCATCGCAGAGCATTCCTATAAGCGTAAGCTCGGAATCCACATCCGACTCTCCAACAAGCTCCCAGTATTGCTGTTCGACATCTCTTTGCCTAGGGGCACTCAGGGCAGTTTTAAGAAACTCAAATTCGGAATCCGTTATTAGCTCAGGGCAAGCTCTCATCAGCAGTGTAACGGCTCCGTCCTCTTCCTTAATGTCCAGGTGATACTCCTTGGCTCCGTGGAGCTGGCAATATGATAGCAGCTCGCTGACAATGTTCATCGTTTTCTGAAATTTAATCTTCATGGTTCTTTCTCATTCTTTCAGATATAGTTATGATTGGAAGCAGGATCATTGCGATGAAGCCGGCTGCAAATCCGTTGTTGTAGAGGTTCATGCCTCCACTGAGTTCGCCGACATGCATTGCCACGCTGACATGCAGGAAACCCGCGATTATGCCCCAAATCCAGCCGAACTGGCCGGCTAGGGGGGCGAGAGCCGCAGCGAACAAAATTGCAGCCACATTTGCGGGGGTTGTGAAGTCCCAGACATTTAGATATGCCGACAGGACAGCTCCGATGAGGATAGGCACCACGTTTTTCATGTGCTTTCCGAAACAGGCAAAGCCCACCATAGTGAAAATGCCCGCTATGGAAATGCCGTTTAGCTCAGCACCTATTGCCAGAGTTACAGCGGTGGCGAAGGCGCAGAGAATCCCCATGTTTATATAAATGCTGTTTTTGTACAGGAAATAAAAGTCTGTAATCAGGCGCCCTGTGTGGGAGTGGAATTTTTTATACTTTTCAAAATTCGCTTTCGGCCCGCCCTCCGAGAACAGGCCTCCGCAGATTAGCACAGCAGACACGAAGAACAAAATAATGGCCAGGGGAAGGTTGTTGCCTGTGCTATAGACACTGACGGACTCAATATCCCTGCCCATGCTGCGCAGGCTAGTGGATAGAATCATTGAAATAAGCCCGCCTGCAAAGCCCATGCTGTACAGGTCATATCCGCTGTGCATCCTGACCATATGAGCCGAAACAGCGGGGAATATAAAGCCAATAGCCACACCGAGCACAATGCCGATGGTCATTTCTATAGGCAGCGGGAGAACCCCCAAGAAGCTAAAGTCACTGACGACGGGTGATAGGGTTGCAACGAGCAAAGAGGCCAGCGAATAGTTGGTATAGGGTTCTTTTTTATATCTTGAAAAAAGCCAGACACCCACGGTTAGGGGAATCATATTGTAGACATTTTTGCCGAAAAAAGCAAAACCGGCAGTGACCCACAACGCCATAATCGTTGCGCCGCTGGGCTTGGCATCCCCGCGCAGGAGCATCACGATACTCAAAATGCCCACGACGCCCGCATTTACAAAAGTCGCCCCTATTCCGCCTACAGCCACGAAGTCGGTAATGAGAATGACGCGGGATGTAATAATTCTCAAGAAGCCCTCAAAAATATATGCCGGGCTATCAAGGATAAAGGCGATAGCCAAAAAACCTATATTTATAGAGAGCATCAGCGCGTATGGAAATGGTATATTAAAACGCTTTTTTGCCATTTCTTCCATAACTTCCCCCGGTGAGTACGAATATTTCAAAAATCACAAATTATAGCATAACATATTTACAGAATCCCAACAAGCCCCCAATAGAATCTGCTAAACACCAGCAAGGCAGCCGTCACGAATATATACAGTACTGAGGCCGTCCTGAGATGAGCGGGATTCCAGCCGCCTTCGCCAGTTACCGATTCGACCTGGACAATCCAAGGCTGCATATAGCGGAAGAAAAATGCACCCGACACAACAACTAGGACTGATGTGGTTATAAGGGGGTGGAAACCGTAGTTTTCGTAGAGGAAAGGTGTTGCAAGAGAAACAATTGAGGCAGTAATCCAAGCCTGCGCCACATCAAGAAACCGCAGCAAAAGGCAGATGCCGAACAGCGCCATTATGAATATCAGCGGGCTTGCGGTTATGTGTGAAATAACCCCGGAAAGATGCGGGGTGAGCCATGTGGTGAGTCCTGAAACATTGAAGATATTTGTAAAGCTGAGCATTATTCCGAAAAACATTATAACATCCCAGTTCCCGTTGACAGACACATCAGGTACGGTAAACACCCCGAAAAAGAGCATCAGGATAAGAGAGCCTAGGAGAACCTGATTTGCTGTGATAGGAAGAAATACTTGCAAAATGAGGAATATGAATGTTACAACAAGGGCTATAAAGCAGCCGCGCTCCTTTTTGTCCATAGGGCCCAAGTCGTCATACATCTGCTGAATCTGCGCCTTTGATATGTGGAGCTTTTCATCGGGCTTTAATACAAAGTAGAGTATTACGACAAAAATTATGCTAAAGAGCATCCAAGGAGCCATCACAACAGCCCAAACCTCAGGAGTTACCATGTCGCGCATGGGGCCCGCAGGCAGAAAGTTAACAAACGCCGGCCCAAACAGCGAGCCATTAAGCCAGACCAAAGACGGGAAAATACTCAAAAACCAACAGGATATTATGATAAGTGAGCGCCCCTTGCTGCCCTTCTCCAAACAGCAAGCATCCGCAACACTCACGGCAATTGGTGTGAGCATAAGAAAGCGCACAGTTGCTATGGGGGTTATGAGGGCAAACAATATCCCCACAACCAGCCAGCCGATGAGGATTCTGCCATAGTTTAGGTTCACCCGCTTAAACAAAGTCAAAACAATGCGCCTGCCAAGCCCCGTAATTCTCAAGGCGGTGCCGATGAACATAGCCGGTATAAGCAGCCATAGGGAGCCGCTTGAAAAGCCTGTAGTGAGCTCCTGTATAGGAATCTCTGCAATGAGCCCGCCCAAAATTACAATGGCGGCTCCGATTAGCATCGTCCCGCCGGCAGGCCTGAAAACCCAGACGGAGATAGCTGCAATCAACGCCCCAAGCATGGTATGCCCCTGCGCCTCCAAATCTCCGAAGGGTCTGATTAGTGCAATTAGAATGCCCAGTGTCATAAAAACGAGCGAGAGGATAAGCCTTGGCGAGATTATGTTTTTCTGAATTGTGTCCATCGGTGCCTCCAAAAAATACTCAGATTGTCCGATTGATTATATTCCTAGGTGAGCAGATAGTCAAGTAAAACGGGACGCAAAATGGGCGCATGAAAAAAGCAGTTGAAATTTTGCTGCAAGTGGTGTACAATCTAAGGACGTAATAAATAAAACAATGGAGGAGAAAATCGAAATGAAAGATAACAAAGTTATGATCTACGCTATCTGCGGATTTGTCGCAGTTGCCGCAGCCGTCACCGCAATTTACATCTTCAGGGAGCAAATCGCAGACTTTTTCGTGGATGTCAAAGCCAGAATTGATGAAAAAAGACTCAGTGTCGGCGCAGAATATGCCGACGAATTCGAATAAACTGCATACGAAACAAAAACCCGGCTACAGCCGGGTTTTTCATTAGGCAGAGCAAGGCAGAAAGCTAATGAAACTATCCTATACAGCATTAGAAAAAGATATAGGCAGAACTGTGCACTCCATTATGAGAAAGGAACTGCGCATTTCGGCCACCATGATGCGCCGCCTGAAACAGTCCGATGCAATAAGCGTTTCGGGCACTTCAGTTTTCACAAATTTTGCGCTATCACAGGGCGACACCGTGACGATAGACCTAAGTGCAGCAGAACCGCCCTGCGACAACATTCCCGAATTTGCTGATATAGAAATCCTCTTTGAAAATGAAGGCATCCTTGCCGTAAACAAACCGGTAGGCATGCTCATTCACCCCTCCCGCGCAAGGCATACAGGAACTCTGTCAAACTATGTCGCAGGATACTTAACCGCCCCCTGCCATGCGGTAAACCGCCTAGACAGGGACACCAGCGGAGTGGTGCTATTTGCAAAAAACAGCTACATGAAGCACCTAGCCTCCCAATCCCTTTCAGCCCCGGATGCAAAAAAAGAATACCTCGCCCTTGTATGCGGAGAAATTTCGGAGCAAGGCACTATTGACGTGCCCATAACTAGGCTGGAAGAACGAAACCTTATTAGAGTACCCTCGCCGGGCGGCCAGCGGGCCGTCACACACTTTCAGCGCCTAGAGCTAATAATCGGAGCCACCAGCTCACTGACGCTGGCCTCACTTGTGAAATTTAGCCTAGAAACAGGCAGAACCCACCAAATTAGAGTTCACTGCCTCCACATAGGCCACCCCATACTAGGCGACAAACTATATAGTAACGAATCATCAACAGCGGTATCACAATCCCTCGGCATCACAACCCAAGCCCTCCATGCCCAACTCCTAGGATTCACAGAACCGCTATCAGGCCAGTACATAGAAATAACAGCCACCCCGCCATTTCTGGAAGCCATTTCAGCCGGTTCTTTTGCCGATGCTTCAAGCGACGGCGTTGTTTCGGAGTGATTTTGAGTGGCTGATCAAACGCAAGTTCAAGCGCAGTTCGAGCGCAAAAAAATGCAGTTCAGGCGCAAAAAAATCCCTTGCATTTTCAAGCCGGATATGCTACCATACTAAAGCTAATAACTGCACCCCATGCGCACTAAACGCAAAAACCAGCGAAGCGCAGTTTGCAGCAGTGAGGCCCAGTAGTTCAGTTGGTTAGAACGCCAGCCTGTCACGCTGGAGGCCGACGGTTCGAGTCCGTTCTGGGTCGCCAATTCAATATTACGCTGCGGTGTGAAACACCGCAACGTGCTTTCGTAGCTCAGTAGGCAGAGCACTCCCTTGGTAAGGGAGAGGTCGGCAGTTCGAATCTGCTCGAAAGCTCCAACCTAACCCGTAGACCGCAAGGCTTGCGGGTTTTGTGCTGCGGCTAACATTTAGCTTGTAGCTAGCGCGCAGTGAAACCGTTGTGCCATGCGTGTTTTAGCGGTATTTGCTTGCTGATAAGATATGTCGTTTACATGCAAAATGGACTGATTTATTCACCGCAGAACCAGCAGAAAAATTTGCTAATTCATAGTTGCTTACAGGGGAATCATTTTTGCGAGTATTAGCAGACTTGCTAATACGGTCATTTTATATTTGTGTGTTTTCAGCTAACACTAAGCGCTCATATTAGCAGAATTTACAGATTGGATTGCTCGTGTTAGCAACTCGGGATTGCTCATGATTAGCTCCGCCAAGAGCTGCACATCTGAGGAAGTAGACTGCTGGGATTGTGTTGACTTTTGGTTTCCGTAAAAGCTGTGTTCCATTTTCTGGGCGAGTTTTTTGCGATCCTCTTCGATAATATGGGCATACCGCTTTGTAACCATATCAGGGCTACTCCATCCTCCCTCAGCTTGAACAGTTTTCAAGTCACCCTGTGAGAGTTTGAGTTTCATTCCTGTGCTGGTATGGCGGATGCTGTGAAAAACAACATCTTCTGCTTTGGCTAGAGTTTCGGGTCCTATTTCTGTGAGTATTTTCTTGAAATGCCTATTCAAGTTTTCTCTCATAATAGGCCTGCCATTTGCCTGAGCGATGATGAAGCCATAGTCAGTATAATCTGCATCGCCAAAATCAATCCTCATTTGCAGTTGCATTTCTCTTAACGCTTGCAATTTCTTTATAACGGTATCCGGTATATAGACATTGCGTATACTACCCTCGGTCTTTGGCTGTTTTAGTACGATTACGCTCTTAGTGCCGGGAAAAAGACTTGGAAGTTCACAAAGGATGTCCATTTTTGTGAGTTTTTTAAGATTCTCCTTTTTCACCCTGTCAATTGTCCTGTCAACGAAAAGCACTTGCTCAGGCATATCAAGCCTGTCCCACTGCGCCCCGCAAATCTCACCTGCGCGCATACAGCCGGCTAATGCAAGTTGTACTGCACAGTGTATAACATAGTAGTTGTAGTCATCGGGGCGGTCAGTATGCTCAAGCACCTGCATGACCTGCTCAGGAGTCAGAATCTGGCGAACCTTTTCCTTATATTCAGGCAAAGTTGCGTTATCAAATGGGTTCTTTTCTATATAGTCCCATCTTTTTGCTTGATTAAAAGCACAGCGCAAAAGTTTGTGAATGTCATGAATGATGGAGGGGGAAATGTGTTGGCGGCGAGGTTTTCCGGCTGTTGTAACCGGCTCGGATTCATGCAGAAGAAAGTGGTAGAAATCATCAATATCCTTTGTTTTAATACTGGCGAGCTTCTCGGTTCCCCTGTGAGGATAGACGTAATTATTCAACAATCCCAAATTTCCATCGTAGGTAGAGTCTACCCATTTCTTGGTGCCATATTTTTCGACGAACTCATCTAAGAACTGAGCTAATGTGAGGGTGCATGGGAGGTCGCATTCACCATCTGAGGAAACCTTTTCCGATTCAGAGATTATAAAATTCTCAATGGCGTTCTTTAGGGTTTTTCCTTTGCAGTTTCTAATAGCCGCCTTTAGTGCTGAACCTTTTTCACTTCTAAGAGTTTTTTCAAGATATTCGGCTTCCGTGAAGCTAAGTCCGGATTTCCATATCTGCTGGCGATTCTTATCGGTACCTTCATAATAAACTACCGAATATGATTTACCTCTTTTAACGATTGATGCCATAACTGAATCTCCTTTTAATTAGTTTACGCTATCAAGCCAACTATCGAAAGACGGTTTAGATACTCTGACATATTTCCCAACTTTCACGGTTTTGAAAAGGGCTCTCCTACAGATTTCATAAGCGTAAGCGTAAAACCCGCCATCACCATTTTCGAGATTTGATTGAACCTGGAACGGAATCAGGAAGTAGTAATTGCAAAGCATCGGCATTATTTCTTATATCCATGTTTGGGGCATGAGTAAAAATG
>Ga0209755_10006548_pt1 | contig 12843 bp, 14 predicted proteins | sample TergutCo191P1_FD_187301 | JGI IMG/M metagenome (GOLD analysis project Ga0209755, IMG submission 187301) | Cornitermes sp. P1 segment gut microbial communities from Petit-Saut dam, French Guiana - Co191P1 (SPAdes) (version 2) | ecosystem: Host-associated > Arthropoda: Insects > Digestive system... | reverse complement strand
TCAGCCTTCGGTGAGTTTTTGCCCTTTTATAGTGTGCTTTTTACTATTTTATAAAACTTATCTTTAAATAGTGGGCAACATCCAGAACGAATTAAACGATTTTCTATAGAAACCTACGGGAAATCACATTTCGGTTAACAAATGTGATTCCGGAACAAATTATCTTCGTCAGCCAAGGTATCACTGTATTATGTTACAAAACAAAATACTTTTCACATTCACAACCTCCCAACTGATGCCACAGTGCTACAACATTAAACACTTAGCACTAAAGTATACAACTACATGATTTACATAACCATCACCTGGATGACACTGCTGTGGCCTTCTCACGCTCTCTTGCAGCTTCCATTTCCTTATGCTGTAATGCCCTACGGAGTTTCCAGCTGTGATGTTCTGCTACCACATCTGGTGCAGGCGCAGGCATGTGATATGGATGGTACACACCACGATGATGCTGCTGTGGACCATAACCACTACCTGCACTCCCCGCAGATGGGTTACTCCCGCTGATGTCCTTTGCTATAATTGAGTCAATATGCTCGGATAAAGTAATCGTTTTATTAGACCCATCAGATGCCTGACTGCTTGGAGGAGCATCATGATCCAGATGAACTATGCTGGGACTATGTGATGATTTTAATGGTGAAACTTTTCCATTCGATTCAGGAACATGAAGGGCTGATTGTGACTGTGGTGTGGGTTGTTGTTGCTGCTGCTGCTGCTGTTGTGATGATCCTGGAGGCTGTTGGTCACGATGGAAGCTCTGCAACATAATTAAATTAACCTTTAAAACCCCCACTTAAGCCACAGCGATGGTATCCTCACCTGGCTCACTGTGAACTAAAAGACATAGTACAGCACAATGAAGGGATTTAAATTGGGTCAGTGGGGATACAGGTCTCCCACTGTGTCATGCTTTAAAAGGCTGTGGCACATGCAACAATGCAACAGAGAAAACTCTAAGTATCTTTATGTAAAGAAAGGTGAATATATTACCCCTATACATCCCATGTGGGCCAGGTAACGTAGTTGGTATGGTGACTGGCTATGGGCTGGACAGTCTGGGGATCAAATCCTGGCGGAGGCGAGATTTTCCCCCTGTCCAGACCGGCCCTGGGACCCACCCAGCCTCATGTACAATGGGTATCAATCTTTCCCGGGGACAAAGAGCAGCCGAGGCGTGACGTTGACCCCTCACCCCCTTCTAGTGCCGTGGTCAAGAAAGAGTAGAGCTATACTTCTACTCCCCCTATGGGCTGTACGGCCTGTACAGAGCCTCAGTGCCTGTGCAAGGGTGCACTTTACCTTTACCTTTTTATACATCCCATACAGGGGGAGTAAAAGTATACTCTTCACAGTCTTAACCTTGACACAAGGAGGAGGAGCCACACACCCTGCCACTTTACTCCTGAGTAAAGATCCCCCTGATGCCCACTAAACAGGAGCCCATGTGTGTATGGACATTTTGTAGAAGACACAATCTCTTGCCCCTGTCAGCATTCAAACCCCTGATGACTCAGCCTGTCACCTTTTCTCTAGCCTGTCTATGGTACCTTGGCTTTTACACATCTTGAAGCACTGAAGGAAAATACTGGCATGGTAATTATCCAAAATTTACAATAGAATCCTCACATGGTCACCCTACCAATTATTTCTAACAGTCTTCTATGTGGATATACTGTTAAAGTTTGTAACGCAGTTTGTTACTGTTTCAAATGTAACATATTTATAACTAATTATGTTAAAATACCCCCTGTAAGCATATATAACAAGTATAGACCAGACCAATGAAACAAACACTCATAAAATAAAGACACATCACTTGAGATGAAACAATGAATTCCAATAATCTACACGAAATGAGAAAGTAACTAAGCTCATTCCCTTACTAGAGTTCATACTACATGTTACCTGAAGAATTAAAAGTAAAGTTGCACTACCTGACAAAACTGAAAGGATTTAATATTGGTCAACTTCTGTTTCAAAGATCAAACAAGACAGGCAAAGTACGCGTAACATCACATTAAGGCATGTTCGTCCTACCACTACTGCAGTGGACAATCAATATTCTAAGCCTGTATTTGTAGACTCAGGTATCCAGCATACAACACATGTGCAAAATAGTGTCATCTGTGACCTGTCTGGTTCTACAGTATTTTTCTGCATTATCTAATAAATGGCACAATTTGAGGACAAAAGTTACTGAACATAAACTAGGCCTTGATCTTCTCTACAACTTTTGTCTGAAACATTTCTAATTCCAAGCAGAATTGAGCGAGATATGATCAAAAATGTATATTGATCTTCATGTAAAGTACCATTTATTCTTGTCTGATTTTAAAGAAACCTGAATTTTCTCAAAACATTTTCAAAAAAAATTCACATATCAAATTCCATAAAATTCCATTCAGTGTGAGCCAAACTGTTCCACACATACACAGGGACAGACAATGTCACTTTTTGCAATTTTTCTAACATGCATAAAAAGGAGTTGTACCTGAAAAAGTCTGTCCCCTGGTCTTGTAGGTACAGGACTGTTGGATGGTCCACCTTGGGTGCCACTACCTGGGCTGTCTGTCGAGCTCTGGTTGATCTGATGTGTAATAATGGCATCAATTAAGCTGGCTGCAGTCAGAGTTGAATCACCACTGCCACCACCTGAATTTCTCCCACTTCCCCCACCTCGAGTTACCCCTTCTCGGTCACGAGTTCCTTCACCTCCTGCAAGACAGAATGGTCAAATGTATTACTCAGCAGTGGAAATTCACTGGTAAGGATAACAGTCTAGCTACAAAAATAAGATTCAGTGTAAAAGACTGAAGCTATTGAGGACATCAGTTTAACCTTTAAAAGATACCAGGAAAACACTTCCCAATTAAAAGTTCATCCCCTTCATATAGAAGGGGAAACACTGTCCCACAGTGGGAAATTAAATTGAACCATGTGCCAGCCACCGTGGAAGCATGAGATTTCAAAGGCTGTACTCTAGAAGTTAAGACAGTTAGCAGTGTAGACACAAAATCAGTATCACTTACCATGCTGTGACTGTTGTGAAGCAGCATGAAGCCTGGCAGGTGGTGGTGGCTGCCCACCAGGTGGTCCATCCCTCTGAAAACTCATAAACATTCGTGTGGTTTCTCGCTCGATGTCTGAGACACGCTGGTGGTCACGATATGCAGCAGAACGATAAACCACCGGCTGTTGATGGTGCCTCTGTTGTCGCTGCTCATACTCTACAGCAGATAACCTTACTTGCTGCTGCTGCTGCTGCTGCTGTTGCTGTTGCTGCTGCTGCTGTTGGTGTAGCTGCTGATGCAAATGTACCTGTTGCTGCTGTTGCTGAAGTTCCCTGTGTTGCTGGATCTGATGACTTTCACGATCCCTTTCTCGATCCCTCGATGCAGGTGGAAGGCGCTGCTGCCCCTGGTCCTGTTCCCTCTCCCTTCCTGATTGGCTGTAGCGTTCTAGATGATGGCCTTCTCTTACAGCAACACCAAACCTCTGTTGCTCAGCATGACTTTCTCTCACGGCTGCATATCGCTGTTCAGCTGAATGAAGCACTTCACGCTCACGTTCCCGAGTGACAAAAAATCTCTCTCGCTCTTGCATCTGATGGTCAGTCAACATGCGAGCACTGTTTAAGGAGTCAGCCATAGTCTTTCCCAGACCCTCATGATGGTGAGAGTGATGAGGAGGAAGATGATGCTGTTGCTGAGGCTGAGGCTGCTGACGTTTGTCTGAATCCTTGTGAGGGACAGGCAAACTGGGCTGCTGGACAGCTACATCCACCAGTGAGGAAAACGCCTCATGGCCTGGTGGTGGATGACCAGGTGGAGGATAGTGGTGGGAATGATGCTGGGGATGATGGGGCGTTAAGTGATGAAGTCGCTGATGTGGAGATGCAGCTGGAGATGGAGGTTTTGGATTTCCACCATTTCCACTGCTGGGGGGCCTAGATGGAACTGCATTGTGCCTGGGTGTGGAGTGAATAACACCCTGGCGTGCTGGTGGGGGAGGAGTGTGATGAGGAGGAGTTTGTGACTGCTCCATTCCAACAGCATTGGCAGGTGATGTTCGTGGCAACCTTCCATCAGCTGCTAGGTACACTGAAGATGCATTCGCTGTGGGATAATAATGAGGTGACGATGAAATGCCACGAGGTGAGGGCGAATCCTGTTGTGATTTCTCTGAGGGAGGTGGATTTGAAACTGGAGGCGCTCGCCGAGGTGAAGGCATCTGCTGTGACGTGATAAAATCATTCATTATGATTTGGCGCTGCTGATCAAATGGGAATGATGTAGTTGATCGTGACGACTGATGTGAGTATGGTGAAGTAAAACCTCCAGAAGAAGTGGTCTGTGGGGCTGGAGCTTCTCGCTGGTATGGTATATACCCTGGTTGTCCACCACTACTAGCAGGTCCTGTGGAATTACTTCCAGCATTCTGAGATACAGCAGCAGGTGACAGTCTCTTGTAATAATCAAAAACAGGTCCCTGTCCTTGTGATACTAATGGCAATCCACCCCTATCCGCACGTTTGTCTGGTGGTAGGTGGTGTGGGGTATGATGGACAGGAGTACCTTGAGTGATAGATCCACTCATTGCACCTCCCTCTTTCCCTTGTTGATGTGGTGGTGTCATTTGACGAAGCAGGCCCTCATACCGAGGCTGTTGATGTAATGATCCTGGTCCACCCGCCATAAGCGATGCAGATGAAGACACAGGTGTACCATGGGTAATCGAGCCTGTCTTCGCACCAACAGGAGGCAGCTTTGGTGACAGCTTTGGAGGCAAGGATGGTACCTGTTTATACCACAGCAATTTCAGAATATTAATAAACTAAGTAGAGCTTGTTGGAAAAAGATGATGGGATAAAGTGAACTTGTTATTCTGGTTATATGATAAATGTGTGTGGAAATCTAAGTGTCTGCTGTCATGGGTAATCTCAGCCTTGAACACAACTTGACACTACACTTAAAATTCTGCAAATTTATACCTTAAACAGCTAATCAACACACTCATGTAATGACTTTGATGTATTAGTATTTTGGGTTGTGATGTCATGCAGTCGTTACTCAATGCCATAAAAACCTCAAATCTTACTTTGCATAATGTTTTAATGTCTGGAAACTGACATGATTTATGCTTCATAATGAAAAATCCTATCAAACCATCATGTATGGAGAGCACAATGTGTTAAGTTAGCATGCTTTCAGGTGACTCACTTAAAATTTGAACTACATTAAAATTTACTTCTGCACTTGTTCTCTCGCAACATGCTATATAAGGCTTATTTTTACTGAAGTCTAACCTTAGTTATTTTGGTACTGGGTCCCTGAGGCCCAGTTCTGGAGGAAGGTAGTTGCTGGTTCATAACCAGATGAGGAGTTGGGCCACCACAAACTGAACTCCCACCTCCACGACTATCTGAATGTGGTAGGACGGCAGACACAAATACAGATGGAGATTTGGAAACACTTCGAGGCTGCTCAGATGATACTACCACCTGAAAGTTAACATGTACTAATAAACTAAGAAACTCTACAAAAAGAGCAGGGAAGCAAGTAAGAACTTCATTGTAAAGCAAACCTAAGCATTAATACATGACAGCTACACAGACACAACGCTCTTAAAATGGTGTACATTAGTTTTTATTTTCTGTTGTTCATGGTTATACTATCACAATCACTCATGACTCCAGGAAACATGTAAACCAAATGCTACTTGATCATGAGCAATACAAGCACATGTCTGCATACAGTATCTAAAAGGTATCAATAAGAAAATTCTTCCCTTTCTACAGTAAATTGGGACAACTTCCCCTGGTACAGTGAGTTATCATGTCTATAGAAGTATCTGAGATTTGAGGTTTTCAGAGCAGTAAGGATTATTATGGTCTTCTTGGATGTGATACTGTCTGTACTCATAGTATCACATTTCAAAAGAGCATAATCACACAGTTATTAGTTTCATTTTTTAAATCTAAATATCTACAGAGCCAGTTACTGTAAACTTTAGCCACCGCCCCCCAAACAAACACACACATGTGTGTAGGATGGGTGATTGTTTAAGTTATTTATATATATTATTCACGCTCGAGCACACACACAAAAGATGCTTCTATCAACATGCCTTTATATAAGCACCACTACACGTGCAATCTAATATGGTGAATAGGAATCTTATCTACTACCGCCTCAACACAATGTTTCTGTCCACCCACACAAAAATCTTTCAATAATAATACACCAATACTGAACAGATCTTGGCACACTTATGGATTTAATTTCATTTTATCTGAAGGACGAGAACATGAAATGGTCAGGACATTCGGTATCTGGACCAGACATTTCAGCATTTCAACAGTGCAATTACAGTCATGTTTACAGATAACTTCCCTGGCAGAGGGAGGGAACTTGCGTACGAATGTGGGAGAAGTTAATGTTACAAAATAAATGGAGTGGGCAACGAAGTAATAAAATACAAAAACAGTAATATAATTATCAATAAGAACAAAAGAAGAATATTCCAGTACTAACTTACACTCTATTATTAAGGCACAATAAAATGCAGAAATAGCTTAATATAGAATATAGTACATGCATTCATAATAATATTGGATATTCTGAGGAAAGAAGGCAACACCAACACATGCACACAAACCAAAGTCATTATAACACAGTTCAACTCTACTTAATTCAGTCCCTGGTACAGCTAACTGATATAAATAAGGTGTTTGTACACATAATTACTGCACACCCTGTGACTGTCACTTTCTGTACAAGCTACAATAAAACCACTATCCATTGTTCCCTTATGCGTCAGTTTCCCACAATTATTATTCAATTCTTACAATCCCATAAACTGTCCATATAAGTAACACATAATTACACTGGATGTCTCATTTCTCAAAGTGCCATTTCACTATGTAAATTATTCCTAATTCTCAATCATTTCATTTATTCATTCCACTGACACATAAAGGATGGGACGATTCCTTGCCATTCTCAACTTCTTTCATTCCTCTCTGTTATATACCCTTTCCTTCCACACTTTTCCACCCACTAATCTTCCATGCTCCCTCACTTCATCTTGCCATCTATTTCTTGGTCTACCGCTTAGCCTTGTTGCTTCCAAATTCATATATAATACTTTTTTGTGAAATCTATTTTCCTCCATTCTCTATCCATGCCGAAACAAACGTAATCTATTTAACCTTAATGTCTCTGTTATAGTAGGTTTTTTAACAACTGCATCAATTTCATTATTTGTTAATATCCTCCAATTTTCTTTTTCATTGTCATATATTGGGCCTAAATTTCTTCTATACACTTTCCTTTCACAAATGTTTATTCACTTTCTATCTCTCTTTGTTAGTATTCAGGTTTCTAATGCATATGTTAAACTTTTGTCTATTATTGTGATCTTCAGTCTTAATTTTAGTTTCTTAGATATATTTTATTTCTAAAAAAATTCTGTGTCACAAAGTATGTTCTGTTAGCATTTTTTATTCTTTTTTGTAAATCTAATCCTTATTCCCTGAATGATCGTATCTCTAAAAGAAAAGCAGGGACAGTGACATCATGTTTTTAGGAAGGAAAGTAGCACATATTTTTGTAACGGTGTTCATGTACTTACACAAATCAACTGCAACAGTAACAAACCACAAGACCACAAAGTACGTAACCTTTGTATGAAATTATGTACGCGAGACACCAAAAACTGTTTACTATAGTTACAGACCTTGATGAGACCCACACTCTTTGGTATATAAAGCAACCCTTTTTGAATTTTGAGTTATTATTGACAAATTTAGAGTACATTCCCCAACAAAATGCAATGAAACTCCCTGTGCAGGTAAAGTAAGGTAAAGGTAAAATTATTCCCATGCTTAATTATGCGCTATGCCATGACATCATGAGGCAGGAGAATCTGGTACCACCTATTCTGAACCTTGAACCTATATGGAGTAGGCTAATCAACTTCACACCATGCCTGTTTTAACCCAGGGAAAGAAACACCACAACTCACTGGAATGGGAGCCAGATGGGCTCTGAAGCTGGCCCATTTATTCCGGAAAAGAGAAAATCTCTTACCCCAAACGGCAGATCACTGATAATTTAAGAAATAATAATCCCAACATTAAAAATAATTTCCACTTAAAATATGTCAAATTTGTTACGCATAATCTCAAAGTTAAACATAACCACTCTGTCTGTAACTATTCACAACACAATGTATGGTACATTTAGGATCTACATTCCAAAGGTCACATCCTTAGCACCAGCATTTCATTAGTTCTTTGCCACCAAAACAAAACATAAAGAAATCTTCTGCATGGCTGCCATACTGTTACTTTACATTCCACATAATTACCGCCTTAACAGAAGTTGCATATTTTTCAAAGATGTTACCGCACATCACCTCATTACCCTAAAGAAAATGGAACTAGTCTTGTTCCCACCTTGGAAGTCCATGGAGTCCACCCCTACCCAGTTGTTATTACTAACTGTACAACATTCAGGATTATGGTGTCGGGGAGTGTTTCAACTGCATACTGTTACTACCAACATCTGTAAAAATCACTCAAATGGTTAGAAATTAAAATGAAAGACACACATAAACACAGACAGCCTGTTGATGCCTAATTTGTCCTTTAAAGAAGATAACTAGGTTAAAGAAAATAAAAACTAGAAGCAGCAAATGAAGACTACAATACCTGATGGGGGTAGCATCCAGGTTCAGTGCGGAATATAGTGACCGATGGAGGCGGAGGTGGTGGTGGATGGTGAAGGCCAGATTTATGAGCAGGTGGAGGGATACTAAGTAGTGTGGTATGAGCAGGTAATGAGGGCGAGTCACGATGCTGCGGATGGTGCGGATGGTATGGTGAATCACCCCGTGACCCCAATGGACTGGAAGCCATTGGACTAGGACTGCCACGTGGTTTCTTAATGCTCAAGTCAAGGGTCACTCCTTCTGGTTCGGTCCTCTCACTCCTTTCGCTTCGTTCTCGTTGCACCTGTTGGACCTGGCACAAAAGGATCCATCTCACAACCTGCACTTACTCAAGTTGAAGTACTGGTAGTAATACTCAAACAGGAAAAACTGTAAGTTATTCTCTAATGCTGATGAGAGTTACATTCCATTCATTCATTTGTACTTATATGTCTACTAACCAACTGGACAGGAAAAGTGCTAAAATTACAGACACGCAATGCTTCACATACCACATTTTATTTCCAGAAAACCACAAATTGCCATCTCTCAGAGCTCTATAAAAAACATAAGAATCTTCCTTTTAGTTAATTAAAGTACTGTATAATGTTTCCAATAAATTCCAAAACACATTATTCTATTATGTTAACCATTGTGGGCCTCTAGAACACACACAGTATGTTGTAAGGTTGAGAACTCAATCACTTGAAATTTTATCATGCTGAATGCATGTTCTCTCTCTCTCTCAAAGCATTTTCATATTGCTCAATCAAGGCTTTTAGCTTAAGCCGAAACATATCACCCAAATATAACATATAACATCCCAAACATGCAGTTGTAATTGGTGCCCCCTCCTCCTTCCCCTTCAATTCCATACACTACTTCTACGTGTTCTGATCACAAACGGCTATCTGACATCTGACATCCCTCACAGCAGTTCTGGTGAAGATAAAATTATTCTGCTTTGTTACACCTTCTCAGGTGGTTAGTAGTTTCCAACATTTCGAAGGATCATAGTGCATTCACCTTTAGGTCCTAGAGTGTTCTTGACCCTAATGATCAGTAACTATTTACCAAACAACATGGCACAAAACCCCAGACAATTTAACCCTCTTAGTGCCAGGCTGTATGCTACAAACAGAAAATCTGTCCAACTAGAGAAATACTGAGACGTGCAATGAGCAAGTCATGTTATTTGGTGATATGATATGATATGATTGGTGCTTAAGTCTCATGGATGAGAAGGAAGCTTAACACACTTAAAATGCTGCCTGAAAGACTGCCTGGTGGCACAGCACACCTGAGTACCAGTGGCCAACAGATAGGTCACCCAACACTACAAGAGTTAAATCTTCAGTAATGGTCATATTTGTCTTTTCTTTGTAACCATGCCTGCTTAATTCACAGGCAAAGTTTAAAAAAAAAAAAAAAGAGAGAGAGAGAGAAAAGAAAAGAGAAAAGAAAAGAAGAGAAAAGAAAAGAAAAAGAAAAAAGAAGAGGAGAGGAGAGGAAAAGAAAAGAAAAATAAAAACATAAAGCAATCCCATTACAGGCCTGGACAGGCCCTGAGGGCTCCAGGAGGTCGAGGCTCCCAGATTTCAAGACAATCGGCTCATGAAGGTGGAAAGGTTGTCAGCCCTACGCACTGGCCGCCTTCTCCCCCCAGGAAATATTCCTGGTACTCATTTCTGTTACAGGCCATAGGGCAGCTGGAAGGATTATGTCAATGAAAAATTCCACTGACACCATCAGGGATCGAACCCATTACCTTCTGGCTTGTGGTGCAGTGCCTCAACCAACCGCGCCACAACATGCCCTCAAATGACAAGCAGCAAGTATTTTAATAATGAAATTGTAAATAAGCATTACCTGCACCACAACTAGACCCTCCCGTGGCATCTCATTAGCAGTGGTAGAGCAAGGTGTAATGGTAGCCTGCATCTGTGGAACATGCTGAAGTATAGCTGCCGCAGAAGTCCCACTATTGGGAATTGTCAGATGCTGCTGCTGCTGCTGCAGGGAAGTATTCCCTGATGCACTGCTGCCATGATGATGTGAATTCACAACGGACAGTGCTGCTATAGATGTTTCCTGAGGAAGGTGCACTCTCAAGGATGGTGGTGGCTGCTTCAAGTCTGCTCGGTATTCACGGACAAAAGTGATGTCTATTACGTAAACAAAATTTCCAATAAATTCACAGTCCACATATTGCAAGGTTCAATACAAATTTTTTTCTACAGAAGAGCATAAAATACACAATCATAATTTACTGCAACTACAGAGCAGAAAACAATAAATTGTGTATAATGCACAAACATCAATGGCAAACTGTTATAAAAAAAAAAATATTACATTTAACCAATATAGCAACGTACAAAATACTAACATAGCTGCCTGAAGAAAAAATTACACTATTTGCTAGAAAATAAGACTAGAATTCTTTTATAGTTCATCACCTAAAAGGTGTGGGGCACCCTACAATCATTCACACACCCACACTTCCATGCACGTGCTCACACACACACACACAAAGACATCCTGCACAGATGCCATAGATGCCATATTTACTCGAATACAAGACATTTCTTCCTAAATTTGGCACTTAAATATGTGAGGTCGCCTTAAATTCATGTACAAAGCATCAAAACGGGCCACGCCAAACAGGATCGCTCTGAAGTGGATCATGCCGAGCCAAGTCAAGGCCTGCAACGCCCCATCGTCATGTGTGATCTGCACTCTTGTGCTATTATGTAGCGCAGAGAGGCAATTCATTGCCGACATTTCAGAACAACATATCGGCCCCATCTTCAAAGGTCAAGAAATCCAAAAGAGAGAAAAGAGCATGACTGCAATTGGAGGAGGGGGAGCGGGCTTTTCCATGATCTAACTTTTTTAATAAACATGATGTTTCAAAAGTAGGCTATGTTTCAGTTTTCAGGCAAAGAAGCACCTAACCTCATCTACTCTTAGATTGAGCTAAGCTCCACCACTGTGCACAACAGGTACAGTAACATGTTGTGACACGCACCTGAGTACAAATGTTGTCCATGGGCAATAATAAGAAAATGGCTACTGAAAATTAAAAATTAACTCCATGGCTCAAAAATAAAACCTTGACCATTCCACAGATTCAAATAGTAAGAGCCATGAAATTGGACTGACCAGACCACAGACAAAACACACACACCCCCCCAGAACACAGGTGTTTAAAATTCTGAACACCACTAACACCATTTGTGGAGAAAACTGTGAATCTTTGTTGATTCAAGTAGGTTTATAAGCCAAGAAATATACATGTATAATTTAGTCAATGTAGATCATGGTAGTGCTGCTCATTGGAAGTGACTGCAAAGGGTTTTAAGAAGTGCTGTATATATAGTATATGTAATATATATATTACATATATTATATATATTTGACTGTAAATGGACTTTCACCTGGTGGCAGTGGTTATTATGCATGTACATAAATATGACATAAAGATAACATACATGAAGGATCTAAAAAAATTTAAATCAGGAGGGCTACATGAGAAGCATGCAGTAGCAACTTGGGAGTTTTCGGAACCATCTCAGCATTCACTTATAGACACGGAAACCAAGAAAAACCTGTGACAAGGTGGCCGGTCGCAGGACCTTCCGAATACTGACTTCTAGCCAGTAATCCAGCAACTGAAGTATGTAACACAGCAATACACACATTGTAAAACAATACACAAGGTAAAAAAGATACACAAAATATAGCAACACAATACACAAAAGATCAACTACAGTTAGCAGCAATGTACATAGCAAAAGCAACATAATGGGAAGAAAGTACTGTGCCTAGTTTCTAATACTGTTACTCAACAGGTACAGCACACCAATTTTAAGAGGACACTTCACTTCACTTCACCTCACCAACCATAACTACCTTTCACGGTATGCCCCAGTTTACCCTTCATTGCACTACACTTCACTCCAGTGCAGTGGATGGCAGTGATGATGATATATTGTGGATTGACAGTGAAGAGGATAGGACTGTTAGGAGTGAGTGCGAAGAAGATGAAGGCACTGACTGTGGAGATACAGTGACACTGACTGGTAAAGATATATAGTATCCGACGTGCTTAGTGTATCAAGT
>Ga0209755_10006547_pt1 | contig 12843 bp, 6 predicted proteins | sample TergutCo191P1_FD_187301 | JGI IMG/M metagenome (GOLD analysis project Ga0209755, IMG submission 187301) | Cornitermes sp. P1 segment gut microbial communities from Petit-Saut dam, French Guiana - Co191P1 (SPAdes) (version 2) | ecosystem: Host-associated > Arthropoda: Insects > Digestive system >... | reverse complement strand
TTTGTAACATATGTCGGGGGTTTCTCAAGCACATAGCACTGTGTGGGGCATGTTCTGTGCACAGGAACAATGAAACAGGTCTCTGGAAATATAGGACCGTAGATTCTTAATTTTTGGACTGTGGCATATATTGAATTATTTTACCTATATATATTAACTCATTTAATGTCTGTTGTTTGCTTGTAGCCTAACAATTATAAAACCAGACTGGTGTTTTATGCTTATGTAACAATTAAATAACCAAACTAGTGCTTGTTTGCAGTAGCTGGCAACACTGGTGCATAGAGTAATGTAACTGCTTGAGTCAGCAGTTTTGGTGTAGTCATTTAGCTGCAATCTGTATTGTGGTGGCACTAAGGGCTTTGTAGGCACACTGCTTGTTTGTCAGAAAATTATGCGGGAAGGAATATGCTTAGGTTTTTCACTAAGATTTTTGGAAGAATATCACCTTTTGGAAAAAGTAGGTCCTGGTGAGGAGATTTTTATCTTAGCATGTCATCCAAAAAACCAAACAAAGATTGTCCATTGGAAAAGTCTGGAGTCTTCTAGACTTTGCTGCTGTCAAAACCAGGTGTGAAAACCATGCTTCTGTGTTTCTCTGAGAGGAAAATAATTATTGTACATCAGTTTTTCCCACAAAATAAATTCAACTAACCATTCTGTTTCAAGTTATTAAGTGTTTAAAGCAACATGTGTTAAACAAGACCAGACGTTTGGCCATGCTTGTGGGGTGTGCATTATTATAGTGTGCCTTTCCACCCAGCACTCTTGCTAAAGTAATTTTTGGCCCAAAGCACAAATAGGTGTTTCAACATCTATGGTATTCACTTTATTGCAACACTGTGACATTTCAGTGTTCCCAGATTTTAAAATGTCTGTGAAGAGATTTGATTTTGGATCACTTGAAGATGTTCAGAATTGTGGCGCAACAGTTCTCACAGCCTTCAGAAAATGATGCCAGCAGTGTTACCAGACACTTTCCACAGCATGTATAATCAGAAAGCAGGAAATTCAAAAGTGTTCACACTCAGTAAATGTTAATGAAAGAATCACCACGATTATTTGTCATATCTCATATATCTTCACTGTATTAGTTTAGATTGTAGATTTTGATATGGAGGGTACTGTGGTACATAGCTTGTTAAGAGACCTGTTCCAGATCATGGTGAGCTTCCTCCTACCAGTGAACCTTCATGGCTTACTGCAGCTTTTATTGTCTGTGTGATCCACCTTCTGTTCGTCCTGACACCCATGTGATTAGTTACTACAGGACATGTCTGCACGTGCGTGGCTTTTGTTTTTACATATTATTCTTTTGTTATCAATTTTACTTTTCTTTTCACAGCAGTTTACACAAATTTCTTATAGATTTTCCTGAGGAGATTGGAGGAAGGGGATTTTACACACACCCTCACACATCCGTGGACATGCATGTGTGCACACATGCGCACTCACACACACATACACACACACATTTTTTGAAAGTTTGTGTTATATGTTTTTACCATGTTTTAGTTAATGTGTAATACTTTTCAATTAATTGCTGCGTAAAAGTTAGCAATAGCAGTAAAGGGACATTAATTATTATATTTCCATTTAACAGGAAATCTCTTTAAGTGGGAAACATATTAAATTGACAAGATATATATGTTCAGTAATGTGGGAAAGTTTTGGTATTAAATTTTTCCATCTCCAGTGGAAAAACTTAAGCAGGGATGTCTTGACTGGTTTTCATTGTATATAGTTGTTTACTTCTATACAGCATTCTGTTATATAAGTAACTTTCTCACACTCTTTGTTTGCAGATGAAGATAAGGCCAGAACCCACACAGAACTATAACACCGAATTCTGTAGGTGTTATTACAATTGTTGTGGAAAGACAATGCAGACTTTACTATGTTGCACTGTATGGGATTTACAGAATTCACTGTTTGCCACTGCAGGTCCTATTATGTGTGGGTATGTGAGTGATTGAGTGAGTGAGTGTGTGTGTGTCTGTGTGTAGATGTAGATTAATACAAAAATAAAGACTGCAGCAAATAGTGTTTGCATTGGTGAACATATTCAGTCAGTGCAGCATGAGAAGGGAATTGCAAGTTTCACAGCACAAGGTGAGAAGAGGTAGCGTATGTTTTTGTACAGTATTGGCACATTGTGTTTATTCTAATACCTGGGGATGTAAAACAATAGTGATTACTGTCATCAAAGATCTGTTTTAATGTGGTAGTACTTAACTGTGACATCAATGATAAAACAGAAAATTGATATTTATTGTGGAATGTGAATTGTTTCTTAAAGACATACAAAACCATTTTTGTGCATTTATAATAGCATTAATACTTACAAATAGCATATCCCTCTTGGTATTACACTTTTCTGACTGCAAAGCTATGTTTCTGGTACAGGAGGTTCCCATCATCCAATTCCTCAAAATCTGTTTCCCTGTGTATGTTAGGCCAAATTTTTGTGGGACCTAACTAAACAACTGTGTGGAGCAGAGTCCTTCTTGAGAAGGTATAGGTCCTCAGATAGTTGAGAAACTCCCTGCATTTTATGGAACCTGAAGGTTCAATACCACATTCAGAAGTACCCACAATCTGTCCCTAACCTGAACCAGATCAATCCAGTCCATGTTCCCCTGTCCCACTTCTTGAAGATAGGTTTTAATATTATCCTCACACCTATGAAGAGGTCTTCCAAATGGTCACATTCCTTCAGGTTTTTCCACCAAAACCCTGTATGCACCTCTCCCCTCCTGGATATATGCCACATGTCCCACCTATCTCATTGTTGATTTTATCACCAAACAGTATTTGATGAGAAGTACAGATTATAAAGTTTCTTATTATTCATTCTTCTCCATTCCCATTACTTATCCCTCTTATGCCCAGATATCTTTCTTAGAACCCAAATGGAATGCTCTCAGTCCATGTTCCTCCCTTGATATAAGAGATAATGTATTTTGAGGAACTATACATAAAAATTTCTTGTACTTCAGGGACCATTTCCAATAGCAAATAGTTTCAATATCACATTCATCTGCCATTTTCTTCCACTGTTCTCATGATAAAAGCTTGTATTCATAGTTTAATTGTAAGAGTACTGTACACACCAGCCCTCTTCCCATTAATCCATACTTATATTATTTATTGTGGGCTGAAATTCCCCATAGATAGGGGATTTGCATGAAATGATGTTTTTCTCATCCAGTTGACCACATTTAATGAGGACTCCCTATATTAAGACTGTATTCCTTATCAAATCCATATAAAGTGCAGTTGTTTTTATTTCAATACACTAGTATTTAACAACAAAGCACATCTGAAATTGATGCAGCATTTCCTGCTTACTGTCCTCGGTCTTCATAGTAGAATAGAGTACTCATCCTAGTTGAATTAAAATTGCTGAACAGTAGAATAGATGCTGCCATGTAGTTTTTTTGGCATATTTCATCGCCATCTCTTCATCTGTGTCTCACAAGATGTCAAACTTCAGAATGGAGCTAACACGTTATCAGCAGTGTTCCTTAAGGACATAAATCTGTATTTAAAAGTGATACATAACGTGGAAATGATTACTTTTAGTAAGTTTTAGATGATATGCTTTAACTTCTGTACACTAGCACAAAATGAATTAATGTTTGAGTATAAAACATAAATTTCTCATCTTCCAAGCCTTTATCACATCTAGTATGCAACACATTTTAAGGGTTTTTTTCATGTGTTGACAAAACTACATAACCTGAATTTACGAGTACAAGGGTTTAGTAAGTCGCTGGGTAGTGAAATATGTATATAATACTTGGTTCAATTAAAACTAATTTCTGTTGCTGTAATGACATCCCATTATTTGACTAGTAATTGGGTACCTTAGCACACACAGATGAAGAAGTGTTTACTTTATTGTATTTTCCCAAACAGTTCGACAGATGACCATTGAGTGTCCATACTGCCACTGATCACTAACAAGGGGTTCCAGTAGCTTACTAGTACTGATACTTTGTACACATTATTCATAGTTGTATTAATTAGTTCATTCAGTTTATTTATTCTCACTATCGTAACTTTGGGTGCAGCTACATTTCAGCTTCTTCTTATAAAACTGAATTTACTCATGATGGCATGTTCCAAATGCTGCTATATGGGAAAGTGGTATTGTTGAATTGCCGAATCATAAAAGGAAAGTTTGTCAGCTGTTGGGAAATCACTGAAATTTCCTCACTTCATTGGCATTCCATGCTACTTGTGTCAGCGTATTGGGAATTAGCTTTTCTCCGTGTTAGTACTTACATGTGTGTGTGAGATGTGTTGTCTTCTATTTATTTTCAGTTTCTTGGCTCTAGTTTCTGTAATGATGGTTTGAGAAATATTTTTCAGATGTTACTTAAGTAGTTGAATGTTTATAACAACTGAAATGACTTCTTTTTTCCAGTTTCCAAAATAATAGGTGGAAGAAATATTGTAATATTGCTGCACTGGAGCTATAATATATCCTGTCGTGTGCATGCATGCATGCTACTCCAGTTTGTGACATCAGATCTAATATGTCTTGTAGGAGATGCTAATTGACCTCCCATTTAATAGTTTTTAAACTGAATGTTATTTAGGAATTGGAATAAAGTTTTCTTAACCATACGTTCATCAGGAACATGTTTCCTTATGTTCTGTAGGGTGTTTAAGAGTGATAGACCAGGCAACCCCGGTGATTATCATTGGTGGACGCTGTTAGTACTACATAAATCAGAATTGTTACCAGTGAATGCCAATTGACATATAGCAAATACAGTTTAATTTACTACAACTTATTGTATTTGGTGTCAGTTAACCTGACAGTTAAATACGAGGGTGAATCAAAAAGTAAAGGCAATTTTTAAATTATGCGGTAACTGGGACAGAGAGGAGCTGCCACATTGCGCAGTATTGACAGTGCCAGTTGAAGAGTTCAGCCATGTGCAGTACAGCGCTCTGCCTTCAGTTGAGTGGCAGCAACGAGGGCGAAAACATGGACGCTCCTTTGCAAGATTGCACCATTGAAGAACAACGTGGCATAGTGCAGTTTCTTTGGGCAGAAGGAGTGAAACCTGTGGAAATTCACCGTCGTATGTTGGCTGAGTATGGACAGAGCACCATGAGTCAACAAAAGGTTTATGAGTGGGTGAAAAGGTTTAAATCGGGTCAAACATGTGCTACTGATGAAGGTCTTTCTGGTCGGCCATCAACATTGCACAGCCGAAAAGCTTCTTCTCTGCAGGAATACAGAAACTAGTTGAACGATATAACAAATGCATTGTGTTGCAAGGAGACTGTGTAGAAAAATGATGTAAAATTGCTCACAGTTACTTCTATTAAAGCCATAAAATGTATTTTGCCTTTACTTTTTGATTCTCCCTCATATATTGCACTCTAGCATACAGGTAACTATATTATTTTATCTTCCAAGTAAACATGTACAAAACATGCTCATGATGTGTTTGAGCTCTCCAGGTATTGGGATTTAAATTAAAATTGTCTCCTACATCTACAAATTTCAAATGTGAGGTTTTTAGGATCTTTTTTGACAGTGAAAATTCATATTGTCTCCTGGGTTGCAACACTATGTAGCTGGTAAGTGTCTATTAACATTTCAGAGAACATGCTGTCTTAATAACCCAGAAAATGGGGTCATGGTGCTCCTCTGAAATGTTGGTACTCACCTGCACACTATATGGTGTCATAATCCACAAGACCACATTGTGTACCAATTTAAAAGGTTCTTAGATTAAATTGCTTTCCCAGAACAAGAGTGTTACTGTCTGTTGACAATGGGGAAGAATTCTGAATAAGGCAAGTTGTGGAATGTTGCAATAAGATATTTCATACCAAAAATGGCCCCAGAGAAATACGCAATCTTGATTATTGTGAGAGGTAGTGTTGTCAACAAGTCACACACAGTGTTGGACAGAACAGATGAACAAAGTAAACAAGAAGGGTCTTGGACAGTAGGGAAAAGCAATGAAAGACCAAATCTTAATCCAAAACTTGTTTAATACTTGTTTTTCTGACATGTTATTTGCATTATGTGTGTGTATGTGTGTGTATATATTTAATTGCTAATGGGAGAAGCAAGTGATAAGCAAATAGTATGGAAATGTTCCAGGTGTTACAGTATTTTATTCAAAATGCTGGTGACGTACACATTAAGATAATAATTGGTTATTTTGGTCTGCAGACAGAGTAGAATTGTATCAGCAGGCCATGTATACATTCAACCATTATTTATTTACAATAATATTGGTAGCATATTTGGTCAGGATATAATTTTTCATAATGGAATGAAAATGTCTCGTTCTCTGGCCCTTATTGCAACTGTCTGCAGTTCTGCTGTTATTCATGTGTTATGAACATACCAAGCATAAAACTTCTCATTTTATGCTCACTACTTGTCTTGACATTTTGAAGGACTTTGACATTTCAGCCCCTTTTTCACTGTACCACCTTCGCTGTCACACTTAACAGGCTAGGTGTAACTTATTGGATTAATAAAATATTTATTTGTAAAAGAACCTATGATTTTTACACTTTTAATGTGGTCAAGATTTTACTCTTAAAATACTGTTAAATTTCAAGCTGTTAATATGGTAGAAAAGAGATGCTGTCATTCAAGATTTGAGTTTCTGACAGTGGTGTTGTTGCAGGCTCAAGTCTTCTAGGATGTTATGTCATGTCGCCTTGTAAATACATTCTGGCATTTCAGAGGTTGATATTACCTTCATTATCATATTTTCACAAGAAAAACCATCCTAACTGTGGTGCAACCATTACATTCAAAGTGGAGAAAATGGCATTACCTACTTCCAGAAGAACTGAGTCCTGGCAGTGTAAACATTATATGTGTTGTGGAGGAATTCCTATAAGTTAAATGAGCATAGACCTGGGTGTTAAATATGGTGTGAGGTTATGATTTAGATTCATTGGGCTTAGGATAGGGTCTAGTGGTATGCTGTTTTGAAGATATTAATGAATGTGGTAAAGAAACATGCAGTCATTGTATCCTGCTACACACTGGCGTGTCAGTTACGAAATACAGACACAAACAGCCCACAGGGTGAGAGACAGAGAACTCCACACTAATGTTGTGAACAGGGAGGTTCAGTTCTTCTTGAACAGGCTGTGACAATCTCTTGTCCGTTCTCTGAAGGAAAGGAAGAAGCTACTCTCCAAGGACAAGGCAGTACTTGCTCCCAACATTACACTTTTCTACCAATGCCCTCAATAACAGAGCTTCACACTTGCTACTTCCTATATATTGTGGCTCTAAAAAGAGCCACTCTTATTACTTAGTTTCACATTTCTGCCTCACACTTCCCAGTGGTTCAGAGTACATTCAACCTTCTGTTGATTCTCCATGGGTCTGACCACCTATCTCTGTAACATGACCCAAACCTTGCCCTACACATTTTGACCCTGGAGATGAAGGCAGCCTTTTTGCTGAACTGTAGGTGTCCACCTGCAAGTCTATATGGTTTCACAACCCAGAAGACATATCTTGGTACAAACTTGTTTTGTAGTCACCACATTGTCACAATGATAAATATAATCCCCCACATATAGCAGTGGCCAGATTACTTACTGTTTGTAGATGTGAGGATGAAGAAGCAAGCAGGTAAAATAGGAAGCATTAGCACATGCCACAACACCTAGTGTTTTTTGTATGTTTCAAAAACATCCCTGGAGACTGAAGTTATGCATGTACTTCGTACATAATAAATGTTTTTTAAAGAGCTATGTGCAGTGTCGGGGATCTCATCTAGGAGTAATCTGATCACTACCGTAACACAACCACATTTGAACCTCAATTACATATCCCTTTTGTATTACACATGGGTATAGACATATCATCATCATTGACTCTACATCCCTGGGTGGGCCTTGGCCTCCTTGAGTATAGCATAAATTCTTTCACATAATATAAAATAGGTACTATGTAATCTATGGACAGGAGCATCCGCAGTGGGACTATAAATTCACTCCAAGAAAACAAAGGAGCTATGGATAAAATCAAAGATTACTACAAATGTAAAAATAAATTATATAGTCATTGAAAGAGTCAAACAATTTACATATCTGGGTAGTGTTGTAATGGTAGACAGAGTAGCACTCCAAGATGTTAAAAAAAGCACAGATCAATAAGGCAAATGGGATTTTGTGTAATTGTACTCATTGTGGAGGAATAAAATTATAATGATGAAGACTGAGATCTGTATATTTGATAGTAATGTAAAATCTGTACTGCTCTTCGCGTGTGAAATATGGAAAGTGACTAACCAAATAACAAATAAATTACAAATATTTGTTAATCAATGTTGGCAAAGAATAATTGGCATAAGATGGCCTGAGATAATAAGTAATACCAAGCTGTGGGAAGCTACTTCAGAGAAGTCTATAGTATCAAAAATTGTAATGAGATAATGGTGATGGATCAGTCACACTCTCAGGAAGGGGGATGAATTCATTGAAAAACAAGCATTGGATTGGAACCCACAGGGAGCCAGAAGGAGAGGAAGGCTGAAGCAAACATGGAAAGGGACCATTCTGGAGGAAGCAGGAAAATGTGGCAAAACATGGAGTGAGGTTAGGAGGTTGGTGTGAAACAGAGATGGAGATGCTTCACAAATGTCCTGTGTTCCTAATGGAATAAAAGGATATACTATTACTACACAAAATACTACCTCAAGTTTCAATGGTACATGAAGGTTGCTTTTTTATTTAGTTAATGACACTTTCTGACAATATAGCATCCAATGATAGAGATGAATTTCGACTGGAGGAGGAGAGGGCAAATTAGTGGTTATGGCCTGATTTAAGGAACTAGAAAGAAAGAGAAAATTCACAGGAAGGCTCAACCACATCTCCAGGCTGAGATTTAAACCCAGAACCTCCTAAATATGATTGATGATGGTAACCAGTAAAAGGCTTGTGAATGGACAGTTTTTCCTGAATGTTCTCTGCACGTATATTTCCAGTCTCTGTTCAGTACCTAATCTGCCATTCCAAGTCTTGTATTGCTCTTAACTTTATATTACATAGTAGGTAAAAGTCTAATCTGAAAATATTTTGTATAGGTACTGCAAATGTAGTAGTACAACAGAAATAATTATAAGAGTGTTCTTTGAAAAGTACCATGTAGAGGAAGACATTTCTGTTCCTTTCTTATGTTCAAAGCTGGGGGCTAGGAGGGATCATGTATATGGTGTGGTATACCCACTTCCACTATAAGAAATTCTCTCTTAAAATTATACACAAATTTTAGTGTACCATTAGAAGCCAATCACAGTGCAGTCCACAAGTTTTAGGACTGATTATTTAAAAATCAAAAACACATACCTTTTATTTTATTCAAAATAAGCTCCACTGGCATATATGCAGGCTTTTGTGCAGTCTTACAGTTTCTGAAAAGCTGCCAAGAATTCCTCTTTTTGGAACTTCTCTAATTCATCAGTTACAGCTTCTTGGATCTCGGCAATATCCGCAAAGTGGAGTCATTTTAAATTCATTTTCAACTTGGGGAACAGAAAATAGTCTGGCAGAGATAAATCTGGAGAGTACGGGGGTGGGGGGGTGATAAATGGTTATAACATGTTTTTGGTTCAAAAACTGGCAAACACAGCTTTGTGGGTGTGCACATTATCGTGCAACAAGAAAAATTCTCGAGAGCAAAATCCAGCTGGATGAACCTGTTGAATGCATCTCAGGAGGTGATCCATTACTCCTTTATAATATTCTGCATTTACTGCTTTTCCCTCTGTTACGAATTTTTTGTGCACTATGCCTTGAGAATAAAAAAAAAAATTATCAACTTGGTCTTGATGTGGGACCTTTGGAATTTCTGTTTCTTCGGCCCAGAGGATGTCTCACCAACCCATTCAGAACTTTGTCGCTTTGTTTCAGGGTCAAAGGCAAGACACCAAGTCTCATCTCCTGAAATAATTTTGTTAAAAAAATTTTTGTCTGCATCGGCCATCCTGATAATGTCTTGGCAAGATGTGACTCAATCTTCCCTTTGCTCAGGTGTCAAGAAATGTGGAACAAAACATGCACACAGCTTTCTCTTTCCCAAATCCTCTTTCAGAATCTGAAGAAACAACAGCCCTGGGGATGTTCAAAGATTCTGCTATCATTTTTTATGCGATTCAACGGTCATTTTTGACTAAATCAGCAACAGCAACGATGCTCACCTCAGTTTGAGTCAATTTTGGATGACCACCTCTCTCATCATCTTCTACCAGCTCCTTTCCTTCTCAGAATCAAGTTTACCACCTAAAAACGTTTGATCAGTTCAGAGCCTCATTCCCATAAGCCTTTTGCACAAATACTAGTGTTTCTGTCACAGACAGACCAGCTTTGAAACAAAATTTTATGGCAACTTTCTGTTCATTTCTGCCATCTATGAAGTATAAAGAAAACTGACTTTACAAGACAAGTTATAATCGTACACTGTCAAAGATAAACAAATGAAACTTGGTGTGTGAATGGATGTTGGTTGATAGTACTTAGTGGGTTGGCCAATAGGTTGCTCTAGTTCTGTTATTTAAAAGAAAAAGTCTTAAAACATATGGATCAAACTGTGTACAGTACATGTTATCCAGCTTGTTACAGTGTTGCTAATGAAGACAAGTATTCAGGGGTAGGATGCTGTGCCGAGTATTTACTGATATCTTGGAGAAGTGTATTGCCTCCATCTTTCAGGTAGTAGGTAAATATTTGCCAATTGGTATGGCATCATGTCCTGGAATATTTCAGTCTTCATACAGAACACATGTTACCAAATCAGAAAATTATAACCTTAGAGGTCAGTGAAACATGACATCATTAAATTAATAAGCTACAAAGGGCAGTGTTCTTTCCTGATAATCTAATAATTGCTCAGCTTGTCAAGAAACTACTGTATTCACAGTAGCCTGCCGCTGGTCTCCATTCTGAGCCCAAACAGCTTCACTACTCTTCCTGTGAGTCCACACCAGAACACAGTCCATTATAGAGTCTTACAAATTTACTAAGCCACATCATACTGTAGAATTCAATATGTATCACCACCATGCTCTGTACATCAACTGTGGACTTTTACATGGGACCCCATGAATGCCAGTCTTCAACCACTACATATTCAAGTAATTGTGCACTTTATGAAAGAAAATAACTGACCTTTCCTTACTCTGTCAGCACAAGCAAGGATGGTAACATCTGTGCCATTCATCTGAAGAGTAGTTGTCTAATTTGACACACATTTGTGATGTAGACTTACCCCTGTCATTGCTTACATGATGTGTGTTGTCCCAGAAACTTTACATGACATCAGATAACACATTTCTGACACAGCTTGGAACTAGTATCTTGACCCCTACAATCTGGCCATTCAGCCTTGGAGCACATTATTATAGAACACTGAAATATTGCTCTTCAGCCAAGAATACTCTATACTGTCCAACAGAACTTTATCTTTCTTGACACATTGCTGATTAAGATATGTTCCATTGCAATGAAAAAGTTTCATTTTTACATTTATATTGGTTGATGCTTCTAGCTTCACTTGCAAGACCTTCGTATGTGACATCCCACTGTGCTTCCCATATGAATCAAGGAACACTTTATACTTGCTAGTTAAGCTAGAAGCACCAACCAGTACAAAAATGTAAAAAGGAAGAACATAATAGAAATGCAATTGTGTTCTTTAATCAGCAGTTAGTCAAGTTGTATTTGAAGGAATAAAGTTTTCTATAATTAATATAGGAAGAACATAATAGAAATGCAATTGTGTTCTTTAATCAGCAGTTAGTCAAGTTGTATTTGAAGGAATAAAGTTTTCTATAATTAATATAGGAAGTGCATTGGGATGTCACATACAAGATTGTTGACCTTTAACTGTACATCCCTGTCTCTGCAAATTATTCTGTCTTGATACATTCAGTGTAATTACACGTATACTTAACCAGTTATGTAGATGGTAACACATGAATAAATGGAGTGTACCCACACTGTAAATTTCAGAGCATAGGCAATTAAAGAAAGAGAAATTGTGGCACTAGACATAAATATGTAAGCATGGCATCTGACAAGTGACTGTCGGGTAATGGAAGGGTCTGGGGGTTGGGGAGCTAACCAGACCTGCAAATGTGAAATACAGTATCATCATGCCATTATGTTTGTAACTATATTCAGTTTTTATGTGCAGCTGTTTTTTATTCTGTATATAAAAACTGAACACTGCAATGTATATAGAAAGCCCTGATTAAACCAACAGATTAATGTTCATGTAATAAACAGCCAAAACAACAGGTTTGTAAAATCTGATGCCAAACTATTTTGCCTGTGCTGTTGTGCTATTCTCTGTGGGATGAATTAGAAAAGAATGTCATGAGACATATTAACAAATTAACTGCAGAAAAAAAATTGGCAGAGAAAAACTTACACAATGGAATTTCACAAATATTTTTTCTTCTGTATCTTATTTTTTAAATTAGATCAAATCTGCCCCCTTCTGAAATGTACCTTGTGTATTGGATTCATGATTATTTATGATGTAATGTGTCATGAGTTTTTGTATAAATGCATTTCTTTTTGTATGTAAGTTGATGTACATTCTCCTTCGGTACATGTACTTGACATAATGGCATGTCATGTGTACGAGGTCCGACAGTAAAGTAATGAGACTGGTTCCAAAAAAGAGTTTTATTGTATTTATTCATCAACTAAAATACGGTCACCTTCAAAGTACATGCCTTGTGCCTGCACACACGTTTTCCAGCGGTACTGCCATTGTTCGTAGCATTCCTGGAACGCAGCTTGAGGAATGTCGTTTAAGGCCTG
>Ga0209755_10006546_pt1 | contig 12843 bp, 5 predicted proteins | sample TergutCo191P1_FD_187301 | JGI IMG/M metagenome (GOLD analysis project Ga0209755, IMG submission 187301) | Cornitermes sp. P1 segment gut microbial communities from Petit-Saut dam, French Guiana - Co191P1 (SPAdes) (version 2) | ecosystem: Host-associated > Arthropoda: Insects > Digestive system >... | reverse complement strand
CGCAACGCAACGCAACGCAACGCAACGCAACGCAACGCAACGCAACGCAACGCAACGCAACGCAACGCAACGCAACGCAACGCAACGCAACGCAACGCAACGCAACGCAACGCAAATATTATACTCCACACTTTCACCACAGCCTAGCATTTTTTAGCGTAAATACGCATTTTGTTTCATTATTCTCTTGCTTTGGCAAAACGGTTCGATACCTGCGTTTAGGTTTCGGGCCTTTGCATCCCCCTGTTCCTTGAACGGGTAAATCTTAGTGATTGCCCGTATCCAAGGAGGTACGGACGGGCAATCACAAACATTAAGGAGGTTTTTCATGAGAAAAACCATGGTATTGGCAGGAACCGTAATGGTTCTTGGCCTCATGTTTGTCGGCTGCCCGGTGAATGACACCCCAGAGATTCCCCAGTTGACGGGAACGGTGACCGTAGACGGAGATTCCGTGGTGGGACAGACGCTTACGGCGAACATCACCGCCCTTGGGGGCACGGGAACTCCATCCTTCCGGTGGGAACGTGGAACAAGCCCAATCGCAGGCGCGACCGGCGCAAGCTATGTCGTGCAGGATGACGACGTGGGCTATACCATTAGGGTTGTCGTTACCCGCGCGGGTTATACGGGCCAGATCATCGGTGGCCCGACCGCCGTCGTAAGCGACAGCGATGCGGGCCTTCCGGCACTGACGGGCACGGTTAGCATAACCGGGGATCCCGTGGTGGGGCAGACGCTTACGGCGAACATCACCGCCCTTGGGGGTACGGGGACAGCGTCCTTCCAATGGGAAAGTGGAATTGCACCTAACTTTACCGCCATAACAGGCGCGACCGGCGCAACATACACAGTGCAGGCCGCCGATGTAAACCAGGCCATTAGGGTTGTCGTTACCCGTGCAGGGTATTCTGGCCAGGCTATCGGTGGCCCGACCGCCGCCGTAACCGATCCGTCCCTTCCTGCACTTACAGGAACGGTTACCATAACTGGGGATGCCGTGGTGGGGCAGATGCTTACGGCGAACATCACCGCCCTTGGGGGTACAGGCACAGCGTCCTTCCGATGGGAGCGGGGAATCGCGCCAGACTTTGCCGCCATAACAGGCGAGACCGACGCAAGCTACACAGTACAAGCTGCCGATGTAAACCAGACCATTAGAGTTGTCGTTACCCGCGAGGGCTATTCTGGCGAAATTATCGGTGGCCCGACAGCCGCCGTAACCGACCCGTCCCTTCCCGAACTGACTGGAACGGTAAACATAACCGGAGATGCCCTGGTGGGGCAGACGCTTACGGCGAACATCACCGCCCTTGAGGGTACGGGAACCCCGTCCTTCCGATGGGAGCGGGGAACTGCGCCAAACTTTACCGCTATCCAAAACGCGACCAGTGTAAGCTACACCGTGCAGGCCGCCGATGTGGGCCAGGCCATTAGGGTTGTAGTCACCCGCACTGGTTATTCGGGCGAGGTTATCAGCGAGCCGACGGCCATTGTTACCCTTCCCACACTGATTGGAACGGTTACCATAGACGGAGAAGCGGTGGTAAGAGGGGAGTTGACGGCTAACACGGCTCTTACCGATGTTTCCTTCCAGTGGGAACGAGGAATCGAGCCAGACTTTAGCCCTATCGAAAACGCGACCGACGCAAGCTACACTGTGCAGGATGACGATGTAGGCTATTCCATTAGGGTTGTAGTTACCCGCGATGGATATTTGGGTGAGGTTGTCAGCGATCCTACCGATGTCGTACCAACTCCAGGCCTTCTGACTGGAACGGTTGCCATATACGGGAATCCCCTGGTGGGACAGACGCTTAGGGCGATCACCACCGCCCTGGCGGGTGCTGGAGCCCTGGAATTCCAGTGGGAACGAGGAATCGAGCCAAACTTTAGCCCTATCGCAGGCGCGACTAACGAAACCTATCTTGTGCAGGTGGCAGATGTGGATCAAACCATTAGGGTAGTCGTTTCCCGTGTGGGGTATACCGGCGAGGCCATCGGTGGCCCAAGCGAAACCGTAAGGGATCTAAGACCCCTATTGACGGGGACGGTTAGCATAGACGGAACACCCCAGGTGGGGCTAACGTTGAGGGCAGACACTTCGGCCCTTTTGGGTTCTGGAACCACTTCCTTCCAGTGGGAACGTGGAATTGAACCGAACTTTACCACCATCCCTGGCGCAAGCAGTGAAACCTATGTTGTACAGATCGCCGACGTGAACCAGACAATTAGGGTGGTCGTTACCCGTGCCGACAATTCGGGCAACGTACCCAGTGCCCCGACAGCCCTCGTTACCGCTCCCGAGCTGACTGGGACGGTTAGCATAGACGGGTATGCCGTGGTGGGACAGACGCTTTGGGCAAACATCGATGCCCTTGGCGGCATTGGAACCCCGGAATTCCAGTGGAACAGGGGAAGCACTCCAATTGCGAATGCCACAGGCCAAAGCCATGTCCTGGGAACCGCCGATGCGGGCCACACCATTAGCGTAACGGTAACCCGCGCCGGTTATATTGGCAGCGCTACAAGTCCGCAGACGAGTGCCGTAATAACTGGGGGAGGGGGAGACTTCAGCATCAGCTTTACTCCAGGCATAGAGATAGGATACGCCAGCCTAAGCATTAGCCTTCTGGCCAGTCAAACTAATCCCCAAAGGATCACCGTGCTTAACCAAGAGCAGTTCGACGACCACATAAGATGGTTCCGCGGCAACTGGGAAATGACCTGGTCAGGGACGGTTGAAGGGGTCCGGCGGGAAACCCTTGTCCTGGGTTCACAGTTCCATGAAAACCGGACGGGTATACGCCCAGTGACCGTGGAAGTACAGATAAATGGCGTACTGCACAGCAAGGTAATCACCATTACGGTGGTGCCGTAAACCAAGGAGGAACGATAGATGAAGAATATACACCCGCTAAATGGGAATAGGCAGGGAAGGCGTGTTAAAACCGCGCGCGGTTCCAAGACAAATGTTTTTGCAAAGGCAGGCATCTTTGCCCTGCTTCTTGCAACCGGCTGTTTGCTGTTTTTGTCCGGATGCCGAAACGTGCTCCAAGCGCCTGGGACTGGGCTTGGCACACTTTCGCTTACGATTGACAGGGAGGGCGTGGAACGGACAATTCTGCCAGATATCGAGCTGGGCGTTTTTGCCAGCTTCGAGCTTGAGTTTACTCAGCATCATACTGGCAACATAGTTACTGAAAGCTGGACCCCCGCTTCCATTGCCGGCGGTTCAGGCAGGGTCGAGCTTTCTGCGGGAACCTGGGACCTGCATGTAAGCGCATTCAAGGAAAATGTAGGGGAACCAATGGCAGAGGGCCAGCTTTGGGATATAGTAGTGCCTGCTGGTGGAATCGTTGCAGGCAATGTCATGCTTTCCCCGGTTGGCAGTGGCACTGGAACCTTTAGCTGGGACTTGAGCTTCCCCGACAATACCAATCATGCCAGGATGAGAATTGATCGGGTTTACCCATGGGGGGGCTCAAGTTATTGGGAGACTTTTTATTTTGTTGACTACTGGTGGGGCAATCCTATAACCTCAACCCAGCACAGCACCCCTCTGCCTGTGGGTCAATACCGTGTGGTTTTTATTCTGCACCACAGCCAATGGGGAGAAATGGGGTTGAGCGCAATCCTGCATATCTATCAGGATATGGAAAGCCACTTTTACTATGAGTTTACGGACGAGTATTTTCCGCTTCCAGTGCTTAACTCCATTCTGGCCGCATGGGACGGTACGTCGTGGAACTTTGCCGAAAGGGGAATTGAGGTGGGGCATTTTTCCATTGTGGGTATCTATGGCATTAATGACGGCAACTTTAGCGACATTGTTTATTGGTTCAATGCCTTTGTTCGCCGACGGTATGATGAATATGGATGGAGACCGACTTGTTGCTGCGATTTGAGAACCTTGACCGATGCAGCGTTGATCGGAATAGCCAGTACCGACGCAAATTTTCTTAACGCCAATAATTACGGGCATCGAGCTGCGGCGGAGATTGCCATTGCCGAATTGGTTAGGAATGATCGCACCCCATGGTTTAGCTGGGCAGACTATAGAACGGTAAACGTGCATATAAGCCCTTATACGGTGCAATTTACTTTTAGCGCGGATATCGGTATGCCCCCAGAACCCCAACCTGGGGACAGCCTGGCCGATTGGCTTGCCTGGCTCAGGTTTTTTGCGCAGAGTGGCGGGACCTACAATATCGTAATAGGCGGCAATGAATCCATTTCCCCCCTCCAGGCGGCACTGCCCAATGTATGGGGTCTTACCATTAACCTTAGTGGTAGTGTGCCAAGTACCGTAAGCCTTGCCAGTAACGGGAGCCTTTTCGCATTAGACCACAATGTTAACCTTGTCCTGGGTAATAACATCACCCTGCAAGGTATGGACGGAAACAACGCCCCTCTGGTACGTGTACACAGCGGCAGCACCCTGGTTATGGACGCGGGGGCGGAAATCACGGGCAATACCAATACCTATGTCAATTGGAGCGGCGGTGGTGTACTCGTGAGCGGCGGAACGTTTACCATGAACGCAGGGCTAATCTCCAATAACTCTGTAAGCGGTAATGGCGGCGGCGTGTTTGTTGATTGGGGTACTTTCAACATGCGTGGCGGGACAATTTATGGCAATACCGCTTCTTCGAACGGTGGTGGCGTGTTTGTTGGTTGGTCGGGCACCCTCAACATCTACAACGGGATTATCCACGGCATTAATGCAGTAGCGGGGCTTAGGAACCTTGCCAACAACGGTGCGGCCTTATTCAACAATGGCACAGCCCGACACGGCATATTCTACAACGATTATGGTTTTTACACGCTTGGTTATTTAAACACCATGGGTCTTACCATAGAGGTGATAGACGGCGTTTTCCAGATGCCGCAGAGGGCTGGGGGTGTCGCCGCGCAGCTTCTTTGGCTGCGTTATTTTGCGGAGGATGCCGCTTACACCATCGAAGTAATCGAAGATGAAGATGTCGTGCCGCAATCGCTGTCCTTCGACGGCAGGGACATAACCATTACCCTTAGTGGCATTGGGCAAAGGACTATAAATCTTGCCAGCTATGGAAGCCTCTTTACGGTAGGTTACGGCGTTACCCTGGTACTGGACAACAACATCACCCTGCAAGGAAGGGATGGTAACACTAGTGTTCTGGTACGTGTGGACCACGGCGGCACCCTGGTCATGAACGAGGGGGCAAGGATTGTGGACAATGCCAATACTAATACCAGTTGTTGCTGCAATAGAGGTGGCGGCGTGCATGTTAATGATGGTGGAACCTTTAACATGTACGGTGGGGTAATATCTGGCAACATGAGTAACAATGGTTGGAACCCTGATGCTGGCGGTGTACTTAATTTTGGCGTGTTCAACATGCGTGGCGGGGTAATATCTGGTAATGCTTCTACATGGGGATCATGGAGAGGTGGCGGTGTACATAATAGTGGCAATTTCTTCATGAGCAACGGGGTTATTTACGGTATTGATGCACCAGAGGATCTTAGAAACACTGTAGCTGAGTGGTGGTACGGTGCAGCATTGCACGACTGGGGAATCGCCCAATACGGCACGTTCAGCAACGGCAATTTCTACTGGGCAGGTGATTTGTACACCACCAACTACACCATACGTGTGGTAAACGGCATTAGGCCGCCAGGGGACTTAACCATAAGCATTGCGGACTTCCAGGAAATAGGAACGTACATTCCAAGCGACCTGACTGTTAGCATCTTGCAGGGAACTTCGGCGACCGTTACCGTGCTTGACCCTGGGCAGTTCGACAGTATCACGTGGTTCTTTGGGACAAACTATATTACTTGCTGTTGCTGGGGGGTATCTGGAAGCCACAATGAAACGATTACCATTAATTCAAATACCTCTGGCAACCGGCTGGGGAGACATTCCGTAACGGTGGAAGTACGCATGGGTGGCGTACTGTACAGCAAGCGCATTGCCTTTAGGGTAGTGCCATAACCAAGGAGGAACGATAAATGAGAAACATACAAGCGACAATGGGCAAATGGTATGGCCTTGCCGTACTTGTTGCCGCCTGCAGCCTGCTGCTTTTGCCAGGATGCCGAAACCTGTTCGAACCGCAGGGAGGAACTGGAACCCTTTCGCTAACGATTGACAGGCAGGGCGTGGAACGGACAATTCGACCGGACATTTCGCTGAACAATTTTGACGAGTTCGAGCTTAGGCTTGTTCACCAGAATACCGGCCAAGAGATTACCTACAGATGGACGGGTGACTCTGTCACGCTCCAACTGGCACTGGGGATCTGGGATCTGCATGTAACCGCATTCATGAACGGCGGCGCGGCGGCGGTGGGTTACCTTATGGGGATCGTGGTGCCTTCTGGCGGAACGGTTTCTGGCAACGTCATGCTTGCTCCGATAGCCGATGGTAGAGGAACCTTTAGCTGGGAGGTAAGCTTCGATGGAGACATCCGCACCGCCAGTATGGAAATTTACGGAGTTGATGGATGGGATTATTGGGGGACTTTTTACCTTATCGATAACTGGTCGGGCAATGTAATAACCAACCCTGGTAGCATTGATCTGGATGCAGGCCAATACCGCATTTTCTTTACGCTGTGGAACAACCATGGGGAAAGCGTGACGGTACGCGAAACCCTGCACATCTACCAGAACATGGAAAGCCGCTTTCAGTACACCTTTGAGGCACACACCACACTGCTAAGATTTATTTTGGACGCATGGGACGGTTCGTCGTGGAACTTTGCCGAAAGGGAAATCGCCGCAGGGCACTTTTCCATTGTGGGTGTCAATGGTATTAATGATGGCAACTTTAATGCCATCGTCCGCTGGTTCAATTATCTCCAGTACGCTGTCGGAGGGCATCCGTCTTGTTGCTGCGATTTGGGAAGATTGACCGACGCTGCGCTGATCGGCATAGCCAGTGAAGACGCAAGTTTTCTTAACGCCAATAATTATCGGCACAGGGGCGAAGCGGAGCTTGCCATTATCGAGTTGGTTCAGAATGGCAACACACCGTGGTTTGACTGGGTAGATGGCAGAACGCTAAGCGTGGGCATAGGCTCTTATACGGTGCAAATTACCTTTAGTGCGGATATCAACTTGCCCCCACCCCCCCAAGCTGGGGACAGCCTGGCCGATTGGCTTGCATATCTCAGATTTTCTGCACAGAGCGGCGAGACGTACAATGTCGTAATAAGCGGCAACGAAAACATTAGCCCCCTCCAGGCGGCATTGCCTACAGGAAGATCTGATATTACCATTAACATTAGTGGTAGTATGCCAAGCACCGTCAGCCTTGCCAGCAGCGGAAGCCTCTTTACGATAGGTTCCGGCATTACCCTTGTACTGGGCAACAATGTCATCCTGCAAGGCATGAGTGGTAACCATAGTCCGCTGGTACAGGTAAACAGCGGCGGCAATCTTATTATGAACGCTGGATCAGGTATCACGGGTAATGCCAGCAACAATTGGAATGGCGGTGGTGTGCTTTTGAGCGGCGGAACATTTACGATGAACGCTGGGACAATCTCCAATAACTTTGCTGGAGAAGGCGGTGGCGTGTTTGTTGATTCGTGGGGAACCTTCAATATGGAAGGTGGGATAATCTCCGGTAATACCTCTTTGTGGGGCCCGGGTGGTGGTGTACGTAATTGGGGCACCTTCAACATGCGCGGCGGTACAATCTCTGGCAATACCGTTAACTGCTGCTGTGGCGGTGGTGGCGTGTTTAATCAAGGCACTTTCCAAATGAGCGGTGGGGTTATTTACGGCAATGATGATGCAGAAGGCAACACGGCGACCCAGGGCAACGGTGCGGCATTGTCTGACTGCTGCTGTGCCACGGCCGCCCAGTTCGGCACCTTCATCGGCAATACCTTTACCCCCTCAGGTTGGTTAAGCACCACTGATTATACCATAGAGGTGGTAAACGGCGTTTTATTAAGACCAGGTAGCTACACCATAACCTTTCTCGCTGGTGGTGCAGTTGGTACCCCCCCTGCCACGATATCTGGATTTAGCGGCAGCGTGATAACGATCCCAGGGCAAGCTTGGCTTAACATGCCAGGCCATGCTTTCGCTGGCTGGTTTGACGGCGTAACCACTCACACTGCGGGTAATGCCTTTACGATTACTGCCGATGTTACCATGACTGCCCAGTGGGAATATGTTGGTGTTGGGCCAACACGCGAAAGATCTATTTTGGTTAGGACCAACGATTTCTGGGTCGGTTTGGACATAAATTCTGGAGGCTTACAGGTTGGCGATACTATAACGGTAAGTGGGGTGTCTGCAGGTGCCAATCAAATGCTGCTCAACATGTACCATCCCAATTGGAGACCTCTTGGCAATGACGTTCAAACGATAGGGGCGGGAGACACCTTCCATTTTTCACACACCCTTACTACGGCAGATATGGCTTACATCCTTGCCCCTACCAACCTCCCACCTAGTATTAGGATTAGGGGAAATCAACCAGGTGCGGTGTTTGTACTTAACGAGATTACCGTAAGCCGGGGCGGTGCCCATCTGTTTGATTTAGCTACGGATCCGCACATTCAAACCCTGCCGCTTGGAGTAACCGATCGCTACTGGATACTTGAAAGCCCGTGGCTGACAGCGGCAGGCGGTCATTGGGCGGTGGAGTTTGAAATTGTCCCACATGGGCATATACCATCACTACCCATAACGATAACTGTTACGGGGATACCAAGCCGTTATTGGTGGAACTGTGCGGATATATACCTGAGGGATCCTTGGACTAATCATTATGTTGTTTCTGGGCATGTCTGTGATATAAGTTCCACGGTGATTTTTACTTGGACTCATCTTGGGCCAGGAACTTATAATATTGTGTTACGCCTTTTTGACAATGAGATGGGGCTTTATGTGCAATATCGTATGTTCTCTGAATACATTACTGCGGGATCCAACACCCTGCACCTTGACGCCTTTGATCCTCCCCCGCCCCCCAGAACAATAACCGTTACGGGGATACCTTCCCAGTATATTGGTGGACATGGGGAGATGATCTTGAATATCCCTGGGGTTTGGGATTTGCTAGACTGGTCTTGGACATGGATATCAGGATCCTCCGCAACTTTTTCATTTGTGGTTGATCCAGGGACTTATGACATCTTCTTGCTTTTTGAGTTTCAGGTAGATGGGATTGGGGATTTGTCGATTCACTATATCCCCTCAAGGAACATTACCGCAATGTCCTACACCATACCGTTTACCAACTTCACCCGCCCCCAGCAAACAACCATAACTCTTACGGGAGTACCGGATCTATATTCTTCCTACATGGAGATAGGATTGAGGCACCCTGCGACTGGGAGTCAGGTCGCTTGGGGTTGGGGCGGAGTAATTGGCCCTTCGGCTACAATCATTTTGTGGGATGAAAACACTGGCGGGCTGTTTAACACATCAGGGATTTTTGATGCCTCCCTGTGGGTGCATGATGGCCATAATTGGCATTGGGTGGAGTACCAAGCATCTTCGGTAAGCATTACTGCAGGGGTGGACAACGCCATACCGTTTACATCCTTTGCACCACCAGAGCCACCGCCACCGCCGCCACCAGGGGACGATGCGCGGTCTTTCCGCGGAGGCTCGGAACGTCCAGAGCGAACGCAGTTCGGTAGACCTGGCACAGGTTTGTTAAGGGCACGTTAGTAGTGGAAAAGAACACGACACCTAAAAGTTAGGTGTTGGGTTAGGGGCTGTCCGCAGGGGCAGCCCCTTTGTTTTAATTTGCTGCAGGTTAAGGGGAAGCCTCTACCGCTTTCCAGTCGCCTATGTTGCGTTTGTCGTGGTCAAAATCGATGCCGATCTTGAACAGCTTTTTGCCGCTCCCTTCCCACGGCAACAGGTACTCCTTGGAATCTATTTGAGCCAAGGCTTCCGCAGCGGTTTTGTTCAGCTTGAACTCGAAGCAGTACACAAAGCTTTTCGTTTCCACCAGCGTGTCTATACGCCCCGCCGCAATACGAACCTCCGAGCGGCATTTGAACCCAAGCATCGTGAATATCAGATGCACGGCGGTTTCGTAGTAGTTTTCCGATTCTTTGATAATGTCGTAAGGTATGACGGCGAAAAAACGGCGCAAAGCGTTTATCGCCCCCTCGATATCGCCTTTCAGCAAGGCTTGCGAAAGAACGGTGTTCAAAGAGCCTGCGGTCTCATCGGAGGATTCCATGTAATGATCCAGCAACGAATTTGCGAAACAGGAACGCACCTCCACGTTCGGAAAATCCAGGGTGTACAGCTCGAATTCCTCGTCGTAGTCTTTGATTGTCAGGTATCCGCTTTGGTACAGGATTGGCTGGGCCCTCATGTTTTCGATGTCATATTTGTGAAAATCGTTTTCCCCAACCTGCATGTCACTTAGGTCTAGGATGTTAATCTTTTGACTTGCAATCAACTTTATCAAAAACGTGGGCGTGCCGGTATCGTACCAGTAGGACAGGAATTTGCCGTTCTTGCGAAAATGCTTGAGCAGGCCGAATGGGTTGTAGACCTTAATCGGCTCTTCCGAAAATCGATAGCCGTTGTAGAAACGCCGAAGTTCCTCTAGATATTTCCCTCGATCCTTCCCGCTTTTTTCCAAAACGGATTCTATCTCCGGTGCGAAGTCGGTTTCCAATTCCTCCTGCGTTATTCCGCAAATACTTGCGTAATCCGGATCAAGCGTAAGATCGATCAAGTGGTTCAAGTCCGAAAATATGCTTACGTGGGAAAACTTCGTGACACCGGTCAGAAACACGAACTTTAGGTGTGGGTCGGCGGATTTTAACACGCTGTAAAAACCCTTTAGCTCCATCCGTATTTCCTCGCGCAGATCCCTCATGTCTATTGTGCTAAGGAGTGGCTTGTCGTATTCATCTATTATGACCGCCGCGCGCTCGCCGTATTTTAGATGCGCATCCCGAATAAGGTTCATAAACTGAATCGTCACTAACTCCCCGCTAAGGGTCAGGCCAAGGCTGGTGGCGGAGGACTCCAGGGCACCTTGCAGGGTTTTCTTGAGGGTTGCGATTCCCTCGGTGTAATTCCCGGGGTTCAGGTCGATGCGGATTACTGGGTGCTTTTTCCACTCCCACTCAAGGGAATCGATGGCAAGCCCCTTGAAAAGCTCGCGCCTGCCCTCGAAAATCGCCCCCAGCGTCGAGCACAGCAGGGACTTTCCAAACCGCCGCGGGCGGGACAGGAAAAAGGCCCCTTCTGAATCGGTTATAAGCTGGTGTATGCAGGCGGTCTTGTCCGCATACACGTAGTTGCCCTTACGTATTTTCGCAAAATCTTGTATGCCTGTAGGCAAACGTCTTTTCATGAGTTTACTATAGGGCATGGAGGGGCGAAAGTCAAATTGCTATCAAACTTTTCAAAACGCAGTGCGGGAAAGTCGATAATCCATTCGCTAAGTTCCGCCCTTATTCAGCTAACGATAGCCCTGCCCTCACGAAAAATAGTGGTCAAAAAAGTTCATTGTAGGTATCAAGCATATGCTATACTAACCCCAGGCATGGCACATGGTATATTCCATCTTGAGAAAACTATTAAGCAGAATCGAGAAAACCCTTCCCGAAAACCCGACCATCGGGCAGCTTTCCGACTCGTTGTCCGTGTCGCCCACTCACTTGCGAAGGTTATTCAAGGCCACTTTTGAAACGCCGCTTGCAAGCTATATACGTTCCCGCAGGTTGGCGCTAAGCATTGATATGCTTTTTAACACGGACCTGGGGATTATCGATATTGCCGTCGAATGCGGCTTTGACCACACACAGTCTTATATAAGGGCATTCAGGAAGGAATTCGGCCTGACACCAGGCGAGGTACGAAAAACGGGGCAAATCGTCAAGATCAAGCCGCCGTTACAATTGTTCCCGTCAAACCAGCTTGCGGGCAATGTATTGTTCGGGCCGGAGATTGTCCACATCCCCAAATTTCATTGCATTGGCAGGCGGCACATCATGCCCAAGGACGCATGGTCGGTACTGCTCGCCAGAACGGGGCGGGACTTTTGGCTTAACGACAAGGATAAAATCCCCAATACCCACGGCCCCGCCGTTTACATCGGCTTGACAATGTTTCCAAAAGAAAAGACCGATTACATGTTTTACATACCGTCCGTACGTGTATCGAATTTTTCCGAGGTGCCGGACGGCCTTGAGGGAAACACCATCCCGTCCTGCCTTTGCGCCAGATTCCGTTATGTCGGTGAACATCGTCCCGAGGACATCAACAGGGATATATCGAAAGGTATGATTGACGCGGTTTCTGCCTTCGATAACGACAAAGAAGCAAGATATGGCCTGCTCTACAATGCAATGCACATTGAGATGATCACCCGAATCGGTGTAAGGCGTGACATAGTATGGCAAATAGAATGGTTCGCTCCCGTCTACGAAAAAAAATGACCAAAAAAGTTCATTATAGAAACCTGCCTCCTGTTATGCTGTAGACATGAAACACACAAGAATCATTGTCCGGCAGCAAAGAAAGCTTGCACGGCATGTGGTCACAACCCACCCACGGGCTATCGTTGCATCGCGCCAAAAAAATAACGACAAAAAAGGTTCATTATCGAAAATGGCCACAGATTATGATACAAAGCGAACTCAACAAAATTTTCCGGAGGAACATCATGAACAGGAAAGCGGTTTGGTTGTTCGTGTTGATGACGATACTTGTGGTATACGCCAAAGCTCAACATGATCGGCAATTTGACAATGAACGGGACTTTACGTGGGATGTTGACGGTCGCACGGTAATAATTACCGGTTACGTGGGACGCAATACGGATATTCGAATTCCCAGGCAAATAAACGG